>JGI24023J19991_10002535_pt1 | contig 13259 bp, 8 predicted proteins | sample Cruoilmetagenom1_FD_19991 | JGI IMG/M metagenome (IMG submission 19991)
CAGGTAGAGAAAATGGCTGAGACCATTGAGACGGAAAGCACGAAAGCGGCGCCGGCGAACAAGATGAAAGCGGCAAAGCAGGCCAAGGCACCGGCAAAGCAGGCCAAGGCACCGGCCAAGAAAGCCAAGGCACCGGCCAAGAAAGCCAAGGCAAGGGCAAAAAATGCCAAAGTGCCGGTAAAAAAAGAGGCAGTAAAAAACGCAGTCCCGGCCGCCTCAGAAGCCAAACCCACCGCGACTGCCGAAGGACAAACCATGCTAGAGAGCATCTTGGGAATGATCAGCAGAAGTCGTAACGGTGTTACCGTGGATCAGCTGAAAAAAAGAACTGGTCTTGCGGCCCGCCAGGTGAGCAATGCCCTGTATAAGCTGACAAAAAAAAGTGAGATCGAGACCCTCTCCAGAGGGCTTTATATTAAGAAGAAGTAGTGGCTATCTTACCGTCACGGATCTGACTTTAGGATCAATTTTCCCTTTTTTTAAAAAGCCTTCCGGCTATACCATTTGACAAATGGGAACCGAAGGCTTTTCTTTTTCCTGGCCATCGGGCATGCATTGCTTTTCTACATCACTGTATTACCGTACAAGTGCTGTTTCCGTAACTGGTTCGGTGAAATGAAGCGACGATAAAAAGGAGCGCCAATGATCAACCTCTGTTCGATTGGAAAAACAAGTAAAGGGGTGTTGCGACGTGCGGCAATCATGGCCCTGACAGTGATGCTGATGGGATGGGGGGGGGCGTTCCTGAACACGGTTCCGTTTTTTTCAATACGGCCTTTGCCGGTAGCAATTGCGGCGCAGCCGATAAGTGTAGCGCATCCACATCCGCCATGGCCGCACGAAAATAGCGACTTGTCTCCGGATCCAGCCATTACATTCGGCCGGTTTGCCAACGGATTTCGATACGTCCTGATGGAGAACAAACGCCCGGAAGACCGGGTCAGCGTTCACCTATACGTCGTGGCGGGCAGTCTAAATGAGACAGACCCACAGCAAGGACTTGCCCATTTTCTCGAACACATGTTGTTCAACGGGTCAACCCATTTTCCTCCCGGCGAATTGGTCCGCTATTTTCAGAGTATCGGCATGCAGTTCGGCAACGACGCCAACGCCCATACGGGTTTTAATGAAACCGTTTACGACATCATCCTACCGGCAGGAGATGAGCAAAATCTGAAAAAAGGGTTGCTGGTGATGCGTGATTATGCCATGGGCGCCCTGCTGCTGGAAGATGAAGTCAAACAGGAAAGCGGGGTCATTCTCGCAGAAAAGCGATCCCGTGATTCGGTCGCTTACCGGACATTTACATCCACACTGAAATTTGAACTGCCGGACCATTTGGTGTCTAAACGATTGCCCATCGGCAAGGCGGCAGTGATAAAAAAAGCGGACAGGAAGCTGCTGAAGGACTTTTATGATGCCTGGTACCGGCCTGACAACATGGTGTTGGTCATGGTGGGTGATTTTTCCATCTCCATGGCCGAACGGCTCATCGCCGCCCAGTTTGGCGACATGATCTCCCGGGCACCGGCTCCCGCCGTGCCTGGGTTCGGTTCCATCGATCACAAGGGAATGAAGTGCCTCCATCACCATGAACCCGCAGCGGGAGGAACGACGGTCAGCATCGAAGTCATCCGTTCCCATGATCCGGTTCCTGATGCACTGGCCCTCCGGCGCCGGCAGTTGGTGGAAGAGATGACCGACCGGATCGTGCAGAACCGCCTGGACGCCCGGCTGAAAGCACCGGGCGCACCGTTTACATCTGCCGCCGTTGGCTCCGGCGTCTACCTGAATCGCGTCCGTTATGCAGAGATAAAGGCGGACAGTGCTGCTGAAAATTGGCAGCAGACCCTTGCCGTCATAGAGCAGACGTTGCGATGCGCCGGGCTTTTCGGATTCACCGAAGGCGAACTGGCCAGGGTAAAAAAAGATATCCTGAATATGCTGAACAACGCGGTCAAGGAAGCGCCCACCCGGAACAGCACGACGTTGGCCAGAGGAATTATTCGGAATCTTGCCGGAGGCCGGGTTATCCAATCCCCCGAACAACAGAAAATCAATCTGGGACCCATGGCCGCATCCGTTACTTTGGCTGAGGTTCATCGGGCATTTGAGGAGATCTGGCCCGATGACCATCGCCTGATCCTGGTTACCGGCAACGCAGATCTGAAGGCATTATCACCGAAAGCGCCGGAAACCCTGATTCGTGACGCCTACCAGGCCTCGGCAGCTACTGTGGTCCATCGACCCGAGGCCCGGGCCATTTTAGCATTCCCCTACCTGCCGGAACCGGAAGACAGTGGCACGATTGCTTCGCGGGAAGTCGTGGCGGACCTGGGGATCACCCGCATTCAGTTCGGTAACGGTATCCGGCTTAATTTGAAGCATACCGATTACAAAACCAATGAGGTCCTGGCCAATCTGATTTTCGGTCACGGAAAATCGGCGGAGCCAAAATCGTTTCCGGGCATCTCCCTGCTGGCTGAAGCGACGATGGCGGAAAGCGGCCTGGGTGTCATGGATACCAATGAACTGGAGCGGGCCCTGGCCGGAAAAAGCACCTTCGTGGATTTCAGAATCGCGGAAACCCATTTCAATTTCTTTGGCGGGACCGTCTCCGATGAACTGGCGCTGTTTTTCCAGTTGATCTATGCGCACATCGTGGATCCCGGTTTCCGCGATGATGCATTGGCATTGGCCTGCGATCGATTACGCCGGGATTATCAGTCCTTTTCTCGATCCATAGAGGGAATAATGAGAATCAAGGGGCTGCACCTGTTGGCCGGGGGAGACAGCCGCTTCGGCATGCCGCCATTCGATAAGATTCAGGCCATTGGTATGAATGATATCCGGGACTGGATCGCACCCCAGTTGGCCGGCGCCCCCTTGGAGTTGTCCGTTGTCGGTGACTTTGACGAAAACCGCGTTATCGAACTGGCGCGGCGCTACCTGGGCGCCTTGCCGGAACGGATTGGTAAAACGGAACTGTCCAGGACCGATCAGCCCTATCTGCCCACCGGAACCGTCAACCGAATCGATGTGGACACCCTGATTCCAAAAGCCCTGGTTGTTGCCGCCTGGCAGACGGAAGACTTTTGGGACATCAGCCGAACCCGAAGGTTATCCGTCCTTGCCGATATCTTTTCCGAGCGGCTCCGGCAACGAATCCGGGAGAAACTGGGGGTCTCCTATTCTCCCTATGCATTTAACCGGGCCAGCCGGGCTTACAAGGGTTACGGTGTGTTTCAGGCTCATGTCAACGTGGCTCCGGAACAGACCGAAAACGTACTGGCGGAAGTCAAAGCCATTGCCGGCGATCTGGCCCATAACGGGATTACGGCTGATGAACTGGCGCGTTCGGTCGACCCGATTCTCACCTCGATTAAAGTGCTGAAACAGACCAATGGGTACTGGCTCAACAGCGTGATGACCGGATCGCAGCGCCACCCCCAGCAATTCGAATGGGCCGGGAGCTTTCAAGGAGATTATGCATCGGTGACCGCCGAAGAACTTGCCGTAATCGCTGCCGCCTACCTGACCGATGAGCGGGCTTCGGCCATCATTATCCAACCGGGACCACGAAAAAAATAAAAAAAACGCCCGCGCCCCTTGGGACAATAAGGGACCGCGGGCGTTCTTTGTCTGCGGACGAAGGCCATCAGGATGTGCCATCACCTTCCGGTTTCACTGCTTCGAGCAGGGAGGTCGGCTGGGTGATAAAACTGTCGAACTGCCACTTTTTGACCGAGAATACCCAAGGGCTGAATTCCTCGTTGATTTGTCGGGCTGTTTTCGGGGCGGGTATCTCCATCTCCTGTTTGCCTGGCTCTCCGCTCTGTTCCTCTCCATTTTTTGATGCCGGCGCTTGCGTATCGTCGGCCTCGGTCTCCACGATTGATCCCTTCGCGGCCAAACGCAGAGTGAAGCTGTCCTTTCCGTCGGAATCGGGGAATATAAAGATCCGGCGGCCGTCGGTGAGGTGGTAGATCAGCCGGGGTCGACCCGATTCGGCCACCGGCGGTTTCCCGTCGCCGGCCTGTACATCGTCTAGGGTCAGGGGTGCCAGGGCATCGAGAACCTGGTCGATCTTCGCAGAATCGGCGGTTCTTCCTGTCGGAATTGGTGTCATCCGGGCCGCTTCACCCTTCCGCGACCGGGAAATGGTATAAACCGGGGATGAAGAATCGCCTGCATAGCAGGTCACCGATGCCACCACATCGGCCTTGATGTTCAGGATCTCTTTTCTCAGCCATTGGGCCGGTGCGGTTTTAAAAAATCGGAAATTGCCATCCACGAGAAAAACGGTGTCGGAATCGGCCTTTTTCAGGTATTGTCCGCCACTTCCCCCGCCTTCGGACTCCCGGGTCCGGCCGAGTATGACGTCGGCGAGGATTTTTCCCGACGGGTCCGTCAAGGTGATCTGCTTCCCCGTGCCCGGGACGTCCGGGGCCGAAGGGGCCAGCAGGGAAAGTCGGGCCAGGCTATCGGGAGAACCGGGAAAGCTGCGACCGATTTTCATTCGGGAGAGTTTTACCACCGTATCCCTGAGTTCATCGAAATCGGCCGGATAGCCGCTTCGTTCTTCGACCCGCCACAGCTGGTCGCCCTTGACCAGGGTTACCCGGTTTTTGGAATCGGCGATAGTTACGCCGGCCACCTGGTTCACCGGCAGGTCGGCAAATAGTTTCTCTCCCATCGTGAATTCACCGGTGGGCTTCTCGTCCTTGAAGCGAAGAAACGAGAGGGCCACCAGAATGCCGGCCACCACCAGCAGTATCAGAAATGTCTTGCCCTTCATCGCTTATCCCTTTCGTCTTCGAGTGATTGCGAAAATGATCCCTCCGATGCCGATAAGCAGCGGAACCAGGAAGATATTTACGAATTTGACCGTGGTGCCCAGCTGTTCGATCTCGGAACGCAGGTTGCGCCGCACGATCTTGAGTTGCTTTTTGATTTTGAGTTTTTCCTCCTGGAAACGGGCGATCTCTCGCTCCTGCTCCTCGCTCAGGATCGCACGTTGGGAGGCATCCTTTTGCTGTTCGAGCACGCTCAGCTTTTTGTTGGTTTCCTCCACCTGGCGAACCAGCACTTGCTCCTGGTCCAGCCAGCGGTCCTGGGCCTCACGTTCCAAGTCTTGCACCCGTGTAAAGGGCCGTTCAAAGGCACCCCGGGAGCGGATGCCGATCAGGGCGGGATTGCCGGTCAGCATCTCGCTGGTATTGAGCACGAAGTTCAGGTTGTCATTGAAGATGTTGGCAATGGCGAATCCCATCAGGTTCTGTTGGCTCATGAAGTAGCCGTCATACAGCATATCGCTGTCCGCCACCACCACAATCACGGCGGGGGCTTTGCCCTCCTTCAAGGGTTCTTGCGGATCCTTGATGTCGGTCTCCGACGCCTGTCTACCGGCTTGGGACGCCGTCGGCGCTCCGTCCGGGAAGGCCGACTCAAAGGTGCCTGAGATGCGCACCGCCAGGTGGTGCGCCGTTCCCGCCGGTTTGAAGTCACGCCGCAGGGCGTCCACATCCACGTTCGGGGCGAAGGCGTCCGTCATCTCACTGTTGGTGCTGGATTGAACCAGGGGGTCGATGGTGTAGGGGCGGTCCGGCAGGGATTCGATGGAACCGGCAAAGGGCAACAACATGGATTCCAGGTTGGCGGTGATCAGGTTGTCCGTGTTGAATGCACCGGCCGGGACCGAAAGCCACAGCGGATTGGTTTCCACCTGGTTCTCACGGTTCCGCAGTTTTGTGGCGAAGGTGAAGTCGGCAACGGCTTTTGCAGGTTGCATGGTGATGCCCCAGGCCTTGAACAGCGCATCGGGGATCGAACCGCCGGGTCCCATGCGTGGATCGTCCATCAGGGAAAGCGGGTCGGCGAAGACAATGGCGTTGCCGCCGTTCAGGACATACTGATCCACGGCAAAGGCGATCTGTGGGGACATGTTTTTGGGGTGAAACAGCACCAGCAGATCCGTCGCCGGATCGATTCGGTCGACATTGGGCTGAACATCGATCAGATCGTAGGTTTTTCCCAATTCCCGGATGAAAAACCAGGGTTCCGAAGCGGGACGGGAACCGCCCATGCCCATGTTCATGGGGGCGCTGCCGAAGACCGGCAGGCTGCTGAAGACGGAAATCGTCATCCGTTTCGTCGTCTGTACCCTGGTGATGTTGCGGGTCAGATCATACTCCAGACGCGTCTCCCGGCTAGGATCGATAAACGGGATGGCCGCTTCCTGGTCGGCGGCCAGGGCGACCAGCCCCAGATACAACTGGTCACCGGTCGGCAGACTGATGCCTTTCATACCGTATTTGATGGCCCAATCCTCCTCTTCGGAGTCGGGTTTGGGGTCGTATATTTCGACCGAAATACGCCCCTTACCGTACTGTTTGTACTCGGAAAGAAAATCCATTACCCGTTGGGCGAAGGTTTTGATATGGGAGGGGACGTTGACTACGTGCTTGCTGTAAAACACCTTGATCACCACATCCTGATCCAGTTCGGAGAGGATCGTGCGGGTGCCCGGGGACAGGGAGTACAGGTTGTCCTCAGTGGTGTCCCAGCGCAAGGTGGTGTGGGACAATAGAATGTTCATCAGCACGACGATGACGAGTACCAGTACGGCATTGCCGGCTGAAAATAGGGTTTTTCCAATGCGTCCTTTTCCATCGCTCATGGATTTAGGCCTCCTTTATGCCGATTCCCGGTTTTGCAGAATAACGCCGTTGACAACGATCATGAAGACCATCACCGACAGGTAGTAGAGCAGATCCCTCATGTCCAGCACGCCTCTGGAAATAGAGGCAAAATGAGAGAGAACGCTGGTCGAGGATACCAGATCCACCAGCCAAATGGGTGCCCATCCGGAGAGCATCGCCGTCACCGGTGCAAATCCGGCCAGAATTAGAAACAAGCAAGCCACCACGGCCAGGATAAAGCTGACCACCTGGCTGCGGGTAAGTGCCGAGGTCATGCTGCCCACACTCAAGAACGTGCCGGCCATGAGAAAGGAGCCCAGATAGGCGCAAAAAATTACTCCCAGATCCGGATTGCCTAAATATATTACGGTAAGGACCAACGGAAAGGTCAGCGAAAGGGCGATGCCGATAAAACACCAGGCGGCCAGAAATTTACCCAAGACCACGTCGGTTACGGTTACCGGTAGGGTCAACAACAATTCGATGGTTCCCAGTCGGCGCTCTTCGGCCCATAGTCGCATGGCAACCGACGGCACCAGAAACATGAACAGCCACGGGTGCCACTGGAAGAACCCATTGAGGTCCGCTTGTCCCGCTTCAAAAAAGTTGCTGACGTAGAAGGTGAAAAAGCCGGTCAGAAGGAGAAAAATCACGATGAAAACGTAGGCCACCGGGGAACCGAAATACCCGGCAAGCTCGCGCTTCATGATAATCCATATGTTTCTCAAAAAATTGCCGTTTTGCATGGGCCACTCCATTTGATGTTAATGTCTTGAAGGGATGTAAATAGGGTAAATGACAATCATCGGGTGGTGGTGGTGATATCACGGAACACATCGTCCAGCCGCCCCTTTTCAACGAACACCGAGGTGATCTCGAGGCCTTTTTTGACTGCCGAAGCGATCACCCGATCGGCAACGGGTACTTCCGGATAGTCGGGGAAAATGCGCAGGGTCCGCCGATCGCCATCGATCTCCACAATCGAGACCGATGCCACGCCGTCCAGTTCCGTGAGCCCGTTTTCCAAACCTTCAGGCGCCGTTCCCTGGACGGTCAGAACAACGGAACCGTGGAACGCCGACCGCCGCCGAAGCCCGTCCGGGGTGTCGTCGGCAACCACCTTGCCGTCGGCAATGATGATGGCCCGGCTGCAGACGGTATCCACCTCGTCGAGAATATGGGTGGAAAAAATAATGGCCTTGGTGGTGCTCATCTCCCGGATCATCAGGCGCACTTCGTGTTTCTGGTTGGGGTCCAACCCGTCGGTGGGTTCGTCGAAAATCAGGTATTCGGGGTTATGAAGGATGCTCTGAGCAAAGCAGACCCGTTGTTTGTAGCCCTTGGATAGGGTGCTTACCGCCTGATGGCGGACGCTGGTCAGAAAACAACGCTCCAGGGTTTCGTCGACCCGCCGTCTCTTGGCGGCTCCCGAGAATCCGCGGATTTCGGCACAGAAATCCAGATACCGGTTGACCGTCATGTCCGGATAAACCGGTGCGTTTTCAGGAAGATAACCGATTTTTTTACGCGCGGCAATGGATTGGGTCAAGATATCGTTGCCGCCGACAATCACCGTTCCGCTGGTGGGTGGAAAAAATCCGGTGATCATTCGCATGGTGGTGGACTTTCCCGCGCCGTTGGGCCCTAAAAAACCCAGGATTTCGCCCTTTTTTGCGGTAAAGGAGATGTCGTCCACCGCCATATGATGGCCGAACTGCTTGGTCAGATGCTTGACTTCAATCATGAATGTGCGGTCTCCCTGGCCTTTGAATTGACTGGTAACAAACGCAACATCCCACCATCATCGTCGCCGCTTCCGGCATGCACGGCCGGCAGGGGCCCGACAGGATGGTGGTGGGTGGTGCAGTGACTGGTTGCGACAGGCCGGAAGGTGTCGGTAATCGTCCCCCGATTCAAAAGCGGCCTGCAAAATCATGAAAAAAATAATATTGGAACGTCATATGTCAAGTCGATTCCTGCCACGCGCCTATCGAAAGATCAAAGACCGGGGATTGTCGTGCGCGGGTTCCCGGTCAGGACGACCGGGCTTTGCGGATCCCTGGAAAAACGACGCCCCACACCGATTTGCAACGGTCAATGGGGTCTGGTCAACGGCCTGTTTTCAAGGATTTTTTCTTGACAAAACGGTCGACGGCCGATACTAGGTCGCAAGCTTTATCTTCCGTACTTTTTTTTACCCGTGGACGGGATTCCATCCTGTCTAAATAATTTGAGTATGCAGGCATCGGCAACGAATCCGGCGCGTTCGGAAATGGAGCCGCATGGACCATCGATTGATACGGCGACTGGCGCAGGGGTTTTAAGTGTAATCGGTTATGGTTTCACGGAAGAAATCATCACACAGCGGTTGACGGAGATTCCATGAGTACCTTAGACGACAAGGCGAAAGGGGTGATGGATGATGACGCGGCACATGCCGAAGGCGGCGAGGATACAGGTGCCGGCGGATTCATTATCCTGTTTTTCATCATCGGTTTTGCGGCCAGCATGGTGTTGGGATGGGTGGTTTTTCCCCAATTCCTCTATTCTCAGAAGCAGCAGCCGTTCAGCTTCAACCACGCGCTGCATGTGGGGGAGGTGGGTGACGGTTGTGAAAGTTGCCATTTCTTCAGAGAAGACGGCAGCTTTTCAGGTATTCCCAAGCTGGCCCAATGTACGGAATGCCACGAAGAGCCGATGGGCGAGACCGAAGACGAAGCCATCTTCGTCGAACAATATGTGACCCGGGATCGTGAAGTGCCCTGGCTCTCCTACTCCCGCCAACCGGACTGCGTGTTCTTTTCCCATGTCGCCCACGTGGTCGGTGCCAAGATGGACTGTGTCACCTGCCATGGCCACATCGGCGAATCGGAAAGTTCCCGACCTTACGAATACAACCGGGTTACCGGCTATAGCCGGGATATCTGGGGTAAGAATATTGCCGGATTTAAGAGAAACAGCTGGGACCGCATGAAAATGGATGACTGCGCCCAATGCCACAAGGAGGCGGGAATCATTCATACCTCCAGCGTTCAGACCGAGCGCGATGCCTGTTTTGTCTGTCATAAGTAACGGGTGACGGGAAATCACATCCCGGTCAACGATTGCAGCGTCTGTTTTGCATATATAGGTGAGGGGATATTAGATGAAAGTTGACAGAAGAAGTTTCTTATCGTTCGTCATCGGCGGCGCGGCGGGTACGGCTCTGTCGCCATTGCCGTGGAAACTGATCGACGACTCTTCGATCTGGTCGCAGATGTGGCCCTGGACGCCGGTGCCACCGGATGGCGAGGTGGTTTACGAAGACTCCACCTGTTCTTTGTGTCCGGGCGGATGCGGTATTTCCGTGCGCAAGGTCGACAACCGGGCAGTGAAAATAGAGGGTAAGAAAGGCCACCCCGTCAACGACGGCGGCATCTGTATTCTGGGGCTTTCCGGACTTCAGCTGCTCTACGGTCCCACCCGCATCAAAACGCCAATGAAGCGAATCGGCGAACGGGGCGAGGGGAAATGGCGGAAGATTTCATGGGATGAGGCCACTGTCATCCTGACCGAGAAACTCACCGATATTCGAAACCGGGGCGAAGCCCATACCGTCGCCGCCATTGCCGAATCGGACAGCGGCACGGTGCCGGCCCTGCTCCAGCGGTTCATGACCGCCTACGGGTCCCCCAATTTCATTCGCACGTCGTCCCAGGTGGATGCCGATGAACTGGCCGTGAAAACTCTTTTCGGCGCCACGGGTAGAGCCGGATTCGATCTGGAAAACGCCGACTATGTTCTCAGCTTCGGCGCCGGTCTTGTGGACGGCTGGGGATCGCCCGTACGCATGTTCAGGGCCGGCAGCCTCTGGAAAGAAAAAAACGTCGCCGTGGTTCAAGTGGAACCACGCCTGTCCAACAGCGCGGCCAAGGCCACCCGGTGGGTCCCCATCAATCCCGGTACCGAAGCCGACCTGGCGCTGGGGATTGCCGCCGTCTTGGTTTCCCAGAATATGGTGGATACCGGTGGCGTCTCAGGGTTTGGCAGTTGGAAAAGCGATCTGTTGAGTAACTATCCAACGCAAAAGGTATCACAGACGACCGGTGTGGCCGCCGATGTGATCGTCGACCTGGCCAAGGGGTTTGCCAAGGCCGATCGACCACTGGCCCTGTGCGGCCGAGGCAAGGGTCTGGTGGCGGGAAGCCTGCGGGAAACCGCTGCGGTGTACGCGCTCAACGCCCTGGCCGGCAACATCAATCGGACCGGTGGCATGTGGGCCGTTCCCGAATCGGACTACATCCAATGGCCCAAGGCGGCCACTGACAAACTGGCGTCCGCCGGTCTTCGGCAACCGCGCATCGACGGCGCTGGCGCCGGCCGGTACGCCGATTCCCGATACCTGCCCAACCGTCTGGCCGATGGCGTTAACGGTGAAGGGCCATATCCATTGCAGGTATTGCTGGTGGCCGGCGCCAATCCTTGCCACGATCTGCCCGATAGCAAAAACGTACGGGCCGCATTCGCGCGGATCCCGTTCATCGTCAGCTTTTCGTCATTCAACGATGAAACCAGCGCCATGGCCGACCTGCTGTTGCCCGATCATGTTTATCTGGAGCGCTACGAGGATGTCCCCGTGGGGGCCGGCCTTGCCCGGCAGGTGATCGGGTTGAGCAGGCCGGTGGTATCCGCCCAATTCAACACCCGCCACCTGGGTGAAACCGTGATTGCGGCGGCCCGGGCCATGGGCGGATCCATCGCCGACGCTTTTCCCTGGCCAGACTACGAAACCTGCCTTGAGGAGACCTTGGGGGAAAAATGGGATACCCTCATGGAGACCGGTGTGTGGGTGGAAAACGATATCGACCCCGTGGCCGACACCGTTCGGCTGGCCGGAATGGATGCACCGGCCATTCAGGCCGAAGGCGATGTGGATCGCTTTCCGCTGTTGCTGGTACCCTATGACTCCATTCGGATCTCCGGCGGAACCATCGGGGATCCCCCGTTCATGATAAAAACCGTCGCCGATACCGTGATCAAAGGCAAGGACGGTTTCGTTGAAGTCAATCCCCAGACTGCCAGCGCCGCCGGCCTCACCGAAGGCGACATGGCAACGCTGTCGACTCCCCGTGGCGAAGTCCGTGTGCGGATCCACCTGTTCGAAGGCATCAAACCCGGCGTGGCCGCCATGGCCAGAGGGCTGGGCCATACCGCCTACGACGGCTATCTGGCCGAGAAGGGCGTCAACGTCAACGAACTCATCGGCCCCGTTGAGGATCCGTCTTCCGGTCATGACGCCGCCTGGGGAATCCGGGCGAAATTGGCCAAAGCCTAACCAACCCGACAAGAGGTTCTGATGAAACACGAGCAGCAGCACAACCCGCCCATGAAGTACGGAATGGCCATTGATCTTGATAAATGCACCGGATGCGGCGCCTGCATGGTGGCCTGCATGTCCGAAAACAACATTCCCTTCAGGGAAGATGAGTCAGACAAGCTGGTCAGTATCTCTTGGATGAGCGTATTCAAGCTTACCAACGGCAAAGCTTTTCCGGATACGGAAATCTGCTATCTCCCCCGGCCCTGTCAGCACTGCGAAGGCCACGGGGGCCACAGTCCCTGCGTATCGGTTTGTCCGGCAACGGCCACCGACTACAGCGCGGAGACGGGTATTGTAAGCCAGATCTATACCCGTTGCTTCGGCTGCCGATACTGCATGGGGGCCTGCCCCTACCATGCCCGGTATTTCAACTGGTGGGATCCGGTCTGGCCCGAGGGGATGGAAAAGTACCTCAGCCCCAATGTGTCGCCACGCATGCGCGGGGTGGTGGAAAAATGCAGCTTCTGCTTTCACCGCTATCAACTGGCCAAGAACAAAGCCTATTTGAACGATGAACGGACCGTTCCCGAAGCGGCCTACCAGACTGCCTGCACCCAGGCTTGTCCGGCCGGGGCCATCGTTTTCGGCGATCTTAACAATCCGGCACACCAGGTCCACCAGATTGTCAAACCGGATCCCCGAAAAGGCAACAAATCGAGGAACCCCAGGGCCTTCCGGCTTCTGGAGCGGCTCGGCACGAACCCCAAGGTGTACTACCTGTCCAGCCGGGAATGGGTCCGGCGGGCCGGAGACAACTACCTGGCCCACGAAAAAACCGGGCAGGTTTCCAACGTGCATCATTGATTGCGCCTTTGCTGTGAGGGCGATTGTGCCGGCATGTTTAAGATAAGAACGGTAAACCGTATAGATCAAGGAGTACTTACCCTATGGATACTGCGTTAATACCCAAAGGCGTCAGGCGTTGCCCCATGTGGCAGTTCCTCCTGGGACTGGGCATCGTGGGCGCTGTCCTTGCGTGGGGCGTTTATGCCATGCTGCTGTGCTGGTTCAAGGGGCTGAACCAGACCAACATGAACAACTATTACGGATTTGCCCTGTGGATCTGGGCCGACCTGGCCGTGATTGCTCTGGGCGGCGGCGCTTTTTTCAGCGGGCTGCTCAAATACATCATCGGCAAGGATGAGCTCAAGCACATCATCAACTACGCCGTTCTCATCGGCTTCATCTGCTATAGTTCG
>JGI24023J19991_10002537_pt1 | contig 13254 bp, 3 predicted proteins | sample Cruoilmetagenom1_FD_19991 | JGI IMG/M metagenome (IMG submission 19991)
ACCCCGAAAACCGTAAAATAGACCCTAAATAGGCCATATTTTTCGACCTTTTTCTCATAATCACAAATGATTGGCGTGGCCCGTCCCCGGAACCCCCGGATTGGCGTGGCCCGTCCCCGGAACCCCCGGAACTTACCATGACCAGAGTAAAATAATGAGCGAACTCATCCAAGAGGGGCATGTGATTACGAAGGAACAGGCCGCCTGCCAGCGCCATACCGCAAGGCCAACATCAATCGATTCGGAGCCTATTTCCTTGATGAGTTCAGGGATGCAATAAACATTGATTATCGTTTACGGTAGTGTCTTTATCTAATTGAATACACAGATAATAAGTGGGATTTAATTTTCTATACTGCGTGATTTAGCAGGAATCGGTTCCGCACCTCGTATTAGAGCCGCTGCAGCAGATGGCTGTCCAGTCTATGATTTAACCTTTGAAAACGCAATAAAACAATCAGACCAGTTTCGTGGTATCGTTGATGAATTATTGGGGAAATTATAATTGTGGGGGAAATAATGTCATTAACAGAGGACGATATAAAAAGCATTGTTACTTTAGTAGGTAGAGAAGGTGCTGTATCTGCACTAGAAAAAAGCAGAAAGATTAATAGTAAAGATATATTCAATTTGGCGCACGCTTTTGGTTTAAATCCGAAAAAAAAAGACAGCAAAAGGAAAATATCTGCCCAGATAGTGCAAAAGGTTGATAAGCGAATTGAAAAATCACTAGATGAACTTAAAGCAATGTCCAAAGAGGATTTGATAGAGTATTTTGATAATTCAGGTTGTCACCAGGATGAACTTATCGAAATATTAAATAATATTGACTTAAAGGCTCGTTTCAAAACACGAAAAGACCTTGTTGGCTTTGCCGCAATACAGATTAGCAGTCTAGGAATCTTCGAAAGATTGTCAAATCACGAAAGGAAAAAGTCTGACGAGAAAATACCCAACACAGAGAATATTAAAAATGACCCTGAAAAGGGAAAATCGCCTTAACGTATTTTGACACATCATTTAGCTGGTACACCATACCCCAAATGATGTGTTTTGGGCTCTGGAGTATGTAAGAGCTTTTAAATTAGGCATTGGCAACCTGCTTGCTCTGCAAATCGTCTAACATCAAGCCTTGACGGCTGTACGATGGCTCTTGTGGCGGAATTTCCCTCTATGTTTAGTTTTACCCATTATCAATGAGCAGGCTGATAATTTCCAACTCCATTTCCTGAGGGTGACCGGAAGAAGGTTCAATCAAGGGCATTTGTTTTTGCTGTTTCTTGCGCATTTTGTGTTTGGTCCTTTTCTTGTTCTTGTAGTTATTTTAGGTGTTTGGGCAAATACCTTATACTACAAACAGTGAGAAAATTCCATCATAAAATGCGCTTTCTTTATTTATATCAAACTGTTAGAATGCCGGATGGACACTAACCAACATTATGTCTCCTTGCCGCTGAAGGGAGTTTATCCTGCTTTCAGCGGGGCTCCCTGCGGACCCTTAAAAAGGAAACGGCGGTTAAAGGAGAAATTTTCCTTAACCGCCGTCTATTTTGTCAAATGTGGAGACCCCATTGTCCTATTGTGCAAGGCGACGGCATCTGATTGGATATCTCTTTCCGCCCAGCTCCCTTGGAAAAGGAAACAGCGGTTAAAGAAAAAAATCCTTCAATTACCGTCCATATTTCCAATTTCCGGACTTTAACCGGATAATCCCTTAAACCGCTCTTTTTGGCCCCAAAAACATCGATTTAAGACCGAAAAACGGCCCTGTTTTTGACTTAAACCCGCACCAATTACGCATCCAGCTTGGTCCGACCCCATTACTAATTACGCATCCAGCTTGGTCCGACCCCATTACTACATAATCCAAACTAACTTATCGGACAGTGCTTCCGTTTTTATCTTTATCGGCGGCATCATCATCATCCGATAAGCCGGATTATGTTATCAGAAGCTGGGCCAACGCCAGTCGAGCACCTCAGTGTAAAGGATCGGATGCGAGATCCCGCTCTTCTCAGCGGGTGCCTTGCGACGCATTGTGCAAGGTAGCGGCGTCTGATTGGATGATCTATTCCCGCCCACCGCCCCGGAAAGGAAAACGGCGGTTAAAGAAGAAAGCTCCTTCAACCGCCGCCAATTTTGTCAAATGTGGGGACCTGACCCCGTTGTCCCTTTGATTGGGACTGCCGCATCCCGTCTGCTTATCGTTTCATCCGCCCATGCCGTGAACCACGATAGGGTTGGCTTCCAGCCACCGGTCTGTGAAACATCATTTGGTATCGGCATGGCACCGAAGATTTTCTGGGGCTCTTTGAGCCAGGGGTGGCACGGACCACCTTGATCCCGATGGGTGACTGGTGCGGATCGACCATCATCGATCCAGCCCACATCATTGAAGCAACGGGTGCGGAAGAAGGGAAAACAGCGAATCTGTCGTTCATACAAAAATGTGGTCAAGCGAAAATCAGTCATGCGTTTCGCACGGAGAGGTGTTTTTTTTCTTGACCCGCCCTTTAATGGGCGTCCCCGGTGATTGGATGATCTATTCCCGCCCACTGCCCCGGAAAGGAAAACGGCGGTTAAAGAAAAAAAGTTTCCTCAACCGCCGTATGTTTTGTCAAATATGACCCCGTTGCCCTGCGGGAAGCGCAATCAGCCTATAATGCGATTTTTGACGCCAAAAATCGCGATATAGACCCCAAATAGGTATACTTTTCCAATCTTTTGTATTTAATTCCTGATAGTTAACTTGGTCCGTCCCCGGCGTTTGTCCCGGCGTTTGTGCAGGTCGTAGGTGGTGGTCTCCCGGCTGTCTATAGCAAAAACGATGAAAAAAGATAACACTCAATTGCAACACCGTCCAGCATACCCACGTTCCTCAACCTTTCCTACTCTACTGATAATAAAGGTCACTCGTAGATCTGATCGTTAATCCGATCGCCAATTTCTGCGAGTCATTAGGTTGGACGATATCATAATTATTTGTCCTATTAGTCACCAACGTCCCCGTTCCCCCTCCCGGTACTTTCTCTTCGATCAGTAAAAACCAATACTTACAATCCAAGAGAAAATAGATATTGGAATAAGAATGGGAGAGAGAAGATGCATGATGGAAATAATACTATTAAAAAAAAGATTATTGCCGTCTGATACAAACCTCTTTATAAACCTTTTATTCATATTTATGTAATTATTAATATTACCCATAAAAATTGTTATAAATTCAGTTAATCCGACAACATAATTTTCTTTTTTTCTTAGAAAAACTATTATGTATAAATTTGAGAATCCATAAAATAAAAAAAGGGCAAAAATAATTACCGTAAAATAAAAGTCGCTATTCATCACAGCAATCACCTGTAATTACATCTTGCTTAATAAGAACTTTGCATTGTGACCAAAAATGAAATGCTCCACCAAGCCCTGTAATAAATGTTGTTGTCGTAGGATCAGAGGAAGACCATGAAGCTCCTCCATAAAGTGCACTCGAGAAACCAAACCCCGTTTCATAGTCGAATTCATCACCCGTAGTACCCTTACATTTTTTATTGTCTCTAACAATACTCACTGTGCCACCACCTGGTCCACTTCCTCCTCCAATCTCAAAACCAAACGAGGAACCAAGACAAGTTGTTTGTATGGTTCTTTTATGTCTTTTATTATTACTATCACAGCAAGTTTCTGTCGAAATAGATGTATTAAAGTGAACGCCTGGAAAAGTAAATGAGAATCCTCCTCCCATCTCAACTGACTCTAACCCGATCGGATCGATTCTATTAATAGGCCCATTGTTTGTATAAACAAATAGGTTGATCCCACTTTCAAATCCAATTGGGTCCGGCGTCAGGTACCTTCCGGTTCGGGGATCATAGTACCGGTGGTAGTTATAGTGCAGCCCGGTCTCGCTATCATAATATTGGCCCGCAAAGCGGAGGTTGTTTGCAATCGTAGAAGAAGCATCAACATAAGCTTCACCGAAAGAAGAGTACGTCGCCCTCCAAACCACCGCCCCATTCACAGCCGTCATCTTCTGCGGCGTACCAAGGTGGTCATTGTGGTAGAAATAATACTTACTGCCCACTTTCATGAACAGTGGATCGGTGGTCCAGGTGGAACCAGGTGCGTAACCGTAGGTCTTGATCACGGTACCGGCTGCATCATATTCACCCACCAGCCCTTCACCACTGTAATGAAAATAGGTGCGAACGCCGGACACATCCTTCCACAACCGCCTTCCGAACGGATCGTAATAGTACTCGGCAATCACATTGCCCGAGCCGTCCTCCACACGCTCCAGGCGATTCTCAACATTGTAAAAGAACTTTGTCACCATCCCGCCGGCATTCTTTTCGATCATGTTGCCGTTGAGGTCGTAGTTGTAAGTCACATCGTCAACGCCGGTAAGCTCGTTGTTCTCGGTGTAGCTCCATTCGTTGGATGTATCGGCTGATGTGAGCCGGTTGCCCACACCGTCGTAGGTGAAGGCTTCGTCGGCCTGCGCCGGGTTGTCCGCATCGGTCAGCCGGTACAGGTCGTCATAACCATAGCTATAATCCCCGTGTTCGCTGGCTTTCGTTGCCACATTACCTATTTTGTCATGGGTGTAGACATAGTTCAAGATGGTATTGTGGCCTGGATCGGTGACATCGATGCCGGTTGTTCTCAGCAGCGGATCGTAGCTGAACTGCTTGCCGGTTCCGCCGGGAAGCGCCATGGTCAGGGGCCGTGTCCATAGGTATTCGTTCCAGGTAATCGTCCCTTTGCCCGGTATCTGCAAGCCGGTGAGCTGATTGTTGGCGTCGTACGTGTACGCATAAGTCACTTCATCGGGACCGGTATAGGACGCTCGCAGACCGTTTTTGTAATAGCTGAAGCTGTTGGTCAGTGCAAAGGCGCCGTAATCGACAGTCTCGGATATTTTGCGATTGGCGTCGTCGAACTCGTATTGGGCCGACGTTACACCATCGTCGTAGGAGACAATGTTACCGATGTTATCGTACCCATAGCCGACGGTCCTGGCCGGCGTTACATGATCGCTTGCTGCATAGTACCGGGTCTGCACCAACCGCCCGGCATCGTCATACACATAATCCGTTTTCTGATCCAGGGGGTCTATCTTCTCGATCAGATGGCCCGCCGGGTCATAGGCATAGGCGATGGTCTGCCCCATGGGGCGGGTCTCTTTCACCAGCCGGTTGTTGAGGTCATATTCGAAGGTGGTGGTTTGCCCCTCGGCATCGGTCAACGCCACCAGATTGTTTCGGCCGTCGTAGGTGTACGTTGTTTCGCCGGACATGGCATCTGTCATTTTAACCAGCCGGTTCAAGTCATCGTACTGATAGTTCGTGACCCGGCTCTCGCGGTCCGTCTTGGAGACAACATTGCCCGCTTCGTCGTACTCAAACCATGTGAAATAAGCCTCACTCTCGCTCAGTTTCTCTTTCTCAAATACTTTACGCTGACGTTTGTCGTACTTGAACTCCTTGGTGTAGGTGGGGTAGGTGATCTGGATCGGCTGCTGGGTTCCGCCGCCGCCCGAGCAGGAAAAGCAGGACGCATCCACCGTGTCGTCATAGTCATGCAGGGTTTCATTCAGGTTGCCGTCAATGGTTTTGCGCAGGCGCCCGAACTGATCGTAATCGTAAAGCACTTGGTTGCCTTCGCCGTCTGTCTTGCGGATCAGCTTGTCTTCCCCGTCGTAGATGAAAAAGGAGACATTGCCCTCGGCGTCCGTTATTTTAACGACATTGTCGTGCTCATCATACTCGTAGGATGTTTCGTTGTCCTCGGCATCCACCTTCAGATACATGTTGCCGACCTCGTCGTAATGCATACGGGTGACTGCATTCAGTGGATCGGTGACCGATATCAAATGGCCGGCATCGTCGTAAGCATAGGTCCACAGGTTCCCGCGCGGATCCAGCATGGTCAAGCGATTGCCCATGACGTCGTAAGTGTAACGGGTTACATGACCCTCTGGGTCGGTCTTTGTGATCAGATTGCCGGCATCGTCGTACTCCGTCCGGGTGATGGATGCAGGCATTTGAGAATCCCAAAAATTAGTGTAGGTGATCAAATTACCGCGTGCGTCGTACTCGAACTCGGACACCTGTTCATCGGGGCTGCCAACGGCTTTCACCGTTCGGACCACGCGGCCTTGGTCATCATAGACGTTTTCGGTAACCACACCGTTTTCGTCGGTATGGGTGACGGGCTTGTTAAAGCGAAGATCGTAGGTGTATGACTCTTCCGAGCCGTCGGTATGGATGATGCGAGTGAGGTTGTCCCACTCGTCGAACTCTTTGATGGTCAGGTTGCCCTTGTCGTCGGTAATTATCAGGTTACGGCCGTCCTTGGCGACCATCTTCGTGTTCTTGCCGTTGATGTCCACCCGGCGCACGTCCCCGTCGCGGTCGTACCAGATCTCTTTCACCAGGCCGGTGGGGGTCTCGGCCATGGTGTAGAACTCGTCCTTCATTTTGTCGTAATCATAGTCGAAACGGTATGTATTCCCGTTTCTGTCGGTATTCGCCCTGACCAGACCGGATTCGTCGTATTCGACCAGGCTTTCCCGTGCGTCGGCGCCGACCGTGCGGTTCAGGCGGCCTTGCTCGTCGTACTCGTATCGGGTCTCGTGTCCGTTGAGATCGACCGCTTGTGTCAGCAAGCCATCGGTGTATTCATAGCTTACCTGGCGGCCGTCGTTGTCTCGGATGGATTCGATCAGGCCGTCGGCATTGTAATCGAGCCAGATTACCTGCATGCCCTCCCGGTTGGCGATGCCGGTCAATCTGCTGTTCTGTCCGGAGTCGTAGAGGATTTCGGCGACCGTATCGGAGGTATCGCCAAAGGTGGTCAGATACCCCAGGTCGTTATAGGCCCGCCATCCGCCGAACTTGTTCTCCCAGCGATAGCCTGCATCCGTACGGATGATGCTCAACTGGTTGTCGAATACCCACAAATCGGGATTGACTGCATCATAGGTTTGTCCGTCCAAATCCATGCTGTCGATGGTATCGCCGGATTTTGCAAACGAAAGCGGTGGACGGCCCGGGTCGGTCAGCAGCATGTCGAAAAGTCCAAGGTGCCAGTCGTGGTCGTAATATCTGCGGGTCAGTTTTATATTGCCGCCGGGAATCTTGACCTTGATATCGGTATGACTGCGGTTGTATTCCCCCATCAATGTGTCCACCGATGAAAAGGTGCACATCGTGGTGATGGTGATGGGATCATGCTTTGTTAAATAATTGCCGACAAACGCGCTGGTTTCTTTTCCTACGACGATTTCGTAAAGGTCAAATTTGCTTTGCTCACCATTGTAAACCGCCCAGGGATCTCCTTTTGTTTTTATTCTAAAAGGTTTGGGGCGACACAGGGTACCGTCTATAATCCTTGACGGTGGACTAAAAGTCATTTCCTGTGTTTCTTCATTCCAGGTTTTATACTCATCATTATCGTTAATCGTCTGTTCGTCACTTAAGCCGGGTTTAAAATCTTCTTCTGTGAGGCCGTCACAATAGCCTTCCATCCAGGCGTAATAATAGACAAATGTTACCGTCCAATACGCCGTCCTGCCATCGGAGCATTCACCCGAATACCTCACTTTGACGGTGTTTGTCATACTGTATAAAGTGCATTCATACTCACTATCACCCCCACCTGTCCCGTCTTCCTGCTCCTGGTGTATGGATTTAATGCAGGTCACCCGGTAGGGAACGGTAACGCTCTGCTTGGGATCGATGGTCGTCGGTAAACCTGACGGCAGCTCATATTGAAAGTACTCGTTGTTATCGGGCATTTCGAACTCAACGTCATCCGCGCGCACCAGCCCGTAATTGGTCAAGGTAAATTCGCCGTTGTAGACGTCCCCGATTTCCATCTTCGGCAGGTGGATGTTGGCAGGTTCAGCAATCACTACAGGAGCCGGAACATCGGTCTTGAAGGTGGGGGTCATCACGATTTCGTAACGGTCTTCCAGAGTGATCTCTTTCACCGACCAGGTGACGCTGACAATTTCGTAACGCATGAATATGGACTGTGTTTGGGTGATGCCGGGTTTTATCCAAAAGCGTCCCGAATAATCCTGATGGTCCGGCGCAGTTATCCGGCACTTGTAGCGACCGACTGGCAAATCGGCAAACAGGGCTTCGCCAAACGAATCCGAAGTCAGCTCGTGGGATATCGACGCCACTTCCTCGTTTTGGATCTGCACCCTCGCCCCGCCGAGGCCCTGGACAGGTTCCAGGGTTTGCTGATCGACAGTGCCGGTGTAGATATCCGAAAGCTTGAAGAGCACATTGCCGATTCCGGATTGGGTCACCGCCGCGTACACCCCCGCATCGACGACCGGGTGATTGGCGCTGGAGATACGCAAATAGAACTGGTGGATGCCCTCGGCAACGCTTTGCCCGGGATTGAAGGAAATGCTGACTTCGCGTTTTTCTCCAACAGGGATATCGCCAAGATCCTGGCTGGTGTTCAAAAGCAGCCAGGCCGGAGCCGGGGTGCCGTCCGGGTTGACCAGCTCCAGCTGGACACCGCTTAACACATCGAGCCCTTTGTTCTCGATGGTCAGGTACTCGATAACGCTATCTTCGCGGGCCATCCCTGTTTCGATAAAGAAAGGTGTTACGACCACACTGGGCTCGGCCTCGGAAAAGCTGGCGTTCAAACCGATACATCCCCAGAAGCCATCCGGCGTTTCATCGCTTTTCACCTTAAACACCATGCGCTGCAGGTGATCGGCCTCATTGTCCGCCCATATGGTAAAATCGAGCCTGGCTTTTTGCCCGCCGGTAAGAAAGGGAACCGGATCGCCAAAAGAGACATGGACTCCCTGCGGGTAAACACCATCGACCTGATCCGCGGCTTCCCAGTCAATGCGAACATTGGTCAGGTCCGTTCCGTCCGCCGGTCTGATATCGATGCTAATCTGTTTCTCATAATTCACCGGCATGCTGAGATTGATGGTTGTGGGCGATATGGCCACGCGGTTGATGGTGAAGGTGGCCTGCACGGGTTTTTCGGTGATGTCCGGATGGATGGCCCGCACCTGGTACGAACCGGCTTCCTGCTCAAAGGGCACGAAGGTATAAGTGAAATGCCCGTCTTCATCGGTGTACACCTCAAAGGTCCGTTCGAACCCTTCCAATACGATCACCAGATTCAGGGGAACCCCCGGCAGGGGCTGTCCGTTGGCACGTTCCACCGCACGGCCGGTGATGACGAAATCCCGGTCGCCTAGAGACGATGCGGGAATAACGTTGAGCACCTGGCCATAATAGTTGGTGTCCACCAATTGGACGTCCTGGCCGGTTCCCAGCCCGTCCATCGTCACTTGTTCGGGTTTGCCAAGATTGTTGTAGACATGACCGATCTCGAGACGGGCCCTGAGTTGATCCGGCGCTGTGGAGGGCACGGGCATGACCATCGGCTCGGAGACGAACGTCTTGTCGGCGCCGATGCGCGCCACGCTTACCCCGTTGACCAGGGTCAGGACCCCTTCGCCCAATGCCTGTTTGAAAGGCAAGACGGCCAGCACGTTCTCGTCCGGGTCCATCAGATACCAGAAAATCTCATCCGAAGGCTGCTTGCCCGAATTTGTAGCCGTAACAATCTCGATATCGGCATCACCACTGTTGAGCAGTGAAAAACGAACGCTGCCATTGCCGCCACGGGTAAAATCTTCCGGCAGGATCTGAGCCACCAGCATGCCATCGCCAACGGCGACCTGCCCCTGATGCACGATCTCGACGGTTTCGTTGACGGCCGGGGCAATCTCCACCGTGGTGGTCAGGTCGGCGGGATCGACTAATTCTTCGTATCCGCCGACCACCACACCGACCTCGGTCTGCCCACCGGCCGCGAGGCTGAACGTCTCCGAATAGTGAATCAGGCCGCCGATTTCCACCTTCAGGCGGCAACCGGCAACGGTGCCGCCCGAACGGTTTTCCACCGTATAAACCAGCCGGTTCATCAATCCCCGGCGCACAACGGCGTTGTCGTCGAGTGTGGCCCGAATCGTGGGTAAAACGATGCTGCGGCCCAGGCTCTCAACATCGTCGGTATCCACTGCCACCACGGTATATTGGCGGTCATCTCCTGACCAGCCGATGTCGGTGTAGGACAAATCGACGATCAGGGTGTCGTTGAGCCGCACACCACCTTCGGCGCTGCCCAGGAAGATGTGGTAACCGGCGATGGTGCTGCCGCCGTGGGTCCAGGAAATCACCGGCGGATCGCTTTCGGATTGCACAACCTTGATCGAAGAGACCGGCAACAACTGGAAGTTCAGATATGCAAAGATTGCCGGCGACGATTCGTTGCCCGCCGCGTCCACCGCGGTGGACGTATAGCAATGATCCTCCTGGCTGGGGTTGGGATCGACTGTCACGGTTTCTTCGATACCCTCGATTAGGGGCTGGAGCCCGGTCACATCGGTGATCTCGCTGGCCGGTGACCGGTAGAGACGGTAGGTGACCGGTTCGATGTAAGCCGGTGCGCTCCATACCGCCTTGATACCGTTGGCCACCAGTTCCAATGAGAAATCGGTGGGGCTTCCCGGGGCTGCGGAATCGGCGTAGACCGTCACCGTTTCGCTCAGGCCGCTTTCCGTTTCCTGGCCGTTTTCGGCGCGGACGCTGGTGGCGGCATAGGTGTAGTATCCATCCTCTTGGGTGGCATCTTCGTATTCGGTCTGGTCATCCAGGCGGATCAGGTCGACCGGCTCCGTGTCCGCGGGTCCTTGGCGGTACAGCGTATATCCGACGGCCTCTTCCACGGGATTCCAGGATAGCCTTACCCGGCCGCCGGACAGCGCCACGGCCTCGAATCCGTCGGGTGCGGCCAGGGGCGGCAGTTCGCCTTGATAGACCTGGAAAAGGTTGTCCGGTTGTATGGCGCTACCGATGTTGTCCAGGTCGTCGGCCGCCTCGAAACCCAGGGAGAGCGATTCAGCTTCCGCCAGGCCTGCATCGGCGGGCAGTTGGAAGGTCGCCTGCCAGGTCTGGGCATCGCCGCCGGCGGTGGGCATCTGGATCAGGCTGTCTACGGAGGTCTCCTCGCGCCCGGTGCCGGAAAGCAAGTAGCTTACATCGGGAACCGTGCCGGTCTTGACCCCTTCGGAGAGTCCCAGCACGGCCGTGACCGTCACCGGGTCGTTTTCGTCGTTGCGGATAGGGCTGGCCGGAGTCACAACCAGCCGGACGACCGACGGGCCGTCGGTATCGATGCGGATCATCCCGCCGCTGTCGATCTCCGTGCCGCGGTTGCCGACCTTGTCCCGGGCCGAGAACACGGCCCAGGCATCGTCGGTGGGAGTGGTTTCGCCAATGGTGAACACGCCGGTATAGGTTACATCGTCGCTTCGTGCCAGATCAACGGCAATGGGTGCACCGCCCGTGGGCGTGATGCTCATAAACGGGGCTGCCTGGAGCGTTTCGGTGACAGTCAGCACCACATCCACTATGCCCGGGGCCATGGCGCCGGTCTGCGGATCGACCATGCCGGTGTGACTGTACACGATAGACGCCGCCCGTGGAGGCGTACTGTCCGAAATGGCAGAAACCTGGGTGGAGAGTTCGCTCTCGTTGCCGGCCGGATCGAATGTGGTAACCCGGTAGTACCAGGTGCCGTCCGAGGCGGGCACGTCGTCGAAGCGGTCGGCGGAAATGGGATTGACGTTAACGCGTGTGGCCTGGTTGGTTTCGGTGAAACTGCTGCTGTGACGATAAATAAGATATCCGGAAACAATAGTGTCCGTGGGTTTTTGCCAACTCACCCGGATTACGCCGCCTTCCCGGGCCTGGGCCAGTATGCCGCCTGGTGCACTGGGTAAAGATGTGTTCAGTGTGACTTTCACCTGTGCGCAACGCGGGCCTTCACCGGCACGGTTGATGGCGGCGGCCTTGATGCGGTTTTCCCCTTCGGAAAGGGTCATGATGCGGCTGAAATAGCCCTGGCCATCCACGGACACGGGCAGGCCCGCGGCCATATCGTTGGTATACAGCTGCACCTGGGTCTCCCGGTCCGCCTGGCCGGAAACCACCACCTGGGTCTTGTTGGTGGTGGTACCGTCCACCGGCTGGGTGATGGTCGGTGAGCCCGGCACGGCCAGGGTCACGGTAAAATCAATGGTCGTCGTTTGGCTGTTATCCAGTGTATCGTAGGCGGTAATGGCCAGCTGATGGGCACCGTCGGAAAGATCTGCAGGATCGAGGTAGCAGGTGTATGGGACCGAATAATCGGTGCGGATCAGGGTGCCGTCCAGACGGAATTCTATCCGACTGACCCCCGAGGGATCGGCGCAGGACAGCGAGAGCGTCAACGCCGAAGTGAGTGTATAGCCGTTGCCGAAAGCGGTACCGCCGGCCGTAAGGCCGCTGATCTCCGGACCCAGTTGGTCGGCTTCCGGCATGGCGGTTATGGCAACCACCTGGGGACGTTCTCCGTTGGAGGTATTCATGGTGGTAACGGCAAACCAGTAGGTCGTGCCGTTGGTCAGCCCGGCCACCTTGGCCGAGGTGCCGGTCGTCGTAATCGCCGGACTCATGGCGGTAATATCGGTAAAGGCCGATTCGCCGGCATAAACCCGATACTGCTTTACGTAGGCCGAGGGCTGGACACCGTTCCAGGACAGTTGCACGTATCCGCTGAAGGGCTGGGCCGACAGGCCGTCGGGGTTGGGCAGCCAGGTGATGCCGGTGATGGACGTACCGCTGCTCTCGTTGGGTACAGCCTGATCGTCCACGGCCGTGACGCGAAAGCTGTGGGCCGTGGCCGCCGTCAGACCGGCCATCTCATGGCTGAGTTGGCCGGGTGCCAGGGAGGTAAAGTCACTGCTGCCGTCAACGTATAACCGGTAACCGGCCAGATCACCGGCGCTGTCGGCCGACGCCGTCCAGGATACGATCAGGCGGTTTTCAAAGGACTGCACCGACAGGCCGGTGACATCCTCAGGGGCCTGGACGTCTACCAGGGTCGCCGACACCGCGGTAACGGCGGTATCGACGTTGCCCATGGTGTCCTCGGGGACCACGGCAAACCAGGCGGTGGCGCCTCTGGTCAGGCCGCTGGCAGTATACGTAAACGTGCCAACCGTGACCGTGTCCCGGATGGTCATGGTGGAGACATCGTCGAAGGTGTCGTTTTCCTGCCAGTAGATCCGGTAGAGCCCCAAGTCTCCGTGGGCGGTTTCATCGTAGCCGGTCCAGTCCAGCGTAGCCGTGGTACCGCTGCCCTGGCCGTCCACCGTCA
>JGI24023J19991_10002541_pt1 | contig 13242 bp, 9 predicted proteins | sample Cruoilmetagenom1_FD_19991 | JGI IMG/M metagenome (IMG submission 19991)
GCAATGGCGCCTCCATTAACGTTAAGCTTATCTTCTGGAATCGGAATGTCTCTTAGAACCGCTAAAGATTGTGCGGCAAACGCTTCATTTAATTCAAAAAGATCTATGTCGTCAAGCGAAAGCCCCGCCTTGTCAAGAGCTTTCTGAATAGCAGGGACCGGACCGATACCCATAATTGAAGGATCCACTCCTGCAACAGCGTATGATACTATTGATGCAGCAGGCTTTATTCCAAGCTGCTTAGATTTCTCTTCTGAGGTGACTAATACCGCTGCTGCGCCGTCATTTATCCCCGATGCATTACCTGCGGTAACAGTTCCATCTTTCTTGAAAGCGGGTCTTAGTTTAGAAAGGGTTTCAATCGTGGTATCGCCTCTCGGGTGTTCATCTACCTGAAATGCTAAAGGATCAGCTTTCCTCTGAGGTATCAAGACTGGAACTATCTCCTCTTTGAATTTGTCTTCTTCCCTGGCGGTTTTGTATTTAAGTTGGCTCTTATACGCAAATTCGTCTTGTTCCTCTCTGCTGATGCTGTAAGCTTCAGCCAGATTTTCAGCCGTAACTCCCATATGATAGTCATTGAAAATATCCCAAAGACCGTCATAAACCATTCCATCAATTATCTCATCCTTGGGTACGCCCATTCTATATCCGTAACGTGCTTTCGTAAGATAGAAGGGGGCCTGATTCATGTTCTCAACCCCGCCGGCGATGATTGCTGCCGCATCTCCGGCTTTAATCGCCTGAGCCGCAAACGCTACTGACTGAACGCCTGAACCACAGGCTCTGTTAATCGTAATAGCCGGAGTTTCAACAGGTAAACCTGATTCAATCGCTACTTGTCTCGATATATTCATACCCTGACCCGCAGAAAGGATATTCCCCATTATGCAGTCATCAATTTCTTTAGGATCAATTCCAGTTCGAATAATTATTTCCTTTACTACTGCCGATCCTAATTTTGCGGTAGAGGTATCTTTCAGCGTACCTCCGAAAGATCCAATCGCGGTTCGTAGAGGTTCACTAATAACAATTTTTTTCATGGATTTGCCTCCAGAGCGGTTTTGAGAAAGTATATAAGGATTATTTTTGCATATTACCTTACGGAAATGTTATATCAAGTAATATGCAGCATTCCTTGACACTCCCCTTCATGTTGGGTAATTCGTTAGATAGCAAAATGAGGAGTGTAATGAAAATTGTCTAAGATAAAGGTTGGCATAATCTTTGGAGGAAGGTCGGTTGAGCATGAAGTTTCTTTGCTTTCCGCAAAATCCATAATTAAGAATATAGATTCAGATCTTTATGATATATATCCTATCTTCATAGATAAAAACGGTTTGTGGCATAAAGTAGAAATAAGTGAATGGTTAAATGACGGAGAGCTTGACGTACATATTGAGTCCTTTCTTACACCTTCGCTTAATTATGAGAATCCGGTTTTCTTTGAGATCAGTGATTCAAAGGTTCTAGATGAGCTTAAATTGGATGCAGTCTTTCCGGTACTCCACGGTACTTACGGGGAGGACGGCACAATTCAGGGTATGTTGGAGCTTATGGGTATCCCATTTGTAGGTGCTTCAGTGCTGGGTTCTTCAGTAGGTATGGATAAAATAATAATGAAGGCTGTGCTGAAAGAAGCTTCACTTCCTGTTGTTCCCTACATCGGTTTTTATAAATACGAATGGGAATCTGACAAAGAAACAATAAGAGATAGAGTCCTTGGCTCTATTGGCTTTCCATGTTTTGTTAAATCAGCTGATCTTGGCTCTAGCGTAGGTATTTCTAAAGTTTCCTCAGATGCCGGGTTGAACAGCGCTATAGATTCCTCATGTCAATTCTCAAATAGGATATTGGTTGAAAAAGCGGTATCTAACCCCAGAGAGATTGAGATAAGTGTTCTTGGTAATGAGAATCCTGTTGCGTCCTTGCCCGGAGAGATACTGCCTCATCGAGATTTTTATGATTACACTGCCAAATATTTGGAAGAGGGAACAGGGCTAATTGCACCCGCCGAGCTTGATGAAGATATGAATATTAAACTCAGAGAGTTGGCAGTAAAAGCATTTAAAGCTCTTGATTGCAGCGGGATGGGAAGAGTAGATTTTTTGCTTAATGGGGCTACTGAAGAAATCTTCGTAGGTGAAATTAATACTATTCCAGGTTTTACTCAAATTAGTATGTACCCAAAGCTTTGGGAAGTAAGCGGGATAAATTTTACAGAGCTAATCACGCAACTCATTCAATTTGCGATAGACAGAAAGAATGAAAAGTTAAAACTGAGAACCGATATAGAAGAGACGGGATTGGGGAATTAAAGAAATAAACCTAAGAAAACTTGCATATGTCTATCTTATAGATGTAACCTACTTTCTCTTGGGACTTAGAACTATACGATAGTTTCTAGTAAGTAAGGATAGTGTTTTCAATACTAAATAGTGGGTTATTATGAGCACTCAAAAATCAAGTCAGCCACAGCGTCTTAAGAAAAGTTTAAAGTTGTTTGACGTTTATGCGTTGGCTACTGGAACAACTCTTAGTGCCGGGTTTTTCTTGTTACCCGGGATTGCGGCTACGAGTGCCGGGCCTGCTATTACTTTAGCTTATCTAATAGCGGCGCTGCCCCTTATTCCCGCTACGTTCAGTATAGTGGAGCTTACTACAGCAATGCCAAGAGCGGGCGGGGTATATTATTTCCTGGACCGCTCAATGGGTCCTCTTCTAGGCACCGTAGGCGGCATAGGTACCTGGCTTGCCCTTGTTCTTAAGGTGGCCTTTGCCTTGATTGGCATGGGTGTTTATATTGGGCTATTTATTCCTAATCTCCCTATTGTCCCTGTTGCAATTGCTATTGCGATTGCTCTGGGTCTTCTCAATCTCTTGGGAGCCGAATCCAGTGGTATATTTCAGATATTTCTTGTTGTTATTCTGCTTTTAATTTTGGTTGCGTTTATCGGAACTGGAGTTCCCGAGATCCATTTATCCCATTTCCGTGGCTACTTTGACTCCGGCTCGGGAGCTATCTTATCCACTGCTGCGATGGTTTATATAAGCTATGTCGGTATTACAAAGGTTGCCAGCCTTTCAGAGGAGGTAGAAAATCCGGAACGAAATCTTCCGCTCGGAATATTTTTAGCGCTCGGGACGGCAATATTGATTTACGGGATTGGAACAGCAGTTATGGTGGGTGTCATTCCAATGGAAAAGCTTGCCGGAGACTTATCCCCCGTAGCCACGGTCGCGGGCAGCATATTTGGGAAAGCGGGGATTATCGTAGTATCTGTAGCTGCGCTTTTGGCTTTTATCTCAGTTGCAAACGCCGGAACCATGAGCGCGTCAAGATATCCCCTTGCCATGAGCCGTGATTTTATGATGCCGAGCATTTTTCAAAAACTCGGTAAAAACGGAATGCCGTTTAATGCAATAATTGTTACTGTAGGCAGTATCATTTTGATTCTCCTGCTTCTCAATACTTCCAAAATAGTAAAGATAGCCAGCGCCTTTCAATTATTGATGTTCATGTTTGTCTGTATTGCTGTAATAGTGATGAGAGAAAGCAAGATTGATTCCTACGATCCTGGCTACCGCTCTCCCTTGTACCCATGGATGCAAATATTTGGCGTGCTGGCAAGTCTTTGGCTCCTAGGTCATATGGGTGGATGGACTAAGGTTTTTACAGCGGTGATGTTCGTAATAGGGATAGTTTGGTACAAGTTCTATGTGAGAAACAAGGTCGGTCGGAGCGGGGCTATCTATCATATTTTTGAAAAACTCGGACAATCGAGACATGAAGGATTAGACAGAGAGCTAAGAGGGATACTAAAAGAAAAAGAACTTAGGAAAGATGATCCATTTGATCAGCTCGTAGCTCGAAGTCATGTTATAGATGTAAGTGCGGAAATAAGTTTTGAGGATATTGTAGAAAGAGTAAGCACTTTATTCTCCCAGTTTGTACCGGAATCCTACGACAATCTTTATAGGCAGTTTTTTGAAGGAACCGTCGTGGGCGTTACCCCCGTTGCTCATGGTGCCGCTTTGCCACACTCGCGTGTTGACGGACTTATGCAGATGGAAATGGTTATGGTCCGCTCAAAACCCGGAGTGCATATTAGAGTTAATAATCCGGCTACTGATAAGGAAGAAGAACAAATCTTACATGCAATATTTTTCCTTCTCAGTCCTTTAGATAACCCCTCGCAGCATGTAAGAATGCTGGCTCAAGTTGCCAGACAGATTGAGGATGAGAATTTTATGAATAACTGGATGATAGCTGAGGACGAGCAGCAGCTTAAAGAGACCATCTTGCACAATGAAAGGTTCCACTCTATTTACATCCATAAGAATACACCGACAGAACAGTTGATCGGAAAACCCCTGAGCGCAATAAATATGCCCCAAGGGAGCCTGGTTGCTCTTATACGTCGAGGGGGGCAGACTATCATTCCCCGCGGCAACACAATAATTCACGAAAATGACAGAATTACTGTTATAGGTGAGCCTTCGAGTATGAAGGAGATTCACCAGAGATATATCAGTTGATGTTATTCCTTTAACCAGTGAAAAAAAGAAAAATAATAGGACTTTTGACTATTTTGGCGGGCCTTCCCGGACTTGGCGGTCTGTTGCTATTAGATAGATTGGATTCTTATCCTTCAGCGGCTATTATCGTGGTTATAAATGCAATAGTTATACGGGGTATCTGCGGCACCTTGGGAGGGGTTTTAATCTGGAGAGGAAATACCTGGGGTTATTACTTGAGCCTAATTACCTGGCTTTATCTTGTTGTAGTTTCCATATTAACCTTCACCCAGCTATACGATAATGGGATCGTTTTATCTTTTGGCTTCTTAAAGGAGCATTACTCTAGTTTTGGTAGACCGTTGTTGCTCTCCCTCTTAAAGGTGCTTTTCGGATTACCTCTTATTCATATAATTCTTAATGATCTGTTGAGAACTCATGGTTTAAAGCAATCAAGTTAAATGTATTAGCTGATATTTAAATTTGTGCTAGTCTTATTGATAGCGGGAATCAAGTTTGGGGTTTCGGTATCTAGATTAGAAAGATTTCAGATATAGTCTTGAAAAAAATTATAGGGAGTCTTAATGTGACTATGGGGATTTCTCAAAATAATTATGAGAGAGCTACTTTCTCAGGCGGGTGTTTTTGGTGCATGCAGCCTCCTTTTGACAGGCTAGAAGGCGTAATCTCGACAACCGTAGGTTACACGGGAGGGCTTGAAGAAAACCCTACTTATGACGATGTGTGCCTGGGAAGGACTGCTCACCTGGAGTCGGTTCAAATTGTCTATGATCCGTCGCTGATCTCCTATGAGAAACTGCTTGATGTATTCTGGCTCAATGTTGATCCTACTGACGGCGGCGGGCAATTCGTTGACCGGGGTCGCCACTATAGGACAGCCATCTTTTATCACACACCGGAGCAGAAGAAAATAGCTGAGCAGTCAAAAAAGGAGCTTGGAGAAACGGATAGATACCCCAGCCCTATAGTAACTGAAATTGGAGCAGCTCTGGAGTTTTATCCTGCAGAGGAGTATCATCAGAACTTTTATGAAAAGAACCCAATTGGCTATTCATCTTATAAAATGGGCTCAGGAAGAGACAGCTATATGCATTATATGAAAAATATGAAGCAAAAGTAGATAGCAGACAATCAGTTTTTGATTAAGTATTAGCTGTGAAAACCACAAAATATTATAGGAGGTACTACAAACATGGCGGACGATCAGAGATGGTTTGAGAAGCATGCACCTGAAATGGCAGAAGGGTGGTGGAGTTTCTACAAAGCGGTTGAAGGAGAAACAAAGTTAGATCCTAAGACTAAGGCTTTGATTGCGGTATCAGTGGCTGTACATGGGAGATGTCCCCATTGTACAGAGTCTAGAATCAAGAAAGCGCTTGCTCTTAAAATCAGCAAGGCGGAAATAGCGGAAACAATCATGGAAACAGCGCTCTTATCTTCAGGGACCGAAATCTTCTGGGCCAAAGAAGTTTACGATAAGTACTTAGGATAAGAAATAACTTTCTTTAGTTATGGTCTAGAGTTCAACAGTTCCATTAAAATATGGAAAAAAGGTCAATTATATCTTGTCGTTTTTTATTTTATGGGTATACTGGTTTCCACTTTAAGTCGGGGTGTAGCGCAGTTTGGTAGCGCGCAGCGCTTGGGACGCTGAGGTCGGAGGTTCGAGCCCTCTCACCCCGACCATTTCCCAGTATTTCTTTTTAAAACGCTATCTTAACCATATTGTGAACATCCTTTCCCTTATAACTTTGTATTTGGGGTATATCTAACCCCTAATAATTGATTTATAGGCTTAATAATTGGAGAGGTCTTTTACATTGTGTTTAATTCTATGTAATAATTTTATCTAGTGTCTTAAAACTTAAGAGCATGTAAATTCAATTTTATAATTGAACTATACTATTGGGGTAGAATATATTACTGTCTTAATTTGCACGGAGTCTTGGGTGTCAAACTTGTAACGGAGGAGTAAACGGTATGAAAAAACTTACCGGCAAGAAAGTTATAAAGATTGAAGCCCCTTATGCAGGTATCAACCTGAAAGAATATAATATTGAAAAACGCCGCCTTCAGTTGGAGCTGCTCACCATTCAACAAAAGGTTGTCAAGCTGGGTCAAAGAGTCTGTATCTGTTTTGATGGTCGTGACGCAGCGGGTAAAGGCTCCACTATTCTTCGACATACTCAAAATTTAATGCCGAAGTACTACAAAATTGTAGACCTTGGTATTCCTACCAAAAAAGAGTCTAAATACTGGTTCCATAGATACGAGAAGCATCTTCCCAAAGAGGGGGAAATAGTATTCTTTGATCGTTCGTGGTACAACCGTGCTCTGATCGAGCCTACTATGGGATACTGCTCAAAATCGCAGTACGAGTATTTTATGCATAAGGTGCTTGAGTGGGAGCATCATTTAATTGATAACGGCCTTAAGTTAATAAAGTTTTATCTGTCCGTTGACCCTGAGCATCAGCTTTACCGCTTTCAGGAAAGATTGTCAGACCCTCTTAAATTCTGGAAGTTTTCGGAAAATGATTTTCATGCTAGAAAACAATGGGAAACATTTACCAAATATAAAGAGCAGATGTTTACTCATACCGCATCAAAAAAGTCTCCCTGGATACTAATAGACTCAAATTCCAGAAGGGAATCCAGACTTACTACGATGCTTTACGTCATGAGGTTCTTTGGAAACAAAAAATTTGTTCCACTGACGGGACAGGATGTTTCAGAAACATACACTGCTGAGGTTAACGGGGTTTCATTTAGGGGGCTTAATAAACTCCAGATGTCTGTGCTGAGTGAACTTATAGATAAAGACAATGTAAAAAGGGACTCCAAATTAGAACTTCTTGACCCGCCTAAAGGTAAAGTCTCCAAATGAATTGTATAGTTCCAAGCGAGAGTTCAGCTCCTGGATGTTGGAGACCCGATGATTTCAAGGCATGGAGAAGATAAATACTTAATTTTGTAGATGAAGTATGCGGTGCAACTTATAGATATTCCACGATATTTTCCCATGTGTATTGCTGTGTTCCAGTTTTAGTTGCCGGTGATTCAAAATTTAGCACTCACGTTTAATTGTTTATAAGTATTTAGGACACGGAGTATAAAGAATCTACAAAAGCTCAAATGTTAAATCATCATAAACCAAAGTCAGGGTTGGAAATTGTGGACTAATGCAAATGGCATATTGCGGACTTATCAACGTTTGGGTAGAATCTTCAGTCTTTTAAAGGAGTATTGTGGCCGCGCCCGTAGCTCAGCTGGATAGAGCAACGGACTTCTAATCCGTAGGCCGGGGGTTCGAATCCCTCCGGGCGCACATTTTAGGCACTTATTTTTTAATAAGCCTTGTTAGTATGGTAATATTTTCAGTCTTAGCGTATGAATTACTAAACCAATGGTGCGTGTAGCTCAGTTTGGTTAGAGCACTGGGTTGTGGTCCCAGGGGTCGCCGGTTCAAATCCGGTCACGCACCCCATACCGTACTCCCATTCATTTCGGCTAATAAATTGAAGGGTTCTTTGTAATCATAACAAAGACTTACGCCATCCCAGGTGGCGTTCAGAAGTACTGTTTTAACAAGAAGCCTTCTTTCTTCATGTTCTGAACATTTGAACAATACACTGCTTTGCTGAGCAAGTTGAAGTATATATTCTGCGGTAACATAAAAGTCTTTGTCTACTTCATCTACTCTTAGTAACTTATCTTCAATGATCTGTAATTCTGAATCATACTGATTCAACTTTGCTTCATATATTTCCTTAGTAATTCCTCTGTAGGATTCCAAAATTCCTTCGACCTCTAATAGAGCAAATATAGTTTCTATGGAGTCGGTATTATATGCTTTCTTGAATAGTTTGAGGATGAGGATTCAAGTTTTTTTAATATACCTTGATGAGTAAGTTTTCTTATAGAATAGGATGATAAACTTACTAGATTTGCTAGTTGATTAGTAGTTATTACGTCGTCTAGTATCAGATATTCATGCTCTATTTTTTCAAAAGTTTTCACAATACCAATAATATACTATTTTAAAATTAGGTTTTACAATATATGTAAATTTGAGTTCAATAGATTGAAAATAAACGACTCCAACTTTTAGCAGACGGACAGCTCTTATCTTGAAATACAATATTCGGATGATTATATTTAAGTGTGAGGTAGAAATTAAGGGGTCGGATAGAAATTACATAAGTATTTTCCTTCTGTAACAGAGAAGTTAATAATCTTTCATACTTAGATTGTACAACCCTAATAATTAATGCGAATCCTATAGATATCTGCTCAAAATCGGTCCGTAATTTAATAGGTATTAATACAATACCGCAAAAAGAAAAATTTTTTAAGAGGCAAAGCATATGGAATTAAAAAAATTGGATATTGAAAATAGAATTGCCGGAATTGATGAGTTTAGGGTCTCTAAAGTAGAAGTAGATGATTTTTCGTTTAAAGCTATTGAAGACAGCTTCATATTAAATGATGAAGAGCCTGAGATTAGTAGAGAAATCAGTAATTTAAAATCGATAGAAGTTGACGAAGAGCCCGTACCAGAAGAAAAACTAAGACTTCTGGCAGCATATTTTAAAGATGTTGGCAAAGAAGATCTTTTTAGCCATAAACAGGTTTTAAAAGTTTCCGCAACGATTAAAAAGTATGAAGACATGGCAGATGAAAAGGGGAAATTTTTAGTAAAACTCTCCCGAAAAGCCAAACCTCATCAAAAAAGCGAAATAGAGAGACATATTAAGCTCTTAAATTTTGTTATCAGAACTTGTGTCCAAAGGGCAGATTCACTAAAGCAAGCGTTTACGAAAGCCAATTTAAGACTCGTATTGAGCATGGCAAAGAGATATATGAATCGGGGGATACCGCTAGCAGATTTGATTCAGGAAGGAAATATCGGGTTGATGAAAGCTGTGGAAAAGTTTGATCATACTAAAGGTTATAGATTCTCGACTTACGCTTCATGGTGGATACTTCAAGCGATGATAAGAGCTGTACATAACCAAAAAAGAACAGTTAAGATGCCTGTATATCTTCTCGAAAGAGCAAAAAGTGTAATTAACGCAAGTGATTCACTCAAAGAGAAACTGGGGAGAAATCCCACAACCAAAGAGATAGCTAAAGAAGCTAAAATGACTCAAGAACAGGTGAGCAATATTTTAACAGGTGATGAAAAACTCTATTCTCTAGACTCGCCGGTTGGAGAAGGGGATAAGACAACATTTATTGATCTTTTGGAAGACTCCGAATTACCTGCTCCTGATTCTAATGCCACTAATGCCGCACTTATAGAAAAGTTAAGCGAAGCTATATCCAGCCTTACACCAAGGGAGCAAAGGATAATAAGGCTTAGATTTGGAATAGGATATGAGACTTCACACACACTGGATGAAATTGGGAAAAAGTTCAACGTTTCGCGTGAGCGAATAAGGCAGATTGAAAAAGAAGCACTTAAGAAGATTGCAAGTTCTGAACTTGGAGAAACTCTTAAAACCTTCCTGGAATCATGATGTTATAAGTCCTATTAAAAAACCAAAACTTATTTTTGAAATCAGAACATCTTGACCCATTCTAGGAAAAGACGCAATCTATATATCTGGTACAAGCTTTGCTAAATTATTACATATAGTTACGCTCAATATAGGTTATACCGTTTTTGTCTACAAATGAGTTTGGAGAAAAGATTGAACTTATCAGAAAATGCAAAAAAAGTGTTAGATGCTAGATATCTGAGAAGAGATGCTGAAGGTTATATCATCGAAAATCCTGAAGAACTTTTTCGAAGAGTTGCAAACAGTGTTGCGCAAGCAGAGTTAATCTTTGGGGGAAAGGATAAAGCAGAATATTGGGAAGAAAAGTTTTACGAAGAATTGACTTCTTTTGAATTTCTTCCCAATTCTCCTACTCTAATGAATGCAGGGACTCCTGTGGGGCAATTAAGCGCATGTTTTGTCATACCAGTAGAAGATACCATAGAAAGTATTTTTAAAGCTATTAAGGATATGGCTTTAATTCAGAGGACAGGAGGCGGAACAGGTTTTTCTTTTTCAAGACTTCGTCCGAAAGACTCCATCGTTGCTTCTACAGGTGGGAAGTCCTCCGGCCCTGTGTCCTTTATGAAGATATTTAACAGTGCAACGGAGCACATAAAACAAGGAGGAAGGAGGAGAGGCGCTAATATGGGTGTCCTCAGAGTCGATCATCCTGACATAGTAGAGTTCGTTACGGCAAAGCTAGAAGAAGGAGCGCTTACAAATTTCAATTTGTCTGTAGGCATTACCGATAATTTTATGGAAGCTTTAAAAAATGATGATGTTTTCGAGCTTGTCCATCCGGTGACAAACAAAACAACGGGAAAAATAAAGGCACGGTTTCTTTTTGAGACAATAGCAGAGTGTGCTTGGAGCTCTGGCGACCCGGGTGTGCTCTTTATAGACAGAATAAACAGAGCTCACCCACTAAGTGAATTAGGTGAAATTGAATCAACGAACCCATGCGGTGAACTCCCCTTACTTCCTTATGAAAGCTGTAACCTGGCTTCGGTTAACCTATCGCGAATGGTAGATAAAACGAATGGCAAATACACACTTAATTGGCAAAAGCTAAAAACCCTAATCCATGATATAGTCCGATTTTTAGATAATGTTATAGAGATCAACAAGTTCCCTATTCCAGAAGTTGAATCAATTACGAAAAGTAATAGAAAGATAGGATTGGGCATTATGGGATTTGCAGAGATGCTGATAATGCTAGGAATCTCTTACAGTTCTGTGGAAGCGGTGAAGTTAGCTGATAAGTTGATGTCTTTTATCTATAATGAGGCATTTGTTGCATCAACCAAACTGGCAAATGAAAGAGGAACTTTTCCCAATTGGGGAAAAAGCACATATGCACTAAGAAACAAAAAAATTAGGAATGCGACTCTTACTTCTATAGCTCCTGCCGGGACAATAAGCATTATAGCCGGAACTTCATCCGGTATAGAGCCTTTATTTGCCATTGCTTACAGAAGGAGTAATGTTTTGGAGGATGAGATAATTAGCGAAGTCAATCCTCTATTCCTTAAATACATCAAAAGCGAAAAGTTCTATAGCAAAGATCTCCTTCGGCAGTTACTTGAAGAAGGAAATATCCAGAATATAAAAAAAATACCTGAAGAGGTAAAGAGAATATTTGTTACTGCGCTTGAAATACCATACGAACAACATATAAGAATGCAGGCTTCGTTTCAAAAGAATGTAGATAACTCGGTTTCTAAAACTATTAATATGCCGCAGGATGCCACAGTTGATGATGTCAAGAGTGCATATATCATGGCTTACGAGCTTGGGTGCAAAGGGATTGCCATATTCCGCTACGGTTCCAAGAAGCAACAAGTTTTGGAGATAGGCTCAGATGAAAAAGCATTTGAAAAGGAATACTTTACCAAATGTGACCCAGATGCATGTAGGATGTAGTTCGGAGACGATCTCCAAAAAGCATGACTTAATCTATGACATTTTACAAAATTACTAGGCTAAAAAGAAATTATTATAGTCCTTAACCTTGGCATCTTGTATGCACTTTATATCAAATAAGGTAATGCAGAAAAAGTAGATTGAATTGATTTAAAAAGTGAATTGTGAAAGCTCAAAAGGTGGTCAAATCTCATCCATAATAAAATTGTTCAGTCGCAAATGAAATTCTTATCTCTTGCACTCTTCAATTTCTTTCATGTCTTCCATCCATTTCTTAACCGTCTCTTGGTATAAATCCTTTGCATCCTTTTCATCTCCGGTGGGTTCTATAGGATCCATCACGGTAAGAGTCACGTGGGTGAATCTCAAACCCGGATTTACAGGGGAGAGTGTTTTTGTCGCGCCGTCGATATAGATTGGAATGATAGGTGTATCTGTTTCCACGCTCAATAAACCAGCCCCTATTCGGGGCTCCATTATACTTCCGGTATTCGTACGAGCGCCTTCGGGAAAGATACAGACGGACATGCCGCGTCCGAGTGCCTGTGATGCAAGTCTCAGGGAATCAGCATACGTTCTGCTGGTTCCTGTAAGTATTATCCTCAAAGGATGCACAAACCAGGAAAGAGGAGGTTTGCTAAAATACTCACCGAAGCCGGTGAAAAACAGTTTCTCAAGCATCTCGCCTGGAAGTAGCGCAAAAATCAGTATCGGATCGATGAAGCTCTGATGGTTCGGACAGATCAATACCGGCTTATCCATCGGTATCTTTTTAACTTTGTTGATCCTGGCTCTGAATGCAATTTTTACTATTACTCTCACAAGGATTTGAATTATTCTCATGGCNGTTCTTTTAAAGATGCCACGGTCCAAATTAAACATGTCCTCTATCGATTCAGCTTCTTCTCCTTCAAATAAAGTTTTTAAATTTATAANCTCTTNAGCANTTATCGGTTGTGATTCCGGTAGTCTTCTGAGAATATCTCCGATTGTGCGGATGTCTGATATATCTCTTTCCGTTATCATGACTCCGAACTCCTTTTCAAGTAGTGCCGTGACCTCGACTAGAGTAAGCGAGTCGAGTCCAAGATCCAGTGTGAGGTCGTCATTAGGATGAAAAGGTCCCTCAACCTCGGCTATCTCGCTAAAGCGTTTCAGAAATCTTATGGATTCGGACTTGTTCAGGATCTCTATTGCTTTGGGTGTCAGGTACGTTTCCCTTGGTCGTTCACCAG
>JGI24023J19991_10002542_pt1 | contig 13236 bp, 7 predicted proteins | sample Cruoilmetagenom1_FD_19991 | JGI IMG/M metagenome (IMG submission 19991)
ACAAGGGCATAATAGCCGACCTCAAACGCCGTTATAGGGAATCTTCCTCCTCAGGTGTCAGAGATTGGCTTGAAGGCTATATGGCTCGTCGCCAATGTCCGGATTGCGGCGGGCGTCGACTGAACAGGGAAAGCCTCAGTGTATTTGTCGGAGGTATGGACATCTATCAGGTAACCCTGATGCCGGTTCATCAGTCTAGAGTTTTCTTTGATTCCCTTACTCTCAATGAGACAGAGCAGCATATTGCACAGCAGATTCTCAAGGAAATAAGGGAGCGGCTTCAGTTCCTTGAGAGTGTGGGTCTTGGTTATCTAACCCTTGAACGTGAAGCTGCTACACTTTCCGGCGGTGAGGCACAGAGAATACGCCTGGCAACACAAATCGGTTCTTCTCTGGTAGGAGTACTTTACATACTTGATGAACCGACAATCGGTCTTCATCAGAGGGATAATCAGAGGCTGATCGATACACTCACCCATCTTCGTGACCTTGGTAATACATTGATTGTCGTGGAGCATGATGAACAAACTATAAGAACCGCCGACTTTATTGTTGATATGGGCCCGGGTGCCGGTGTTCATGGCGGCAGAGTCGTAGCTATGGGAAGTCTTGATGCCATACTGAAGAACCCTTTAAGCCCCACCGGACGTTTTCTAAGTGGAAGTGATATTATCGAAATACCTTCAGAACGCCGAAAGGGAAGTGAAAAAATGTTAATTGTTGAAGGTGCTCGGGAGCATAACCTTAAAAATATCAGTGTCAGGATACCTCTAGGCTGTTTTGTTTCCATTACAGGTGTTTCGGGATCCGGTAAATCCACCTTGCTCAGTGATATCCTCTATCCAGTTCTTTCCAACGCTGTCGGACGGACTCATCTCCCCACTGGGAAGTATGACAGTATCTCGGGAACCGATTATATCGATAAGGTAATCAGCATTAATCAGAGTCCCATCGGACGTACTCCGAGATCTAACCCCGCAACCTATGTCGGCTTGTTTACCCCGGTAAGAGAACTGTTTGCCGGGCTGCCTGAGGCAAAAGCCCGGGGGTATAAACCGGGACGTTTCAGTTTTAATGTGAAGGGAGGACGTTGTGAAGCCTGTGAAGGTGCCGGAACAAAAAAGATCGAAATGCATTTTCTCCCGGATGTTTATGTAACCTGTGATGTATGCAGGGGCAGACGATTTAACCGCGAAACTCTGGAAGTTCGATATAAAGGGAAAAATATTCATGAAGTTCTGGCGATGACAGCAGAAGAAGCTTTGGAGTTTTTTGCAGCTATTCCCAAAATCTTCAATCGTCTTTCAACCTTGAATTCAGTCGGACTCGGGTATGTTAAACTGGGCCAATCGGCATTAACTCTTTCCGGAGGTGAAGCCCAGAGGGTAAAACTGTCACTGGAACTTTCAAAAAGAAGTACCGGAAATACCTTTTATATCATCGATGAACCGACAACCGGACTGCATTTTCTTGATGTTAAAAAACTGCTGGAAGTATTGCAGACTCTTGTTGACAGGGGGAATACCATTTGTATGATTGAGCACAACCTCGATGTTGTTAAGCAGGCCGACTACATTATCGACCTGGGGCCCGAAGGCGGAGACCGGGGTGGTGAGGTTGTTGCCTTCGGAACACCTGAAGAAGTAGCTGCAGTAGCCGCTTCACATACCGGAACCTATTTAAAGGACATCCTTTAAATACAGTGAAACCTGTAACCGTCGGGCTGCAGAATCAGCGGTTCCATCAGGGAACAGCTTCTTACAGGCTTTTTCTTCTTCTTTTATTATTTCTGATTTCTCTGACTTTCGGACGATATCTTTCTGCACAGGAAACCTCTGGTACTTCAGAACTTGTTACTCGAAGTCTTGAGCTTGATATCGAAACATCCAGGAGAGATGAGTTGGAAGCCTGGTGTCTTGTGTTAAACCTGAGTAATACCGGGGATGATGAAGCATTAAGACAGAAGCTTAGGGCCTATTATGGACTTGAGATCTCAGGCGGCAGTCCGGATGTTAAAGCCTCTGGCGGTACTCGAATTGTTATTGAGTCTGCCGGTCGGAGTGAGTACTTCAATGTTTCTCTGGACAGTGAGAATACAGAATCAATTATCAGACTATCAGGCGAAGTCGTTATCACCGTCAATGAACCTGATCGGGATAGAACTCATCGGGTTGAAGCTGATTCGGTAATTTTTAATCAATCAAGAAATACGATATCGGCAATTGGTAATATTCATTACACGGTTGATACCGGCGGCAGGGAAGAGCACTTTACCGGAGACAGTCTAACATTTGAAGTGAGCAACTGGACAGGTGTGATATTTCGAGGAACATCCCAGAGGGAACAGAGTATTGAAGATGAGACGGTGGATTTCTTTTTCAGAGGTGAGTCGATAAAGCGCTCTGGTCCGGATATCCTCGTACTCAGCGACGGTGTAATCACAAGTCACAATGTTCCGAATCCTGATTATGCACTGAAAGCTAAAAAGATATGGATAACCGGGCCCGGTGAGTGGGGTTTGTTCAGTGCTACACTCTACGTCGGCCATGTGCCGGTATTATACCTTCCCTTTTATTGGAAATCCGGCAGCGATATGCTGTTCAACCCGGTAATCGGATTCAGAACCCGTGTTGGCTATTATCTGCAGACAACTACCTACCTGATGGGGCAGAAAGAAACGGACGACGGGTTTTCCATAATGGGCTTTGGAGATTCTGCAAGTTCTGATTACACCCTGGAAAGGAATGGAGTTTTTCTGGTTCGGAGTAATGCCCCTGATACTGAAAAACAGACTGCAGATAATACTCTGAAATATATGCTTGATATATATACAACTCTTGGTGCCATGACCGGTTTCTACGGAGATTTCCCGCAAATAGGAAATAACGGCTCAGTGAATTTTTATGCCACCATCGGTGTGAGCCGTAGTATAAATTCTGACGGTAGTGCATATTTCAACGATGGAAGCAGTTCCAGAGTATATTGGAACAACAGCTATCTCGGAAATAATACCATTCCCTTCCGATGGGGCACAAAGTTTGATATATCGCTTAACCGCTGGTCCCTTTATATGGACTGGTATTCCGATCCCTACTATCTGGAAGATTTTGGAAACAGAAAAGAGAATTTTGACTGGTTGAGTTTTCTTTTAGGAGAAGAGGGTACAGATCAGAACAACCCTGAGCTTGTTACAGATATGCGCTGGGAAATCAGCGGATCTGAATCGGTTTCCCCCGAAGGTACTGGGCCATGGCTGCAGACTCTGTCCATGGATAGTTTCAGAACTTCTTTAACCTGGAAAAATAAAACAAACGAAGATATCTCCAGCTCAGGAAATCCAGATGCTTCCTACGATCCGGCCCGGAATTTCTACTATCCGGATAGAATTATTCTCCCTGACATCAAGCTTTCCCTTAAAGGTGGTTCTCCCCAATGGGAACTTAATCGACTTGATGCCCCGGAAACAGACGAAAAAGTAATCCCCGGGACTGAGGGGGAGCAGGATCCGGAAGAAGGACCGGATCCAGTGCCCTTTGAGCAATCTTTTGATGCGGTGTATTCCGCAGGTTTGTTGAAAGCCTCTCTGAATTACGGACTTCAGACCCAGCTTTTTATTGAAGACCAGTCTGATAGTTCTACCTGGTTGTCACCTTCGGACATTGATTTTGTATTCAATGCGGCCAGAATAAACTCAACCCAGAGGGGGGATCTTTCCTATAATGTTGATTTTTGGGATGGTTTAACCGGTATCAGCGGTTCGACAAATATGTCGGGTTACTATCAGATTCATAGGGATATTTTCGGAAACAATGCCGTTGTTACAGATACCACCCGCCTGGAGGATTATCAGTACTCAAAACTACTATGGGACAATCGACTTTCAATGTATTTCAAGCCTTTCCAGGGGGTTCCCACCCTTTCTGAGTCCTCCTTGAATTACAGCATTGATTCAAATTTGTTTTCAAGACAATTATCTGCCGGGGCAACCGCCGACAATCCTGAGTATTTCAATACATGGATATCAGGCAAAGAAGATTTTCGACAGCATGAGGCCTCAGCTACGGCCAGCTGGAAACCCGGGTTATTTAATTTTGCAATTTCAGGTACGGCTGATATTCCTCCATTGGACCAGCGTTATACCCTCAATGCAAATACAGGACTTGAATTTAAAGGTTTCAAAGTTAATCTCAGTCAGCAGAGCCTCTATGCCACATCCAAGTGGACGCCTCAGCCCTTTATATTGGGAACTTCATGGACTGGATGGAACGATGAGGTTACCCTTTCTCAAACTGCCAGATACAGTGTAGAAGATTCCAGAATAACAAATACAGAGAGTCTTTTACAGTTCTGGGGATTTGAAACCAGATTTATTGCAATTTACGGTGTGAAATATAAATGGAATACCGGAAGTTATATCTGGGATGAGGATGGTGAGGGCTTTAATCCCAGTACTTTGAGATTTTCCTACAAAAGAGAGTTTGACCCTCTGCCAATGTGGAAGAACCGGATAAAAACAAGTACGATACTCGATACAACATGGAATATCAACTTGAACCAGCCCACTGATAATGTATTCGGATTTAAATGGACTCAGGAGTTTCATGTCTTCAAGTTTCTGGATCTGCAGCTGTCTTTCTCTTCGACAAATAGAAGTATGTACCTTTATTTCCCGTGGTGGCGGAAGGAATTAGGAGTTACGGGGGAATTCAATTTTTTTGAAGATTTGTTAAAATCATTCAACATGTTTAATATACAGGACCGCCGTGATTCACAGTTTAATATGGATCGGTTTGACTTGTCTCTTGTTCATCACTTGCGGAGCTGGGATCTTTCGATAGAGTACAGCGGATGGCCGGCTTTGGACTCTGGCTCCAATCAATACCGCTGGAAATCAGAGTTCAACCTGTTTATCCAATGGAATCCTCTGCCCATGTTCAATCAGCGAGCCAAGTTCTCTCAAGATTCCTGGAATGTTGATTCCTTCGAGTGACATTCTTGACCTCGGATTATCCGTCTCGTTAAACTGTTCAACAAGCAAAGAGGAGCCATTGAGCGTCAATCTGACAGTAGTAATCGACAATCCTGACCTCCTCGGGGCCGTATGCGGCCCGAACGACTGTAATCTTGAAGAGATTAGCAGTCTTCTCTCGTCTCCTGTGAAATCCCGTGGCAATGAACTATTTCTTGATTCTGCCGATGAAGAGAGAAACTTATTGTTTCGCAGTCTGCTGGACAGGCTATTGGAGTTGGCTGGCAGGGATGAAATTGTCAGCAGCTATCAGTTGAGATCTATTTTCACGTCGCTTGAATCCGGTGGTGATCCGGATATTGCGGCTTTCAGAGATAATATCATCAGGATTCCCGGGGGAACCAGGCGTATTTATCCCCGAGGCAATCAGCAAACCTCATATATCAGACAAATGTCTTCAAGGGATTTGGTTTTCAGTATCGGACCGGCGGGAACGGGGAAAACCTACCTTGCCGTAGCCCATGCACTGATGGAGCTGCTTTCCCATAAAAAACGTAAGATTGTTCTTACTCGTCCTGTTGTGGAGACGGGTGAAAATCTTGGATTTCTGCCAGGAGATCTCACACAGAAGCTCGCACCCTACCTCCGGCCTTTGTATGATGCTATGGAAGATCTTGTTGACCCGGATCTTCTGGAGCGATTAAGAAATAACGGGCAGCTGGAAGTTGCTCCCCTGGCATATATGAGAGGACGCAGCCTGAAAAATTGTTATATTGTTCTTGATGAGGCGCAGAATACTACGATAGAACAAATGAAAATGTTTCTAACACGGTTGGGGGAAGGTTCCCGTGCTGTTGTTACAGGAGATATTACACAGGTTGATTTACCCTCTCCGGGACGATCAGGGCTGGCTGATGCTGTCAGAGTTCTCAAGAATATTGAGGATATTGCTTTGACTGAGTTTACAAGTGAGGATGTCGTTAGACATCCATTGGTAAAAAAAATAATTGATGCCTATGAAAGCCACCGTTAGATTACATCAGGAACATGGAAAATCTTCGATAAGAACTCCATTGCTCAGGAAGGATTGGTCCTTTATTCTGGTAAGCTGGTTTCTTGCCTCCATGCTTTTAATCGGAGTTTCACAAACCAGGTTATTTATCTCCAGAGATAAAGCTCTTAAGTACAATGAGGGGGATCTGGTAACAGACGACTTTTATATTGAAAATAACTTCAGTTTTGTAGATTCGGAAGCTACTTCACGAGCAGTTAATCTTAAAAGAAGCCTGGTGTCTCCAGTCTATATCGTCAGCAGCGACATCACGGAATCGGTGCTGAAGCGCTACGACCGGTTTTTCTCTTTGCTGAAACCAGCGATTGTCAACGGTTCCTCGGGTGAAGCCGTAGCAGAACTTCGGGAGGAGTTTCCCGGTGCCGCAAGTCTGATAGATAGTGGCTCCTCCCGTACAGTTAACGAATTAACCCAACTGCTTCAATTAACAAGAGAGGTTCTTCAGTCTCTTGAATATGGAGGTATCTTCCGATTGGATACCGGGGATGAGGACTCTGCTTCCGGAGTTATTGAAGTTGTCCACAATGAGGCCCAGCCGGATAGACGTGTTTCGTTGATTCGCAGCACGGTTACCCTTACTGAGAACCTACCGGAGAAGGTTCGCGCCATGGAGGAACTCTCCAGTCTTCCCCCGGATGATGTTGAGTTTGTTACAGCACTGGTAAGTTATTTTGCAGAACCCAATGGTTATCTTAACACCTTACTGTCGGAAAAAAGCCGAGATGAAACAGAAGCTGCAACAGAACCTGTAAATATTTCGATAACTTCAGGAACAAAATTACTCTCTTCCGGAAGAGTTGTAACGGCTCAGCAGGCAAGAATCCTTGAAGCTTTGAGACTCCAGAGGAATATCGGTTATCACAGCTACATCGACCCACTGCTTTACATGGCCTTTCTTTTTGCTTTGGGCCTAGTCGTTGCAAGAAGCTTTGATATTACTCTGCGTAATCAAAAAACATTTTGGTTGTACATTGCTTTAAGTGGTTCTTATCTCCTTATCGCAGCACTTTTTACCGTTTTTTTCAGATTACAGGAGAACCTCACCGTATCAGTCGTTCTTCCTACTGCTTTATTCACGCTGCTTCTGGCCCAGCTTCTGCAGGACCGCAGGTTGGCTGTTCTATCCTCCATTTTGATGTCTCTTCTGATATATTTTCTGACCCCCGGCAGCAGTTATGATTTTCTGATTACTCTATCTGCTGGAATCGGCGGAACATTATCTGTGAAAAAACGAGAGTCGAGGATGGGATTGCTCAGAGCTGGACCAAGACTGGCAATCATACTTTCTGTTACGACATTACTTACCGGTCTGCTGGTAAAAAAGCCTCTGAATAATGTTCTGATTATGGCCGCCTGGTCTGCAATTAATGGAATGATTACAGGGATCTTGAGCCTCGCTTTCCTTCCCCTGATGGAGCATGTGCTTAATACCGCTACGACATTTCGACTGATCGAACTATCAGATCAGAATGTGCCAATTCTCAGGAGAATGCGTCTTCAGGCCCCAGGTACCTACATCCATTCCCAGAATGTAGCCCACCTTGCAGAAGCTGCCTGTGATGCCATCGGTGCAGACGGATTACTGGCCCGTGTAGGAGCATACTATCATGATATCGGAAAAGTTGATCAGGCCCGTTTTTTTGTGGAAAATCAGAAGGGTGAGAACAAACACGATGAACTGAAGGCTTCCCTTTCTGTAGCTGTGATTAAATCTCATGTTAAAATCGGAATGGAAAAGGGACGTGAGCTAAGGCTCCCGGACGAAGTACTTGCCGTAATTGAACAGCACCACGGTACTAGTGTTATCAGGTATTTCTACGATAGGGCTTTAAAAGAAAAGGGTGGAGAATTAACAAGTCCTGATGACTTTTCCTACGGCGGTCCGAAGCCCATGAGCAGGGAGGCCGCAGTAGTTATGCTGGCTGATAATGCGGAGGCTGCCACACGTACTTTGAAGAAACCGACAGCTGCTAAACTTGAAAAATATATTTGGGACCTTATAATGGACCGCTTCCGTTCCGGAGAGCTTAACGAGAGTGATTTAACCTTAATAGACCTGGAAACAATCAAGCTTACTTTTGCCCAGGTTCTTACAGGTCATTTTCATACAAGAATCAAATATCCCAAAGAGATTGTGAAATGAACAATATTGAGCTCATTTCAGAAATTGAAAATCCTCCTCAAGAAATTTCAGTTATGAAGTCGTTTGCAGCTTCAATACTTGAGAGACTTGAAAAGAAGAACTGGCAGATGGGCCTTGTTATTACCGATGATGAGGGTATCCGTAAGTACAATCGGCAATGGCGTAAAATAGATAAGGCCACGGATGTACTTTCTTTTGTACAGGATGAAGGAGAGGATATCCCAAAGATGCCCGGTATGCCGATTGAAGCCGGTGATGTTATAATTTCACTTGAAACAGTGACAAGAAACGCTCAGGAGTGGGATAATTCATACGATGAAGAGCTGAGGCGTGTCATAATACATGGTATTCTGCATTTGAATGGTCTGGATCATCCGGGAGATGATTACAGTACCGGAATGCTGAAATTACAGGAGGAGCTTCTGGGCGGAACCGGAAGCCTGTTGAATAACAAATTGTGATGGCCATTTTAAAAAAACTTTTTCAGTCAAAAAAACAGGCAGAAGAATATCCCCCTATTGAAACAGAAGATCTGGTAAATCTTGATGCTGACGGTCGTGGAATGGTACGTGGTATTGTGGAGCTCTCTGAAACCCCTGTGAAAGAGGTCATGATACCCCGAATTGATACTGTTTTTGTAGCTGAAAAATCTGATACGGATGAGTCTATTATCAGGGTGATGGAATCGGGGCATTCCCGGTTTCCTGTATTCAGAGAAACCATCGATAATGTTATTGGGATTCTTTATGTAAAAGATCTCCTGGGGTTTCTTATTAAAGGTGAAAATATATCGATCCCTGAAGTACTTCGTCCGGCTTACTTTGTACCGGAAAGTATGAAGCTGGACTCATTACTCAAAGAAATGAAGCAGCGGAGAGTTCATATAGCCGTTGCGGTAGACGAATATGGCGGTGTTTCGGGGATAATTTCGATGGAAGACATTCTAGAAGAAATTGTTGGTGACATTCAGGATGAATTCGACAATGAAGGAGAGGATCTCATCTCTGTAGGTGAAAACGAGTGGATCTGTGATGCCAGAATGAATCTTGAAGATTTAAATGAAGAGTTGGGTGTTCATATTCCGGCTGATGATTTTGACTCCCTTGGCGGGTTTGTTTTCGATCTGTTCGGTAAAATTCCCGGTCGTTATGAGAAAGTCAAATGGGGTGAGTTGTTTTTTATCATTCAATCTGTTGATGGATATAAAATTAAACAAGTTAAAATTATAAAGGAGAATGAAGGTTTATGATAAAATACAACTATTCAAGTCGTCGATTTCTCATGGCTTTGTTACTCTTTATTCTCCCCCTTTCAATGATTTTTGCTGAAACTGGAGATGCCAGAACCTTTTATCAGGATGGTTTAATTGCACTTTCCGTTGACAATCCATACAGTGCAATTGAATCCTTCAGGTCCGCATTGAGAATCAATCCTGCATATGCCGAAGCCAGACTTGGTATGGCCGAGGCTTTTTTTCAGTTGACTGAGTATCGTGAGGCTGCAAGAGAGTTGGAAGAAGCCCGCTCATTTGCAGGTAACCTCCGTAATCTGATACTGCTTGATGCCCGAATACAAACTGCACTGGGTCATTACGACGAGGCTGAGGATATCTATCGCAATCTTCTTCAAAAAAGACCCCACGACGCGGATGCCAATCGCGGCCTTGGTGAAATTTACGCAATTACGGGTCAGAAGGAACTGGCCGGCGAAGCTTTCAGTCGCAGTCTGCAGTACTCTCCTGGCGATCGAAGGGTTCTTCTTCAGCTTGTATTGCTCCATGATAAAGCTCGGGAAAAGGCACAAGCTGATTCAGTGCTCATAGAGGCTTTGAGGTTATTCCCTGATAATCTGGCTGTCAGAATACAGGCTGCTGAGCACTATGTTCTTTACGGTGAATGGCCTGAAGCTATGGAACAGCTCGATCGGGCCAATTCCATGCTCAGTGGTATAGATGATAAACGTTATCCACAGGTTGCACTGCTCAATGCCGAACTTTCTCTCCGAAAAGGCGACCCGGCACGGGCACTCAATTCATTGCAGTCATTGCCGGATCTGACAACACCGGAGGCCCTTTTTTTACTGGCACGTTCCTACCGCAACCTGGGAAGAGAGGCGGATGCTCAGAGTGTTCTTAACCGCCTGCTACAGTACTGGGGTGGGGATGAGATTGCCAGGATGTTCCGTGAGGAATATCTGATGCGCACCTCTAACGGGTTTAATACAGAACGTGCTGAAGCAGCAGACTGGCATCTTGAGAAAGGAAATGCTTTTGAAGATGATTTTTTCTATGCGAGAGCTTACAACGAGTTTCGTCAGGCTAAGCTGCTGAATAAAGATAACCCCGATGTCTGGATTGCTTTTACCGACATCATCAGAAAACTTGGCTTCCCCGAACATTATCTTGATAGTCTCAATGCAGCACTTTTGGATATTCCATCCACACGTCCTGAATATTCAAATCTGAAGGAACGACTGGATTTGCTCGAGCATTCGGAACAAGACAGCCTGGGGAAACGATGGAACATCACCAATCCCTGGGATCTTTATTCTGCAGAATGGAACCTCGGTGTCTATATTGTGAATGGTTCAAGCTCATTACCGTTTCATACCGGGGCAGAAGAAACTCTTGCTCTCTATTTTTCAGATCTGTTGGACATACTCCCCGATGTGAAACTTCCTCTGGATAGTAACGGGCGGAATCCCCAGGTTAAAACGGTTTCAAGTTTTGCCGATGCATTCCGGATGTCCAGAGCGGAACTGGATTACTTTGTTCTGGTGAATTTCACAGAAACAAGCCGTACTTTCAGCGCTTCTGCAGAGTTGTTTCTGGCAGGTACAGGTGAAAGGATCGGTAGATTTGATGAGATGAGAACGGGACAGGGGATGGTTTCTGATACCCTTCATACTCTCTCTCTAACTCTATCAGCTGCGCTGCCCCGAATAATGAGTATTGTATCTGTGGATGGCAATAAGGTTCTTCTAGATAAAGGACGATGGCAGGGGATTACAAAGGAGGAGGACTGGATTGTTCTTCGAAAGGATGCCGGACAGCCGGCAAATGTAGATAACGGTCTTGTTTATTCTCCCGAGAATTTTCTTGGAACTGTTAATGTCCGCGAATTATCTGAACCTTTAAGTGAAGGTTTCTACACTCCTGCAGGGGATTTTAACTTTATAAGTCCCGGGGACGAATTATTTCTGCTTCCTGTACCGGAAATCAACAAGGACACCCACAATATTCCGGATCCTGCTTTCAAGGCCCGTTTGCTGGCTATTCCTTAATTTTCGCCATCCTTGACCCAGTAGCTTGAAAATCTCTATATTTGTGCCGGAGACTCATTATGAAAATAGCCATAAACGGATTCGGGCGTATCGGCCGGACCGTATTCAAGATTGCATTTGAACGGCCTGGTATCGATATTGTCGCCATTAACGATATAACTGATCCGAAAACACTTGCTCATTTACTGAAGTACGATTCAACGTTTGGTATTTACAACCGTAATGTTGAAGTTATGGAAGATTCTTTCAGGGTGGATGACAGTGATGTTAAGATACTCGCCGAAAAGAATCCCTCTGAGCTTCCCTGGGGGGAATTGGGTGTCGATGTTGTCATTGAATCAACAGGTATTTTTCGTGTAGCCGAAGGTCCTAAAGGTGGTTATAAAGATCATATAAAAGCCGGCGCCAAGAAAGTGATTCTGACAGTACCTGCAAAAGATGAGATTGATCAGACTATAGTTCTCGGAGTTAATGACAGTCAGCTCGATTTGTCTAAAACTGCTTTTTCCAATGCCAGCTGTACCACCAACTGCCTTGCTCCTGTTGTAAAGGTACTCAATGATGCATTTGGTATTGAACATGGTTTGATGACAACAATACATGCCTATACAAACGATCAGGTTATACTTGATTTACCTCATTCCGACCTGAGGCGCGCCCGTTCTGCTGCTTTGAATATTATACCGACTACAACGGGAGCTGCCGTTGCCGTGGGTAAGGTGATTCCTGAGATGAACGGTAAGCTCAATGGAATGTCCATGAGAGTGCCGACTCCTATAGGATCAGTTGTAGATCTTGTGGCTCAACTCAGCCGGCCGGTAAGCAAAGAGGAATTAAATGCTGTTGTTAAGGCTGCAGCTGAGGGTCCTCTTAAAGGTGTATTGGAATACACTGAAGATCCTATAGTATCCATGGATGTTAAAGGTAACAGTCACTCGTCGGTGTTTGATGCTGGTTCCACGATGGTAATGGATAACGGTTTTGTAAAAATTATTTCCTGGTATGATAATGAGTTCGGTTATTCCACAAGAGTTGTGGATCTGGCTCAGAAATTAATCTGATTCCCAAGTGAGATAAGAGGAGTGAACTGTGGCAGTTAGGACAATCAACGATATCAATCCTGAGGGAAAGCGAGTTCTTGTCAGAGTGGACTTTAATGTCCCTTTAAAAGATGGGAAAATTACCGATGACACACGGATGAGAAGGGCTCTGCCCACATTGAAAAGTCTGCTCGACAGAGGGGCTTCTCTTGTTGTTATGAGTCATCTCGGTCGGCCCAAGGGTGAAAAAAAACCTGAGCTCAGTCTCTCTCTCTTAAAGGATCATTTGGCAGAATTAACCGGAGCTAGAGTAATAATGGCTCCGGATGTAATCGGCCCAGAAGTAGAAAAATTGGCCGATTCTTTGAACCCGGGTGAGATTCTGCTTCTGGAAAATACCCGTTACTACAAGGAAGAAACGGATAACGATGCCGATTTCAGTGCAAAACTGGCTAAACTCGGCAATCTTTATGTTAATGATGCCTTCGGGGCTGCTCATCGGGCTCATGCCTCCACTGAAGGGATTACTAAATCTCTCCCTTCATTTGCCGGTCTTCTGATGGAAAAAGAATGTGCTTTCTTTGATAAGGTGCTAGAGAATCCCGAGAAGCCTTTTGTCGCTATTATCGGCGGTGCCAAAGTTTCTTCAAAAATTGGTGTACTGGACTCACTTCTGGATAAGGCTGATGCTTTTGTTATCGGCGGGGGAATGGCCTACACCTTCCTTAAG
>JGI24023J19991_10002544_pt1 | contig 13233 bp, 10 predicted proteins | sample Cruoilmetagenom1_FD_19991 | JGI IMG/M metagenome (IMG submission 19991)
CCTTTCATCAGTAAATGCCGATAACCCTGCATAACTGCATGCTGAACGACCCGATCCCTGATATAACGGCCATTGATAAAAGTATAGATATGGGAGGCTGCCGATCGGGTCAACTGCGGCTGTGAAATGAGTCCAGACAACTTCAGTTCATCGCCATTCTGTCGCTCTAGAGGCAGTAAATCATGCAGCAACGATCTCCCCAACAATGCCGCAACTCGTTCTCTAATCCCCTTTTCACGCCGTAAATCAAGCATTATCCGCTCATTATGCTTTAAGCGGAAACTGACTCCCGGATTCGCCAATGCTTGTTTGGTGACAACATCTGCTGCATGACCAAGCTCAGTTTGTTCTTTGCGCAAGAATTTTTTACGTGCCGGTAAGTTGAAAAACAGATTTCTAACTTCAACAACCGTCCCTTGAGGCAGGCCAAGTTCAGCAACATTTTTAATCTTACCCCCCTCTGCATAAATCTGTTGCCCTAATCCGGCATCGTTATCACAGGTACTCAAGCGTAACCGGGATACCGATGCAATCGACGCCAGAGCTTCACCTCGAAAACCCAAGGTGGTAAGAGCAAATAGATCGGTATCAGTACTAATCTTACTGGTTGCATGGCGCTCAAAAGAGAGGAACGCATCCTGCCGGTTCATGCCACAACCATTATCAGTAATCCGAATCAAACGTTTGCCCCCTGCTTCCAATTCAATCAGAATATCTGAGGCACCAGCATCCAGGGAGTTCTCAAGCAATTCCTTGACCACCGAGGAGGGACGTTCAACAACTTCACCAGCGGCAATTTTATTGCATAATTCTTCGGGCAAAACATGAATTGTAGTTTTCATAGGCACCATTATGACTTTTCAGTTAAAAAAAAGATAGCGGTCGGAATGTGACCCGACCGCTATCTCAATAATAATTTTAAACCAGAAAACAACTCTCTAATTACTTTTCTTCCAATCCATCAAAAATGATTTCAATGTCATCCAATTCATCCTCCGGCTCATCTTCCGGTGCCAAAGTTAAACCAACAGTAGCTAAACCAAGGTCCTCAGCCACATTATTGACAATTTCTGCGGTAATTTCTGTCCCGTGACGTAAATATGTTTCAAAGAGTGCATTGTCACAGAGCGTATTTATCAACCGTGGAACACCACCAGAAAATTTGTGGATCAACATCAAAGCATCAGCATGGAAAGGTGAACTTTCGCATTCGGCAACCTTGAGTCGATAATCAATATATTCCAACGCGGCCTCTGCAGAAAGGGGCTTCAAAGTATACTTAAAAGCAACTCTCTGAGCCAACGGGGCATCCAACTTCATAATATCGTCAAGCTCTGGCAGCCCGAAAAAAACGATATTCAGGAGCTTTTTATCGGGTATCTCTAAATTTAACAAGCCGCGAAACTCTTCCATAAGCTCCCGTGTTTGCAGCATTTGCGCTTCATCAATCAACACAACAGCTTTACGTCCCTCTTTTTCAATCTCCAGCAAACGCTCATATAGCTGTTTCAACATCTTCAACGGACTGAGATCAGGATTCTTCACCCCCAACTGCATGCAGATGCGAGACATAATCCATTCGGGGGTAATCGCGGAGTGAATCATCACCAGCAGTGATGATTCATATTTTTCATAGGGAAGGTTATCAAGCATTCTTCGGGCTAATGTAGTTTTTCCTGTGCCAACACCACCGACCAGAACAGCCAATCCCTTATCGGAATCAACAGAATACTTCAACCGCAATAAGGCTTGATTATGTTGTTCGCTATCGAAATAAAACTCATCATTCGGTGCGTTAGAAAACGGCTCACGAGCAAAATTAAAGTGGTCAGTATACCCCATGAATACTCCAAGAAAAACTAAGGATAAAACTACAGAAAGGAAATTCTCTCTTTGTTCTCTTCCAATGTAACTTGAGAATCATCCTCGGCTATGCCAAGAACATTTTTCAATGCAGAGATTTTATCCCTGACATCTCGATAATTTTTGTCCTGAGAAAAAACATCCTGATAACTGATCAACGCATCATTGGTACGTTCTGCACGTTCATAAAGCAAACCCAGTTCATAGCCAAGGTTCAAGCGCTGAATCTCTTCCAAATGGGGAGAATCAAGCGCCTGCTGGAACATCACTTCCGCATTATTAAAATCACCTTTATCTGAGAAGCTGAGTCCTTTGAGTGTTTGGCAATCGACATAACGGGCGGGTTCTTTCTCTGCTTTTTCAAACTCACTGATAGCATCATCCAACAAACCCATCTCTCGATAAGCAATACCGAGATTGTAGTGTGATTCCATATCGTCAGCAGCAATCTGCTCATCAACATCAGTTTTAAAAACCTTTTCCGCAGAGTTTTTATCAGACTGAAGTGCATCCAGACCAAAATCAAAATCCGCAAAGCTCTCAGATAATGGTCTGACAACAGACGAAGCCTTATCGGGAGCTGGTTTATCTGGTTCCTGGTTGAGCAGAGCTTCAATTTCTTCAAGCTTCTGCCGGCATTCGACAGAGTCAGAATTATAAGCCAGAATGTCATGACACAACTTTTCGGCTTCTGCGTATAACCCTTGCTGGATGTAAAACTCAGCTTCCTCAAGATCGGCCTGCAAATTATGCTCAACGGCAGAAACGGGTTCTTCGGAACTCTCTTCATCCATCTCAAAAGAAAATTCCAGATCNTTACTCTCACCCGCACTTAAATCTAAACTATCATCAATATTCAACTCGATGATTGCATCGGAATCGGCACTCTCACCTGAAAATCCNCCATCAAGTGATGATTCTANCTGCAAATCAACAGTTTCATCCTCAATAACATCGAAAGTCAGATCATCATTCTCTTCCAGCAGCTCCAGTTCAGTGTCAGAAACTTCAATATCTTCTTCAGCAGAGCCTAAGAGAATATCAGAGAGAGTTTCATCAAAAATCGGCTCGTCGGGTTCACCTTCTTGCTCGGAAATGATATCCAGAAGTTTATCGCCCTCACCCGTATATTCATAAATTGAATCTAGCGTCTGTAGAACAACAGAGTTATCTGCGAGTTTTTCTTTAAGGATCTCATAGTAGTCCTTTAAATTATCTAAACGATCTGCCTTAAAGAAGGTATCTTTCCACTCCTCCAACTCAGTCAATGCACGATCATATTGGGTACTGTCTATTTCACACTTAATCAAAGATTCGCGGATATCCAGATCGGTGGGATCCATATTTAAGAGGTGTTGGTAAGTAGCACAAGCTTGGGTCCACTTTTCCAAATCGGCATAACCACGGCCCAGCAAGCGGAGTAGATCTGGATCTTCGGGCTTATCCTTTAATAAATTTTCCAGAATTGTGACACCTCTTTCAAAATCACCCTTTTCGTAGAAGGCTAGCGCCAGCCCCATTTGCAACTTTTTATTATTCGGGTAGAGAGGTAAAAACATCTTGTAAAGCTTGAGAATTTTATCAAAATCACCTTTATCACTTAAAATTTCAAGAACCGCTTCGAGCTCAGCATAACCTTCATCTTCGCGCTCATTCCGGGCATAAACTTCAGCGAGCTTGACACGAATATTCAAGTTGTTAAGGTCAAGATCACGCATCTTTTCCAGCGTCTTAAGCTCATCAGCAATCATCCCGTTTCGACCGTAATAGTCAACCAGATTGCGATACTCCGCCATAGCGTTGCCTAACAGCCCCTGCTTCTCATTCAACTCGGCAAGGCGATTAAACAGGGCAATCTGACTGGGATCTAGGCGTTGCATCTGCTTATAGATAGCAATCGCCTTCAGATAAAAACCGTTACTGGAAAAATATTTGGCAACAGATTCATATTGCTCATAGGCTTCAGTATTCTTGCTGGTACGCACATACAATTCTGCTAACTTTTGCCTTGAACGGACATCAGCGGGGTCCAACTCGACAATTTTGGCATAATCCTTTATTGCCTTGGCGACCTGTTTTTTCTTCAGATTCTTCTGTGCCGATTCCAGTAATTTATCTTTATTCGTTGCCAAGAAAAACTCCCCTAAATAAGCTATTTAACATATAAATACAGCTTAAAAGATACGTGAAATATCCGTTTAGTGTCAAGTAAGACTAATGGCTTAAGCAGTGGCCATGAGTTTTATTAAAAATATTTCAAAAGCAGAATAACACATTTTAAAAACAAAGAACAATAATGAATTTTAATTTATTTAATTTTTCTCAATTTTCTAATTTCACTATCAGTCAAGCAACGATAACATCCCGTCGCAACATCCGATAAATCCAAAAATTCCAAGCGGATACGCTTGAGTCGGACGACTGTCAACCCAAGAATTTCGCACATTCTTCGAACTTGTCTGTTTTTCCCCTCATGGATCGTCAATTCGAACCAGCAACTTGAACCGGTATTTCTCACATTCTCAACTTTAGCCGGTGCTGTTTTGCCATCCTCAAGAGCAAGACCTTGTTCCAATTGTTTAACCATCTTCCCCGACAAAGATCCCCGGACTTTTACCAGATAGGTTTTATCAACATGATGACGCGGATGGCTAATCTGTTGTGCTAACTCTCCATCATTGGTAAGCAGCAACAAACCTTCAGTATTATAATCCAAGCGTCCAACAGGAAAGAGTCTCTGGGAAATACCGGAGATAAGGTCGGTCACCAGACGCCGCCCTTCCGGATCTTTAAGGGTTGAAACGTAACCACGCGGTTTGTTAAGCAAAACAGTGATCTTCTCTTGTGCTGCTGCAAGTAGCTTCCCATCAACTTGGATCTGGTCAATAGCTAAATCAGCTCGGTCACCTAACTTTGCCGGGTGGCCATTCAGAAGAACTTTACCCTCTTCAATCCACCTTTCAGCCTCTCTACGTGAAGCCATACCTGCCTGGGCAATCAATTTCTGCAATCGTTCTGCCATTATAATGACCCAACCTGCTCGGGATCCAGAGGCTCTGCTTCGATTATTTCTGGATCTAAGGCGGCGAACTCTTTCAGCGTCGGCAGATCATTCAGATCACGCAAACCGAACAATTCAAGGAAATGACGACTGGTACCATACATCAATGGCCGCCCCGGAACATCTTTCTTGCCGAGGATACGCAGTAAATTTTTATCCAGCAGAGTTTTCATCACTCCACCAGAATCAACCCCCCGCAAATATTCTATTTCGGCACGGGTCGCTGGTTGTCGATAAGCAATGATTGCCAAAGTCTCCAGCGCAGCCTTTGAGAATCTGGTAGCGCGATCCTTACTCAACTTTCGCAGCCAGGGGGCAAGTTCCACGACAGTTCGAAACTGATACCCACCTGCAACCTCAGCAAGGTAAAAGCCGCGCTCAGCAGCAGCGTAATTTTGTAACAACTGTTCCACAACCGGCCTGATGAGGGTTTTGGGTTGCTCTGTCAAGACGCACAACCGATCAAGCGATAAGGGGCCATCAGAAGCGAAGATAAATGCTTCAACAAGCTNCCGCAAATTATTCATAACCAAGCAGATCCTTTTCAGGAGAAATTTGTGCTAACTGGGCAGCAGGGATCTTCAAAGCCAGCCAGATCTCACTAAAGTCACTGACCTGTTCAACATTGACTATATGCATTTTCACTAATTCCAAAGTCGCGAGAAAAGTAACTATTAATTCATTGCGGGAAATTTTAGTTGAAAATATTTCCCGAAAGGAGAGGCGTTTTCTCTGGGTCAATTTTTCTGTAATACGATCGATATAGACTGCCACCGAAAGAGTTTCGCGGACAACCTCATGAAAAGTCTCCGGAGGTTGCTCCTTTAACAATTGGTGAAAAGCATCTGCCAGTTGATATAACCCTATTGCGACTTCGTTTTCTTCACTGTCACCTTCAATGAAATCGGACAACTGAAATTGACCAGCAAAGATATCCCGTTCCAGCTGGGGTAATTGCTGAAATAATTCGGCCACATCCTTGTAACGTTGATATTCCAATAATCTTTTAACCAATTCCGCGCGGGGATCTTCCTCTTCCTCACCGACATCCTCACTCACAGGCAACAACATTCTTGACTTAATATGTATAAGGGTAGCTGCCATCAGCAGAAATTCTCCCGCAATATCCAGATCGAGTTGTTGCATCTGTTCAATAATTGTCAAATATTGCTCAGTAATCTCAACAATCCGGATATCATAGATATCCATTTCATGGCTTTTAATCAGATGCAATAAGAGATCGAGGGGGCCGGAATAGTTTTCTAGACGGATCTGAATTGCCATTTTTCAGTGACCAAACAAAAAACGGATAGCTTCTTGAACCAACCGCGTTTCATCTCCGGCCATAAAAACAACCAGGGTATTAATTATCGGGGCAAGGACCAGTGACCACACATCGGTAAAAAAAACCAGCAACAAAATCAGCACAAACCCGAAGGGTTCCAAGCGGCTAACCAGTGCAGCTTGACGTTCAGGCAGGATGCCCGTCAAGATTCTCCCTCCATCTAATGGGGGCAATGGAATCAGATTAAAAACACCCAAGAGGATATTAATATAAAGGCTGAACCCGGCCATCATCTTAACCGGAGTGGTAAATTGAGTATAAGCTTGTGAAGCTCCAAATGAACCCTGATCAAGAAGGCCCAATCCCCGCAGTAACAGAGCCGACAGAATCGCCAGTAAAATATTTGTTGTCGGCCCTGCGAGAGCGACCCAGATCATATCACGCCGGGGTCTGCGAAAATTCCCGGGATTGACCGGAACTGGACGCGCCCAACCAAATCCAAAAATAAAAATAGCAATTGTGCCGATGGGATCGAGATGCTTAAACGGATTCAGAGTTAAACGGCCCAGCAAACGAGCGGTCGGGTCACCAAATCGTTCTGCAATATAGCCGTGTGCCACTTCGTGCAGAATAATTGCCAACAGGGCCGGCACCAGCATAATCGCAATTTTAGAAACAATTGTTTCCATGGATATTCAAAACTCCGAAGAAAACTTGAGGGAAGATAGGCAAAAGCAACTACCCAGTTTAATCGACAAGAGTGGCAGGGTCAACTAGGGGAAGTGTCAGCCGCAACTGAAAAGTTTTGTTTAACCAATAAAATTTCCTCTTCACGAGTCCTGACCTCTAGATTTAGCCGGGCATTCAGCAACATTTTAAATATGTCCTGGAAATACCTTCCTGGTAAAAATCCAAGAGAAATAAGATCCGCACCATCAAGGATAACTTTTTCTTTGCGCAAATTGGTTATATACAGCGAAATCAATTTGCGAAATTTTTCATTCTCACTGCGCGCCATTAAATAAAGAATCACTTCAATAGAGTAGCCATCAAACCATGAATATATTTCACTATTCTGCGGCTCACCTTGGCCATTTTTATGCTGTCTGATCAATTTAAGAAGTCGTTTTGCTGCTGGCAACTGTTCAATCAGCAACACATGGTCTTTTGTTTGCACCCCAAGCCAGCGGCTCACCCTATCGACCCCCTTTTCCGATAAGTTATCGAACAAGCAAAGAAGGTACAACAACCAACGCTGGTAAGTTTCACCGGTATAGAGCAAGTCAAACCAGCTGCTAGCTCGCTCCGCAGCAACAAATAAACTTCCGGTTTGCCGCTCAAAACGCAATTGAGGATCGATAAATTTCAACAGCTCAAACTGATCCAACCGAGCCAAAGCAGAGACCACTCGAGGCTCATCCAATATTTGTTCCAGTTCATGCAGAATCCGCAGCCCCGCAATTTTTTTGACCGATTTTAACCGCACCGCACTACGCATTAACCGTTCGGTTTGCCGACCGATACAGAACCCCAACCGTTGTTCAAAGCGAACCGCACGAAACAGTCTGGTTGGATCTTCAATAAAGCTTAGATTATGTAACACCCGGATCGCTTTATCCTTTAGATCCCGCTGACCGCCAAAAAAATCGAGCATTTGACCAAAGTTATCCTGGTTAAGTGATAACGTCAGAGTGTTGATAGTAAAATCACGCCGATAGAGATCATGTCGAATCGACGCATGTTCTACTCGTGGCAGTACAGCAGGTCGATCATAATATTCAAGCCGAGCCGAGGCGATATCTATTTTAAATCCATCTGAAAAAATAATGACAGCTGTGCCAAATTTTTCATGGGCACGCACTCGACACGGTGTTGTTTTGGCAAAAGCATCCGCAAATTTGATTCCATCTCCTTCAACCACAACATCGACATCCAGATTAGGCTGCCGCAACAGCAAATCGCGGACAAACCCTCCAACCAGGTAAATTCGTAGACCAAGCTGATCAGCCACCTCCCCTAATTGCCGTAACAATATTTTTACCGATTCCGGCAATTGAGTTTCTATCAAGCGCTGTAAATTTTTCCGTTTTAATTGTAAGCCGTTCCGCTCGGGAAGACCTTGTAAACCATCTGCCGGCAACTGTCGATCTCCCAGCATATAGCGGAGCAAATCTGTCCGGGTCACGACGCCAACTAAAATCCCCGCATCAACAACTGGAATGCAGCGCTGATTGTGCTCAATGATCCCCTGTTGCAACTCTGACAAAGAGGCTTCAGGTGACACCAGTTGAAAATCGGTGTTCATCATTTCGCCGACATTCATTTTTAATAACTTATGATGGGCAGCCTTTTCAACCACTTGGCGGGTAATGATCCCGACAACCTGCTGCTGTTCATCCAGGATAGGAATGGCATTAAAACTAAAACGGGTCATCAATCCCCGCGCAGCACCTAAGGTTGAACTGACAGGCAACGTCTTGACCGGTGCGGACATCAAATGACGAGCTTCGCAACGTGAACGAACATGCTTGTGGAGTAATTTTTCTATCTGATCAAGTAATTGTGCTAAGGGGAGATCACGGACGGTCGCTGAAGCGGCAAAAGCATGCCCACCACCACCAAACTCCTGAAAAAATTCACCAATATGCACCTCTGGAACCCGAGAACGGCCAACCAGAAAAATCCGGTCTTCCATCCGCACAGCAACAATCAAAACATTGAGATTCTCAATATCCTTAAGTTTATGGACCAGGCTTGAAATATCACCGACATAATAATCGATAGACGCGTACGCAATAGCAATCTCTACACCATTAACGATGACATTTTGGCAAGATTTCAGTAATTCATTGAGCAGATCAACCTGTTCGGAAGTCATTTCCCGAACCAGAAAATCTGCAACCGTATTCAGATTTGCGCCATGCTGCAGTAAAAATGCGGCCGCCTGAAAATCCGCTGGAGTGGTCCCGGAAAAGAGCAAATGACCGGTATCTTCGTATAGACCGAGCATCATCATGGTGGCTTCATCAGGCGTTGGCACAATCCCCCGCTCAATAAACAATTGCGTCATGATGGTCGTCGTTGCACCCACTTCCTGAATAAATTCTACCTGCCCCTGAATTGTATGTTCATCAATGGGATGGTGATCGTAGATATGGATTTCCAGGTCAGGTTTCTGGAGGATTTCAGCAAATTGACCAATTCGGGCTGCACTGTGCACATCAACAAGAATCAGCCGCGTAACTTCACCCAAGTTAATATCGCGAATCCGCTTAACATCATAAGCGTAGAGAGTGCTGTGCAGTAAAAAATCTCGCAACCCACGCTCTTGACCACCGGGAAATACCAGAAGAGCATCGGGATAGAGTCGCTTTGCCGCAATCATGGCACCAAGGCCATCAAAATCAGCATTTACGTGGGTCGCGATAACATCCATATAGTGTCCTGTCATGTATCAACTGTAGTCTTCAGAGCCACACAAACAGATCAAGACAAGGCGCAGGCCGCAGAGAATGGTGCCCCCTTGTCAAGGCCTGCAACGCTGGATTGGTTTGTTTGTGTGGCTCCCGCAGGGCAAGGCGAGAAACAACCACCTGCGGTGTTGCGTTCACTCAGATTAATTGATTAGTCCTGCATTCACGCGCCTTGCATCTGGTCATTTCTCGCCTTGCTGAAGTCAACAGATGACTCATGACAGGGCACTAAACCTCCAAAGTGCCTATCAAATCGTTGATATCAGCAATTCCCTCTTCTCGGCAGAACTCTTCAAGACCCGCAATAATTGTTTCCATGGCATTTGGATCGACAAAATTAGCGGTTCCAACCTGAACCGCCTTAGCTCCTACAATTAAAAATTCCAGGGCATCCATTGCACGCGAGATGCCGCCAATACCGATCACCGGAACTTGCACCGCTTGAACCACCTGATGGACCAGTCGCACNGCAATCGGTCGAATTGCCGGGCCNGATAAACCACCGATAGTATTGGCCAGNCGCGGTTTGCGAGTTTTAACATCAACCGCCATTCCCGTCAGGGTATTGATCAAACTCANGGCATCTGCCCCNGCGTCTTCGGCAGCNCNGGCAGTAATCTGGATATCGGTCACATTGGGAGTCAATTTAACAATCAACGGCTTTGTCGTCCGTTTACGCACTGTTGATACCGCCGCAAANGCAGCTTTTGGATCAGTCCCGAAGATAATTCCACCATGTTTAACATTGGGGCAGGAAATATTCATTTCCAGAGCAGCAACCCCCGGAACATCTTCTAAACGGGCNGCAACCTCACCATATTCATCTTGAGTATTGCCAAAAAAATTCACAATAACCGGAGTAGCAAATTGTTCAAGAAATGGCATTTTATNCTTGATAAAAGCATCCACACCAACATTCTGNAGACCGATAGCATTGAGCATACCNCTGACCGTTTCACAAATACGGGGGGTATTATTCCCTGCTTTGGGGTTAAGCGACATCCCCTTGGTCACAATAGCTCCCAGTTGGTTTAAATCGAGATAGGGAGCATATTCTTCACCATAGCCAAAAGTCCCTGATGCCGGCATCACCGGATTTTTCAATTTAATCCCAGCTATTTCTACGCCCATTTGAGGCTGCAACACTTTGCTGTCTGACTTGATCATCTACAGCCTCCACTTTTCACAACTGAAACTTCAGCTTTGCTCCAATCAAGTTCTTCAGCCTTAAAAACAGGGCCACTTTTGCAAGTACAAAGGTAGCGGGGATCAACCTCAGTATGTCCTACCCCTTTAACCACACAACCGAGACAAGCTCCAACCCCGCAGGCCATCAAAGCTTCAAGTGAAACTTGTAAGGGTGTCCCACGCTCAAAACAGATCTTTTGCACCGCTTCAATCATCGGCATCGGTCCACAGGCAAAAACTGTAGAATTTGGATATTTAGCAAGTTTTCTCACCAGCACCTGGGTTACCAGNCCCTCTTCCCCCAAACTTCCATCTTCGGTTGAGACATAGGTTTCAACACCAAGCCGCTCAAATTCTGTCACCGTAATGATGTCGTCCCGGGTACGTCCCCCCATCAGTAATCGTACCCTGGAGTTTTCAACCAGTTTTTCCGCCAACGAATAGAGTGGCACCAGACCTATACCTCCACCGACCAGAATCTTCTCTTCGTCAGGTTGTCCAAAATCAAATCCCTCTCCTAATGGTCCCAACAATTCAACTGGATCGCCCTGATGGAGCCTCTGCATAATTTCGGTACCGCTACCAACAACTTTATAAATAAGCTCAATAAATTCCTTCGCTGGCATATTATCGCAATCTGCCGGCATAAACCCAACCCGAAAAATACCAAATGGTCGCCGCAATAAAGGTGGTAAAGATCGCTGTACACGGAACATAACAAATTGCCCCGGTTTGGAAGATCGACTATAACCAGGAGCCAGGATCCTCATGCGAAAGTAACCAGGCGATATTTCCTGATTTGACAGGACAATCGTCTTGAGATTTCTCATTAAATAATCTCCTCCAATTCTTGATCATTGAAATTATTCACCATAATAAGGGCATCTTCACCATCCCGATAGTAAGCTTTACGCATACCATCCTGTTTAAATCCATGGCGTTGATAGAGGGTAATTGCAGCCTGATTTGCAGCCCGCACCTCGAGCCAGGCTGAGGACAACTTAGCGAGCGAACAACGCTGAAAAGCCTCTTCCAATAACTGTGCAGCAACCCCTTTCCGCCGTAACTGAGGAGCCGTAGCCAGGTTCAAAATCTGCATCTCTCCAGCGATTAACCAGTAACAGATATAGCCCACAACCTTATTTTCAATTTCACAAATAAGTAGCGATGCGACAGGATTGTCTAGTTCCTGAAAAAACTGTTGGAACGACCATGGATGTGAATAGCAATTTTGTTCAATTTGCAAAACAGCATCCAGATCTGACGCAGAAATCAACCTGATGCTAAAATTTTCTATTGTCATATCAGATACTCGGACAAGCTATTTGTAGGTGTGTGTTAAAATTTACTGCACGGCAGAAAAATCCTGCTAAAATTAATGCACTCGCAAAAACATATCAGATGACTAGGCAAAAATTTCGTCCCACAAAGCGTAGTGTTTTTTCAAGGACGAAGGCATACATAGGGTATGTCAAGGTCTTGAAAGACCGCTGCAACATCGTGGGGCGGGCTTTTTGCGACGCCATCAAAATTAACATATTTCAGCAACCCAATACAGTTAAAGATAGAGGTTTAAGCAGAATATTCCTTTAGCTTAAAACAATTTTTCCAATATTGACAAGCCACACTTCGGATGGTCTAATGCCGACCATTTCATCAATCAAGGAGTCTAAAATTGAGCGCCGATAAACCGATCACCTATAAAGATGCCGGGGTAGATATAGATGCGGGAAATCACTTTGTTGATTTGATCAAACCACTGGTTAAACAGACAAGTCGTCCTGAAGTTCTCTCCTCCATCGGCGGTTTTGGTGGGTTATTTTCACTTAATAGTAGTAAATACCAACGACCTACATTGGTCGCAGCAACCGATGGTGTCGGCACTAAACTCAAGCTTGCTTTTATGTTGGATAAACACGATACGGTTGGGATTGATCTGGTCGCAATGTGTGTCAATGATATTATTGTTCAGGGGGCGGAACCATTATTTTTTCTGGATTATTTGGCTACAGCCAAATTAACTCCAGAGCAAGCGGTTGAAGTGATTAAGGGGATCACCGAAGGCTGCAAGCAAGCCAACTGCGCATTGCTAGGTGGTGAAACAGCAGAAATGCCCGGCATGTACGCGGGTGGTGAATATGATCTAGCAGGTTTTTCCGTTGGAGTCGTCGACAATGACAAAATCATCGACGGTTCAACCATCACAACAGGTGACCAGATCATTGGTATTGCCTCCACAGGATTACACTCCAATGGTTTTTCCCTTGCACGGAAAATCTTCCTGGAAACGCTGCAACTCGATTTAGCCTCTCAGCCAAATGATCTGGATAAATCCCTAGGAGAAGAACTACTCACCCCAACCC
>JGI24023J19991_10002545_pt1 | contig 13233 bp, 10 predicted proteins | sample Cruoilmetagenom1_FD_19991 | JGI IMG/M metagenome (IMG submission 19991)
AACAAAGAACCTCGGGGTCAATCGAGGAGCTTTAGCTGGAGCAACTGGCGTCCGTCGCTGGCTGCTGCAGCCAGTATTGCAGCAACCATGGTGTTTGCCGTCACCCTGCTGCTTCGGCCACAAGTCGCCTTGTCTGAGATGGTGATCGACCATCTCTACGATGACATCAATGCACTGCATGTGCGCACCGCTGTCACAGATGCCGAATTAACACATGTGCTGGAGCACTTCGATATCGGCATCGAACGCTCCTCTATCGGCGATCTTCACTTTGCCGATGTCTGTCACATCGATAAAACCGCAGGGATGCACATGGTCTATGACGGCGTCAGGGGACCTGTGACCGTCATCTACCTCCCTGGCAAAGATGTCAAGCGCCTGCAGGCGATCAGCAGGGATCAATACCAGGGCGTCATCTTCCCTTACCATGAAGGAGTCATGGCCATTATCGGTCTCATGGGTGAAGATGTGCTGAAACAGAAGGATAAGGTAGAGAAGGCGCTGCTATGGAAAACCACTGGCGACACTATTCACAAAGCATCGACATAGTTTCCTTGCCCCCTGCCTCGAAGTGAGACGCCATGTCTCGTTTCGGGGCTTTTTTTGTCCTGATTTTTCCCATTGAAAAGAATTTAACCACAGATAAACCCAGATGCACGCAGATGTGATGGGGTCTTTTTCTCTGTGTGCATCTGTAAAAAACGCAGTTGAGATGATGGACAGCAAACCGGATTGGCTCTGTCTGCGCTAAGTGTAGGTCGGTAGATTCTGAATAATCACCTGTCTGACGACTTCATCTCGCGGCCAGAAGACCGCTCCAACAGTGAAGTGCAGATAGCGTGCGTAGGAGTGGTCTTCTGACCACGATTGAAAAAGATGCAGGGCTATTTCACGCTCATACCAACACTAAACGCAGACAGAGCCACTGGGTTTATATGTTGTTTTCTGTCTGTTTCGTGCTGAATTTATCCAGCAGCCGGTTACGCATGGAGATTATTCCGCACAACATCCGCTACCTGTTCGGTAACCCGATCCACCTGTGCCGCATCTACTCCCTCGACCATAACCCGGATCAGCGGCTCGGTTCCGGACGGACGCAGCAGGACCCGCCCCTCCCTGCCCAGCTCCTCTTCAGCGTCACTGACGGCCTGCTGAACAACTGCCAGCTGCATGATATCGGCTGCATTGCTGGTGCCAAGGGAGACATTCACCAGCTGCTGGGGACATTTTTCCATATCTGCGCTCAGCTCATACAATGAACGACCGGAGCGAATAATCTCGGCTATTACCTGAAGCCCGGCAATAGTGCCATCACCCGTGGTTGTTTTGCTTCGGCAAATAATATGCCCCGAGGACTCTCCCCCCAGTATCCAGTCATTCCTGACCAGGCGTTCCATGACATAGCGGTCACCAACATCGGTGCGCTCCAGCTCTATCCCCTCTCTCCTGAGTGCGAGCTCAAGCCCCAGGTTGCTCATCAGGGTGCCTACAACGTGCCCCTTCAGCAGGTTCTGCTGCTTACGCGCCCGCGCAATGATAAAGAGAATCTCATCACCATCGATCAATGTTCCCCTATGATCCACTAGAAAAACACGATCACCATCACCATCCAGCGCCATTCCAAGATCCGCCTTCTCCTCGATAACGCGCTGTTGCAGCTGCTGTGGATGGGTGGATCCGACATCGTCATTGATGTTAACGCCATTAGGATTGACCCCGATTGGGATGACTTCAGCACCAAGCTCCGACAGCACCTTCGGAGCAATCTGATAGGTCGCTCCATGCGCACAGTCAACCACGATTTTTAATCCCTGAAAATTGATGCTCTGGGAAATGGAGCCTTTGCAGAACTCGATATAACGTCCCTGCGCATCATCGATACGATCCGCCTTGCCGAGTTTTTCCGAATCAACCGTTTCCATTGGCTGGTCAATCATTGCCTCGATCGCGAGCTCAATCTCGTCCGCCAGCTTGTCTCCCTGCGCTGAGAAAAACTTGATGCCGTTGTCGTAATAGGGGTTGTGCGATGCGCTGATCACAATACCCGCACAAGCGTGAAAAGTGCGCGTCAGATAGGCGATTCCCGGCGTCGGCATTGGTCCTGTCAGAAGCACATCAACACCTGCCGCAGAGAGCCCCGCTTCCAGGGCAGACTCAAACATATAACCGGAGATGCGCGTATCCTTGCCGATCACAACCTTGTTCGAGCCCCCGCCAAGAACACGTCCCGCAGCCCAACCAAGCTTGAGAACGAATTCCGGTGTCACCTTGTCATGCCCTACCCGACCGCGAATTCCATCCGTACCAAAATGCTTTCTGCTCATTGATTCATCACTGCTGTTGTTACCCGCATTGCATCGACTGTCGCCCTGACATCATGAACACGTAAAATGGATGCACCCTTCATGGCTGCAATGACTGCTGCTGCAAGACTACCATAGAGACGTTGATCAGCATCTCTCTCACCCAGGATCTGTCCAATCATACTCTTGCGGGAGATTCCAGCCAGCAGTGGATATCCAAGATTAGATATAACATTAAGTTTTTTCAATAACTCTATATTATGAACTAGTTTTTTACCAAATCCAAACCCCGGATCAAGCAAGAGATTCTGCGCAGGAATTCCGGCTGCCAGACAAGCCTTAACCCGCTGTTGTAAATAATCAGAGACCTCCGCAACGACATCGTCATAATGAGGCTGCTGTTGCATCGAGCGCGGTTCACCCTGCATATGCATCAGGCAGACAGGAATTTGTAATTCACTGACAGTCTCGACAGCGCCCTCGGCCGACAAAGCGCAGACATCATTGATCATAGCGGCACCAGCAGCGACTGCTTCACGCATCACTTCGGGTTTGCTGGTATCGATGGAAATAGGCACCTGGAGTTCGCAAGCCAGGGCTTCAATGACCGGGATGACGCGGTCCAACTCCTGCTGGGAAGAGATTGACTGTGCGCCGGGACGTGTGGATTCGCCACCCACGTCGATGATTGCAGCGCCCTCCCCGACCATTCTGACTGCGTGTTTCAGAGCATCAGATGGCTTGATAAACAACCCGCCGTCAGAGAAAGAGTCCGGAGTGACATTGAGAATCCCCATGACCCGGGGTTCGTTGAGATCAAGAGAGTGGTCTGCGCAACGAATAATCATAGAAGGTGTGTCACTACAAGAAAACAGGGGGCAGACCACGGTTTATTAACACGGTAAATCACAAGTAATAGGGGTTGAACATAAACCGTGGTCTGCCCCCTGCTTCTTCTACAGATGAGTTAATCAGTGCTGGCTAGCCGGGTCTCCAATCTTGCCCTCACCCTTGTCGTCTTTTTTTGCTCTCTCATCTGATGCAACAGCATCACCATCATCATCATTCGAATCCAGATCAGAGTCTGTCCAGTCAGCCGGGGGACGCGGCTTCCTGCCGTCCATGATATCTTTGATCTGATCTTTATCGATGGTTTCGTACTTCATCAGGGCGTCAGACATCGCATGCAGTAGATCGATATGACTGGTCAAAATTTCATGTGCGCGATCATAGTTGCGATCGATAAAGGCGCGAATCTCCTCATCGATGGCGTGCGCGGTATCATCCGAGACATTCTTGTGTGTCGTCACCGACTTACCCAGAAAAACCTCACCCTCATCTTCACCATAGGAGAGTGGTCCCAGGCGCTCCGAGAGCCCCCAGCGGGTCACCATATTGCGTGCAATATCTGTCGCCCGTTCGATATCGTTGGATGCGCCTGTGGTGACGCTCTCGCCGCCGAAAATCAACTCCTCGGCAATGCGTCCGCCAAACAGGCTGGAGATCTGGCTCTCAAGATACTCCTTGCTGTGGCTGTAGCGATCCTGCTCAGGGAGAAACATGGTCACCCCGAGGGCGCGGCCACGCGGAATAATGCTGACCTTGTAGACCGGATCATGCTTTGGCACATTGAGGCCAACGATGGCATGGCCAGCTTCATGGTAGGCCGTCAGCTTTTTCTCATCCTCGGTCATCACCATGGAGCGGCGTTCAGCACCCATCATAATCTTGTCCTTGGCCTTTTCCATATCGTCCATGTCGACCTCTTTCTTGTCGAAACGGGCGGCAAACAACGCCGCCTCGTTGACGAGATTCTCAAGGTCTGCGCCGGAAAACCCCGGGGTGCCACGGGCTATCAAGGCCGGTTTGACATCATCTGCAGCAGGAATCTTGCGCAGGTAGACTTTCAGAATCTGCTCACGACCGCGAATATCGGGCATCGGCACCACCACCTGGCGATCGAAACGTCCGGGGCGAAGCAATGCGGGATCCAGCACATCCGGGCGGTTGGTTGCTGCGATAACGATAACGCCGTCGTTGCCTTCAAATCCATCCATCTCGACCAGCAGTTGGTTAAGTGTCTGTTCACGCTCATCATGTCCACCGCCAAGTCCGGCGCCACGATGACGGCCGACTGCGTCGATCTCGTCGATAAAGATAATGCAGGGCGCATGTTTTTTTGCCTGCTCGAACATGTCGCGCACCCGGGAGGCACCCACACCGACAAACATCTCGACAAAGTCGGAACCGGAGATTGTAAAAAACGGTACTTTGGCTTCACCTGCAATGGCGCGGGCAAGCAGAGTCTTGCCAGTACCGGGAGCACCGACCATCAGCACACCCTTTGGAATCTTGCCGCCAAGTTTCTGAAATTTCGAAGGGTCGCGCAGGAAATCCACCATTTCGACGACCTCCTCCTTGGCCTCTTCGGCGCCTGCAACGTCAGCAAAAGTGACCTTGATCTGGTCTTCAGACAACATGCGCGCTTTGCTCTTGCCAAACGACATCGCACCGCGTCCGCCGCCTCCGCCCTGCATCTGACGCATAAAAAAGATCCAGATTCCGATGAGGATGAACAGCGGCAGCAGATTAAAGAACAACTGTTCCCACATGGAGGGGACATCAGGCGGATCGGCAGTAAATGCAACATTATTCTTCAGCAGATCATTGACCAGGCTGTCATCACCGGGACTGTTGGTATGGAAGCTCTTGCCATCCATCATTTTGCCGTCAATGGAACGGCCGTAGGCATCGATTCTGACCTCCTGAACACGTCCGTCATGTACCGCAGTGATAAAGTCTGAATAGTCAATATCAAGGCTCTTGCCGCTGGAGGTGCTGAAAGTATTAAACACCGACATCAACACCAGAGCGATGAATACCCACAAAATTATATTTTTTACCATGTCATTCAATGAACCGTACCCCTCTTCGATACGAGATATTTCCATTTAGAGAAAGTTTTGAAATTCGCATAGGATGTGCTGATAAACAAATTACACCCTATGGCCTGGTACCGACCCTGCTCCATGCACAAAGAGATAGGTTTGCCATACCAGAAAAACATCCTGCTGTGGAAAAAAGCAAAATTGTATTTGATTATACCCTGAAATCACGCCCAATGAGATAGACTTCGCTGCTTTTACTGCGTGATGATTGTGGTTTTCGCGCCACTACGCTGGCAAAATTCTCACGCAGTTGACGCATATAGGCATCGAATCCTTCACCCTGAAATACCTTGGTGAGAAAATTCCCGCCGGGCTTGAGTGTCTGAACAGCAAAATCGAGTGCCAGTTCGCACAAATAGATTGAACGCGGCTGATCGACACTCGCCATACCAGATAAGTTGGGGGCCATATCTGAAATAACAAGGTCAACATCACGGCCATTGAGCGCCTCGCGAAGTTTTTCGAAAGGCTGCTGCTCACGGAAATCTCCTTCGATGATTGTCACACCATCGATGGCATCCATTGGCAGAATATCGAGCGCAACCACGGTTCCCTTGCGTGTGACGAGCTTCTGCGCCACCTGACTCCAGCCACCGGGAGCGGCCCCAAGATCGACGACAATCTGCCCCGGCCTGATCAGCTGGTCTCTCTGCTGGATCTCCAGTAATTTGTAGACTGCTCGCGAACGATAGCCGTCGGCCTGCGCCCTTTGTACATACTCGTCGTTGACATGGCGCTCCAGCCACTCTCTACTACTTTTTGAACGCGCCATGAATAATCACTGTCGCAAATGAAAATAAGGTAGAATGCGCCGCTTCAATTGAAGCATTGACAGCATTTACTATGACAATTACCTCAGCACAAAAACGTTTTCTGCGTAGCAAGGCGCACCACCTCAAACCAGTGGTGATGGTCGGCCAGCATGGTCTGAGTGAGAATATCATGAATGAAGTCAACCTGGCGCTGGATGCGCATGAGCTGATCAAGGTCAAACTCAGTGTTGGTGATCGCGAAGAGAAAAAAAGCATACTCGGTGAAATCATCAGCAACAGCAAGGCCGAACTCATCCAGAGCATCGGTCATGTAGCCGTTCTATTTCGCCGCAACCACAAAAAACCGAAGATTGAACTACCAGGATCGAAAAAATAGACCAGGCTGAAAGAAAAAAATGGGGGAGAGACAACGGCTTATTCAATTTCTTTTTGTAAACCGTGGTCCCTCCCCCATTCTTATATAGCTTTAATCAAGGACGGTCGTCCAGCAATTTACCCTCTTTCACGACCGGCATCAGATCCTCTTTATTGATCCCCAGCAGCAGCACAGCAACACTCGCGACGAAGATCGACGAGTAGGTTCCAACGAACACACCAACCAGCAGCGCCAGCGCAAAACCATGAATGATTTCACCGCCAAAGATAAATAACGCCAGCAGCACAACCACCGTTGTGAAAGAGGTGATCATGGTGCGGGAAAGCGTCTGGTTCAGAGAGACATTGATAATCTCTTTCGGCGTTCCTTTGCGCATAACACGAAAATTTTCCCGGATGCGGTCATACACCACGATAGTGTCATTCAGCGAGTAGCCAATCACCGCCAGGATCGCCGCCAAAACAGGGAGATCAAATACGACCCAAACGAGCGCAAAGATGCCAACGACAAACACCACATCATGAATCAGCGCAATAATAGAGCCCATCGCAAAGCGCCATTCGAAGCGCAATGCGACATAGATGAGTATGGCGATCAGCGCATACAGCATCGCAAGGCCACCATCCTCGGTTAGCTCTTCACCAACCTGCGGCCCGACAAATTCAACCCGGCGCAAATCCGGCTTATCCTCCGCTATAGCACTGAGAAGTTCAAACACAGTATTGGAGATCATCTCACTGGAGACGCCTTCATGCGGCGGAATGCGCACCAGCACATCACGCGGAGTACCAAAACTCTGCGCAGATGCATCACCATAGCCTCCCTCTTTCAGAGCCGTACGCACATCCTTCAGCTCGACATCATCTTTGTAACCCAACTCGATGAGTGTTCCGCCGGTGAAGTCGATGCCGAAGTTGAGACCACGCACACCTATTGCAGCAATAGCAATAAGAAGAACCAAACCTGACCCCATCAATGCTATTTTACGCTTTGACATGAAGTCAAAAGCGGGGATCTTGTCCAGAATGCGGGTTCCAATCGGCAATGCTTTCATGCGCTTTCCGCCAAACAGCAGATTCACGACAGCTCTGGTTCCGAGAATCGCTGTAAACATGGATGTGAGGATGCCGATAAAAAGTGTCACGGCAAAACCCTTGATCGGACCGGTGCCGAAACTAAACAGCAGTACAGCTGCAATCAGGGTGGTGATATTGGCGTCCACGATGGTCGACAACGCCTTCGCATAGCCCGCCTCGATACTCGCCTGCGGCGTACTGCCGATGCGGATCTCTTCACGGATACGCTCAAAAATCAGTACATTGGCATCCACAGCCATGCCGACGGTCAGCACGATTCCGGCAATGCCCGGCAGCGTCAGAGTTGCCTGNAGCAGTGANAGTACAGCCACGATCATCACCAAATTGACCAGCAGAGCCAGATCGGCAACCANCCCGAAGGTGCGGTAGTAGAAGGCCATGAAGATGACCACCAGCAGAAAACCGATCATCACCGAGCGGAAACCCTGATCGATATTATCCTGACCCAGGCTGGGCCCAACGGTACGCTCCTCGACAATCTCGATCGGAGCCTTCAACGCNCCNGCACGCAGGAACAGAGCCAGCGTCTTCGCCTCTTCCTGGGAGTCCAGTCCGGTTGTCTGAAAATGCCGGCCGAAAGGCTCCAGAATGTTGGCTACGCTGATAACNTCCTCGACATGCTTCTTGATGCTCTTGCCTTCAGCATCCCTGCCAACAACGCGGTCTTCAATAAAGACCACCGCCATAGGCTTGCTGACGTTCTCGGTGGTAACACGCCGCATCTTGTCTGCGCCGCGGCCGTTCAGGGAGATTGAAACCATCGGCGAGCCGGAGCGTGAATCGATACCTGCATTGGCATTGATGATTTGGTCGCCGGTAATAATGCGTCCACGTTTCAGCAATACCGGCTGGCCGTCACGGTCAAAACGCAGTTCGGATCCCGGCGGAACCTTGCCGTCTTTGGCATCGATGGCACTGTGCTTGTCATCNACCAGGCGATACTCCAGGGTTGCTGTCGCCTGCAGGATCTCCTTGACCTTTGCCGGATCCTGCACACCAGGCAGTTCAACCACGATGCGTCGGCTGCCCTGTTGCTGCACAATGGGTTCAGTGACACCCAGTTGATTGACCCGGTTGCGCAGGGTTGTCATATTTTGTTCGAGCGCAAATTTCTTTGCCTCACGGATACCCTGCGCCTTGAATTTTGCGGTAACCAGATACTCCTCACCGCGCTGCGAGCTGTTGATATCAAAATCACGTAGCAGATCAGAGATAACATCCTCTGCGGCATCACGTTCACTCAACTTCTTGAAGCTGACCTCGATGCCGTTGGAAATGCTCTTTATTCTTCCATAGATCTTCTTTTTGCGCAGTTCGGCGCGCACATCACTCGCCTGATCCTTAAGGGTGTTCTTCAGCGCAGCCTCCATATCGACATCGATCAACACATGGATTCCACCGCGCAGATCGAGGCCTAGACTCATCGGCCTGGCGCCGAGGGCCTGTAGCCATGCAGGAACATCGGGGGAGAGATTCAGCGCCAGCGCATACTCATCCTGGAGTTTCTCCTCGAGCGCCTCCTTGGCCTTCAGCTGCGTAGAACCATCCTTGAAACGCACCCTGATCTTGCCGGTTTCAGTGTCGATGCGCTTGATTTCCAGACCACGCTCTTTGAGGATCGATTCGACCTGTCCGACGACACCGTCAGTCACTTCAGCAGTGCGGCTGGTCGGGGAGATCTCGATCGAGGGGTCCTGGCCGTAGATATTCGGCAAAGCATAGAAAGCGGCAGTCAAAATGACTGCCAGGATCATCAGGTTTTTCCACAGTGGATAATGGTTCATGGCATCCAGTTAATCTAAATGAATCAGGAAGTAAGTCAGGGGTATTTGACAGCAGTTGAGAGGGAGTTACATCTCTTTGAGCGTGCCTTTGGGCATTACTGCAGAGATTGAGGTGCGGCGGATCTTGATTTCGACACCGGAGGCAATTTCAAGGGAGGCCAGATTATCGCCCAGGGCGGTCACTTTACCCATCAAACCACCTTCAGTCTGCACTTCGTCGCCCTTTTGCAGCGACTCCACCAGCGACTTGTGCTCTTTCTGACGCTTCATTTGAGGACGAATCAGAAAGAAGTAGAAGATTACAACCAGACCCAGCGGGAACAGCAATCCTGTCCAGGCAGGAGTCTCAGCAGCGGTAGCTGTCGCATCTGCAACAGCATCGGAGATAAAAAAATTCAACATTTGGGATACTCTATATTTAGTAATAATTCTGCACGAAGCGCGGGATTATGCCACAAGCTGCGCCCGACGTCAGCATTCAACATTCAACAATGGCAAATAAACTCCTTACCACAGATGAGGGCAGATACACGCGGGTATGTCTACATCACAAATTCGTGTGCATCTGCGACTGACTTTTCGTGAGGCAGTTACTGTTTACCAGTGAGGATAGGCCAGGCAGCCCTTAGATAGACGATCATGGACCAGAGGGTCATCACCGCAGCAATATAGAGGAGTGCCAGTCCGATCTCGTAGATCGGCAGACCTGCTATCGGATCCTGCCACAACAGCACGGTGATTGCCGTCATCTGCGCCACAGTCTTGAGCTTTCCGAGCATGCTGACAGCCACAGTCGCCCTGGCGCCCAACTCCGCCATCCACTCCCGCAATGAAGAGATGGTGATCTCCCTTCCGACGATAATAATCGCGGAGATGGTCACCGCAATCTGCGGATCGGCGGAGACCAACAGCACCAGCGCAGACGCAACCATTAGCTTGTCTGCCACGGGATCGAGAAAAGCGCCAAAGGGTGTCAGCTGGTCCAGCTTTCTGGCCAGATAGCCGTCAAACCAGTCGGTGACAGCAGCCACCAGGAAGATCATCGATGCAGCCTGGCGCGACCACTCAAAGGGCGCAAAAAAGATTGCGGCCAGCACCGGGATCAGCAAGATGCGCAGCAGTGTCAGGCTATTAGGTATATTCCAGAACAAAGGCCTATATCTCAATCACGTATATTCTCAATAATCCCATGCGTGATCGCGGTCAGAAGACCGCTCCTACAGTTCTATGTGGCGCCAGATGTAGGAGTGGTCTTCTGACCACGATTAAAATGAGATAGCATTCTACTCGCATGCACGGAATTATTGAGACATTATTCAATCACCATGTAGATATTCATAGATTCGGTGCGCCAGCGCATGNCTGATGCCGGCGACTGTTGCAATATCTTCGGCTCCGGCTGCGCTCAACTCCTGCAGACCACCAAAATGGAGCAACAGCTGCCGTCTGCGCTTGGCACCGACACCGGGAATCTCTTCCAGCAGCGAGGTGCGTCTCGCTTTTCCGCGTTGCTGGCGGTGCCCTGTAATTGCAAAACGGTGGGACTCATCACGAATCTGCTGCAACAGGTGTAATGCTGCAGAATCCGGTGGCAGTATAAGCGCCTGACCCTCTCCATACAAGAAGAGCTGCTCCATACCGGGTTTTCGGTCCACTCCTTTTGCAATTCCCAGCAGTTGGATGCCGCTCACCCCCATCTCACTGAGAGTCTCTGCGACGCGCCGGAGCTGTCCCTTGCCACCATCGATGACGACCAGATCCGGCATTTTGACCTCACCACTGCGGATACGCTCAAAACGCCGCTGAATCACCTCCTGCATCGCTGCATAGTCATCCCCTGCTGCCGCCTTGCGAATATTGAAGCGCCGATACTCCTGATTCAGAGGTCCCTGCAAATTGAACACCACACAGGAAGCGACAGTACGCTCTCCCTGCGTGTGGGAGATATCATAGCACTCCATACGTTGCGGCATTTCATCGAGCCCGAGACTCTCCTGCAACTGCTGGTAGCGTTCCAGCATTCCGGTAATATCCTGCAGTCTCGCCTTCAGTGCGGCATCTGCGTTGTGCTGCGCCATCTGCAGCCAGCGCTGGCGCTCTCCCCTGACAGCCGTGCGAATAGTAACCTTTCTCTGACGTTGCTCACTGAAAACCTGCTGCAGCAACTCACGCTGCGGCGGCATTGCAGAGACCAGGATCTCCTCCGGCACGGCTTTTTCCAGGTAGTGCTGTGTCAGAAATGCGCCTGTAAGCTGCTCTGCAGTGGTATCTTCCNCAATACGTGGAAACCAGGATTTATTCCCCAGGTTTCTGCCGCCGCGTATTGTAAACAGCTGAATCGATGCGCGTCCCGCCTTGATGCTAACTGCGAGAATATCCAGATCGCCCTTCTCGCCGCTGACATACTGCCGCTCCTGTATCTTGCGCAGACACACAATCTGGTCACGAATCTCAGCCGCCTGCTCATAATCAAGCTGCTCTGCTGACATCTCCATACGCTGGGTCAGATCATTGATCACCTGCGTCGCCCTGCCTTCAAGAAACTGTTCGGTATTACTGACATCCAGCGCATATTTTTCTGCAGCGACCAGTCCGACACATGGAGCGCTGCAGCGTTTGATCTGATACTGCAGACAGGGGCGCGTTCGATTACGATAGAAGCTCTCATCACATTGACGCACAGGAAACACCCTCTGCAGCTGGTGCAGGGTTTCGCGTACGGCGCCAGCCCCCGGATAAGGGCCAAAATAGCGCCCCTTCTGCTTGCGAGCGCCACGATGAAAGGCTAGCCGCGGGAATTTTCCATCCGAGAGAAACAGGTAGGGATAGCTTTTGTCATCCCTGAGCAACACATTGTAGCGGGGCTTGAAGCGCTTGATCAGGTTGTTTTCCAGGATCAGTGCTTCGGCTTCGGTATTGGTAATCACGATCTCCATGGTGGAGATACGCGAAACCATAATTTGAATCCGGCGGTTCAATGCGCGGGTGAAATAGCTCGACACCCGTTTTTTCAAGTTCTTCGCCTTGCCGACATAGAGGACCTCGCCTTCGACATCGATCATGCGATAGACACCGGGTCGTGTTGTCAGACTCTTCAGAAAAGTTTTGGCATCAAAGCCCTCTGCTCCGGCAGGACGCTTTGTGTGGGCAGAGGCGTCTTTAGATCTCATATTCGTCTTCAGAAAGTCACGGCCGGACAACTGCTTACCTCAAATGATCACGGGCCTGAGCAAATACCGTTTCAAACATCTCTATTGTGAGGCGTTTGGTGTTGGTGTTGTAGCGACTGCAGTGGTAGGAGTCGATCAGCAGTAATTGCGGAGTGAGTCGATGCTCCACAGCGTGTCCAAATTGAAACTGCTTTTGCCGGAGCCCCATAGCCCGGACGACAGCGCGATGGGCAACAACGCCGAGCGCCATCACCACCGAATCATGCGGCATCTGCGCCAGTTCATGTTGCAAATAACGGTTGCAGTTATTCACCTCGGCGCCAACCGGCTTGTTTTGAGGCGGCAGACAACGAACCGCATTGGTGATACGGCAATCCTTGAGCAACAGACCGTCATCGGCAGCAACACTCTGATCGCTGTTTGCAAAACCAAACCGGTGCAGTGTCTGATAAAGCAAAATACCGGCATGATCGCCAGTAAAGGGGCGCCCCGTCGCATTCGCTCCATGCATGCCTGGCGCCAACCCGACAATCAATAGATGTGCATTCATATCCCCAAAAGATGGAACCGGCTGACAATGATATTCCGGATGCTCATGCTTAACGACCCGTAAAAAATCAGCAAGACGGGGACACAAAGTACAGTTCAGAGTGAAACCAGTTGGATCAGGCATGCAGGTTCCTAGTACAGTGATGCATAAGTTCGCATACCATATCGGTGATGTACGGGCGTTTCTGGCAAGGCGCATAACCGCAGGAATACCTGGTGTATTTCAAGGTTAT
>JGI24023J19991_10002547_pt1 | contig 13231 bp, 7 predicted proteins | sample Cruoilmetagenom1_FD_19991 | JGI IMG/M metagenome (IMG submission 19991)
ATTATTTTTTTTGCAGCTAGTATAGCATCTTCATATGTTTCATAGTTTCCGTGATCATATGATGAAGCTTCATCCCAATGGTGATTGTTGTCGAATATTCTAAGGTGGAATTTTTTCATGCTATTAATAATTATTAACTCTCCTAACCTAGGCATCTAGAGTAACTATTCAACCTAAATCCTCATGATTGAAATTAAAACCCACAAAAGTATAACCTTCTGAGCACCAGATATCAAAGATTGTATCAAAGCCAATTAACATCCTGAAATTCTGATAAAGAATTTTGGTGTCATCATCAGCTGAAAGGATAATTATAAATTTATCCGTTACATTCATAAAATATTTCCATTTCTTCTATAACCTTTTTGCCAATATTCGAGTCCAAATTCTTTCCTGACTCATCTACAACAGAAACAAAGCCTAATTTACATCTATGCTCTATTTCTTGATGGCCTTCATCTGTTTTTATATAATCATCTGTTCTAAAGGATCTGAAAGTTTTATTCGTTCTAATACCAGGATATAACAACATGACCTTGGTTGCATTCCAAAATCGACCATACGCATACATCTGACGCAAATCAGCAATACTAGCAGCATTGTTAGTAGGTAATTTCCATTTGGTATCAATTATGTAAATTTCATTTGGATCATATTTGTTTTCTATGACAATATCAGGCTGAAGATAATGTGAACCTAAAAACGATCTGGTTGACTGACCTATTGCTCTATAGGATGTATTTTCTAATGCTTTTTTTAATTTCACCAATATAAATTCTTCCCATAATTGATTCATATCAAATAATAAGGATAGCATTTTTTTATTTCCACTAGAAATATCAGGTGAGTAATTTAAAATGATTAATCGTGCTATTTCTAAGGCATAACTATAAGGTGCAGTTTTTCTATTGAGAATTATTTTGTCTAACAGGTTTTTACTTACATGGATTCTTTTTACTTCAGGAAAATCTATAATTACACGTTTGCAACGATCAAAAAGGTAGGTGCCCTTACTAAATTGTTCTAATATTTCTAAGGCTCTTTGTATAACCTGGTGTAGTAAATGATCACTATCATATATTTGATGCTTAGTGTAAAAACGTTCTTTATGAATTAAGTTTTTACGAATATTACCTGCAAATTCCAGTTTACCTTTTAAGGCTTTTACATTATTAGTTTCTTTACGGTATTGTTTAACTAATCCTTGTCTTATTAATTGAGAAACTTCAGTTAAAAATAACTCAAAATAAACTTCCAATAAGTTTAAATTTTGACGGTTGACATTTGCAGATCCTGCAGTTGAAGCCTTTAATTTACCACAAGCAATAAGCATTTGCAATAATACATTTCTCCATTTGCTATTATTGTCATTCTTATCTGCTTTTGGATGAATTTCAATAGTAAGACCATCAATTTGAATGATACCAACGTGTTGATTGAACTTTACACCATCAGGAATAGCATCAAAATAAGTATGATCATGATATTCATTTAATTTCAATAAAGCATTTAAATGTCGCTTACTGAATTTACTATGATTCGTAGTTAAACGCTCATGCTCAAAAACTTGTATGGTATTCGTGTTTTTCAATTATAATTCATCGTTATTTTCAGAATGACTCATTAACTGCTCTATCGCCGCTAAAATTGAAAAGGAATCATCAATTTCTTTTAAAATATAGAAACCATTATTGAGTTCATCTTTTCTTTCATAGTTGAAATTTGCAAAAAGGTTCTCTTTTTTCTTTTTAAACTCAACAAACCCTTTTCCCAATACCAGACCAATCTTTCCATAATCACCGTAAAAATATTCTTGTAATAACGGAATGATCTTATCTTTAAAAACCAATTTTAACTGTTTTGTAGAATCTACATCCATAAAATAGGAATGTCCAATTGTATGATCTCTATCTATTAAAACTTCAATTCTTTCATTTATTTTTATCATTAATTCTGCTAAATCTATATCCTTTTCGGCTTTAATTACTCCATTGTTTTTACCTTCAAATTTTATAATTTTAGCATTTGGCATTATCTCTTTAAAAGTAAATCTTCTTCTTAAAGCAGTATCCAAAGCTTCTACACTTCGATCTGCAGTATTCATAGTCCCAATAATATCTACATTATTTGGTACAGAAAATTCTTTTTTTGAATATGGTAAAATTGCAGACATTTGATTAATTGCACCTAGACGTTTATCAGGTTCTATTAAAGTGATCAACTCTCCAAAAATATTGGAAATATTTCCGCGATTAATTTCATCAATAAAAATTGCATACCTATTTTCAGGATCATTTTGCGCATCAGCACACAATTGTTTAAATATTCCTGATTGAATTTCATATGTAAGATTTTCAATTTCTTCGCTATCATTTTCCATTCTTGGTTTTATGCCCTCTATAAAATCTTCATAAGAAAAAGATTGATGAAAAGTAGTAAATACATAACGTTTAATTTCTTTGTCAGGATTTGGTATGAAATTATCAACTTGATCTCTAATTTCATATAATTCAGGGGTTTGTTCTTTAACTTCTTTTTCTAAAATTTCCCAGTAAGAATCTTTCGTTTTGTTAAAAATATATGGAGTTTGTCGATTTTTTACATTTACAAATTTACACTCCTCTATAGTATGACTTTGTAATTGACCCCAAAGGGTAGGACGTATTGTTTTAGATTGCGATAATTTTGCTTTCTCTTTTATCCAGCGGTTTCCAAAAATATCACCAACTTTCGCCTTACCCAGCTCTATTAATGCCAATGCTATTGCTTGCCACCATGATAGATCTTTAACAACATTTTCAAAATTCTTTTCAGGTGAAATGGATGTTTCTCTAGATGTGTATTTTTGAAAATATTTATTTTTTAATGTATATGTTTTTCCTGTCCCAGGAGGGCCGAATAGGATTTGGTTTAATGGCTGATTCATTTTTGTAGTGATGATTTGTAAATGGCTTATATTATGTGATTCTGATTCAAGATCCAGTAATTCCTTTATCTGATTAATCATTTTTATATTTGGCGATAATTTGGTTAAAGTTTTAGCGGGCATTATTATTTCGGGAGAATTCCAATGACCCTTTTTAATCCATTCTATACGCCTACGGCTTTTGTACTCCTTTTGCCTATTATCAAAATAATAATCTGATATTACCTTGCCATATCCTATTAAATCCTCTGTGTTTTTCTTTACAAAAACAATATCACCTAGTTTCATGACCTCCTTAAATTCGAAATTAGCCGTTGAATCATTTTTCTTTGAACCATCCGAATTTTCCAATTGCCGAAGTTTTTTTACTATTTGTTGTTTATTCTCATATTGATTTAAATCACCCAGCTCGTCCCAACCAAGGGCCATCACACCTTCATCATAGTATTGATCCCAATTTTCAGCTACTCCGTAAAGCCAATACTCTCTATCATTTCGATGATTTAGCATTTTGAGTAGAGATTCATATTCTTCTTTAGTTGCTGAAAAATTAGTTCCTTGGTTACCGCCTTTTAGTTTTTTTAAAGCTGAAACCTCCAATATTTCACTCTTTAATATTGGGTTATCTACAAGATTATGAGTAATTTTAATATCTACTCCTTCAGTTGCTACGTTTTCTTTATTTTCTAAATAATACTCAAAATCTTCATCTTTTGATTTATAAACTTCTGATGTAACCTCACCCAATGCATAGCAGCCCGGATTTTCACCTGTTAACCAGAAAATGATTTTATCACCTTCAATAATTCTATTTTTATGTGCTTTAACCGACCAAGAAGATAAAGCTCCATCATTAACAGCTCCTTGAAAATCATAAATCTTAGTGTTACCTTGGAAAACCCAATAATTTTGATTTAATTCACGAATTGAAACCTGAAATAAAATGTCCTGACCTAATAATAAATAATTAGGGTCTAAATTCATTAAATCCCCCAGGTGATTGGACGCTAAGCTAAGTAGTTCCTTATCTTTTGAAATATAGTTTTCAGCAAGAGTTTTCAAGCGTTCCAAATAATCTGGATATTTCTTTTTAGAGCTTTTTGCAGGTTTTTCACCAATTAGCTTGCAGAAATTCTTGTAGTATGAGCTTTTATAAAACGTGTACTTTTCAGGGTCATGTAAGGCTAAATAGACAGATATTGTTCTCTCATCCTGTCCAGAAGATTTACCAGGCAAAATTTTATCTATTCTTTTCTTACAATTGTCCATAAAATTTTTGACCCGATCCTCTATCGAATTATTTTCATCAAATAAGGATTTAAATAATACACGTACAAACTCTTGATCATCATTCACTATGTGGCTTATAGTCGTCGCCTGATCATATGCCATGTTTTGAAAATCAATATTATTTACTTCTTGTACAAAATCAGTATTTTCTACATTTGGGTGACCTAACTGATCCCGAATCATTTCCCACTTATACTTTTCATCTTCTAACCCATTCTTAATAATGTACTCTTTATATCGAGCAATCATATCTATAATAGGTTTGTCATTCTTTTTAGTCACATATAACCAGCTGAAAAATTGATCTAATTCTAATGGGATGGTAGTATTTGTTCTTTGCCCTACAATACTTTTATATTGTTCTACAAGAGGAGTCAAAACCTCATTATATCTTAGGAATTTTTCTCCAAATTTTTCCTTTTTTACGGTTTTTAATTTTATGCCTAATATCTCAAGTGCATCAATATCTCTTGTATTATAAGTAACATATTCTTCGGGGTATGCATAAGCAATTAATTCACTTATTGAAGAGTTTCCAAAAAAAGGTAGTTCAAAATCACTCCCACTTTTAGGTAACAAATTATTAATAGTGACATCTATAGAATCCTTTTCTGAAACTAAGTAAATAAAGTTATTTCTATATTCTTCAATAGAAAGGTTCATTCTTCCTAATGCCCTCTTTTTTGCTAAAGCCAAATTCGTAAAAGCATGAATATTATTACCTAATTCTTGAAAATCTTTCCATACCGCTTTTTCAAGATTTTCTATGGTGAAAAATTTTTGGAAATAATTATATCTTTCTTGTAACCAAGTTTGTTCTGCAAACCAATGATCTGCTACTTGGGCGAACTCTTTTAAATATGTATCAGTTAAATTCATATTGTTATTTGTTTTTTTATAATGTCAGACCCTAATTTTCCCAATAGGTCATATGTAGGTCTGACTTGACAACTTTATGCAACTCACCATTTTCAATTAAATATTCCTATTCTTTAGTGATATCATTTTGAAGTTTGGTAAACCATTCAACTACCAAAGTAAGGAAGAAATAACTATTTTTTAATGATATAAGTCACCCATACTAAAATATCATGCTGACTTATAATTTTTAAACATTAACATTCCAAATCTTTTTCAGTTCTTCAGCGTTGTCTATACCATTAAGTTCCTTATAGAAATCCAATAAGTCCCTAAAGAAAATTATTTTTATCTTCCCCGTCTCATTCGATATTTTTTGCCAAAGATTGTTTGAAAAAGAAATATGATTTAAATCTTTTGAATGATACATAAAACGTTTTCTTTCAAATTTTTCAAAAGGATTACTTAAAATACTCCTCTTCATCAAAGCATCATTTTCAATATATTCGACATCTGAATACGGGCAATTATCACGATCAACTTTTAGATTTTTCTCTATTCTTTGCATATAAAACTTTCTGTACTCTACAATGAGATCGTCAAGGTTACATTCTCCATTGTGATCAATTATTTTCAACATTGATAACATCATTATCATTTTATACGAAAAAGTATAATTGCCTTCATTGATAAAATCATAGAAATCATCATATTGAGTAGTTTCATCATGAATCTTTAAATTGAGTTCTTGCCGTATTTTATTGACCTGATCTGGTTTATAATAATTTAATTTTGACTTGCCGATTGGTATTGTAACTGAAGGTAGTATCTTCACTTTTTTAACCCATGATTTAACAGTTCCTGTTGACACAAAAAGCTCTCTTGCTAACTGTTCATCACTGAGATAATTACCATATTTCTCTTCAAACGTGAATATGTCAATATTCTCAAGTTTTCTTTCTTTTTCATACAAACCAGAAAGGATAATTTCTTCATTTGAATAATTTGTCTTTTCATTAGAAAGAATATTACCCCAGAGTAAATAACTCGAAATACCTAATAATGCATGAATACTCCATGGTGAATTTTTAAATGATCCCAATGCACCATAACTATCAACAACATCGATAATATACAAAGCTTCTTTACCTTGATATTTTCTTGTTCCTCTACCGATTTGTTGTGTGTATAAAACTTTAGACATAGTAGGTCTTGCCATAACAATAATCGATGTTCTTGGAGAGTCCCAACCTTCATTTAAAAGTGAACAGGTTGTTAAAAATTGTATTTCTCCATTTTGATATTGTTCAATATATTCTGTTGATTTTTTATCTTTACCGCTAACTGCCTTACAAGAAAACCCTGCTTCTCTCATTCTTTTGGCAAGACTATTGGCATGTTTAACAGAAACACAAAAGATTAAACCTGATTTAGAATCCATTTCCGTTTCAAAAAAGTATTTTTTTAAGACATCCACTATCAATTGGTCACGAGAAGGAACGATAACATTTCTTTGAAGATCAGTAGAAACATAATCTTTCCCATTAAAACGTATCTCACTTAAATCTATATTACTTTTAACCCTGAATGCTTTGATAGGAACCAAGAGATCCTGCTTTATTGCATCAATCAGACTTAAATCTGATTTGTACTTTCCAAAAATATCTTCCAACCTTTTTTCATCTAATCTTTCATCTGTAGCTGTTAATCCAAGTAATGTTTCTGGATTAAAATGTTGGATTACTTTTTGAAGAGTTGGTGCAACTGCATGATGCGCTTCATCAACAGCAACATAATTAAAATCATCAAAATTAAAGATTTGGTAATACCTGCTCATCCATGAATAAGTCTGTACAATAATTTGATTAAAATTATTCCCTCCAACAGTAATATTCTTATTCGGCATTTCTTGTTTAAAGCGATTGTATACTTTTTTAGTAGTATCTTCTCTTAATTGACGTGAAGGAACAAGTATTAAAACTTTAAAATAATGATTTTTATTTTTTCGATAACAAAATAAAATATCAGAGATCATGATCTCTGTTTTACCAGTTCCCGTGGGCAAAACAATTAGAAAATTCTTCTCCCCTTTTTGTCGTAGTTTATTGATCTGTAATAACGCATCCGATTGGTGATTTAGCAATACAATATTTCTTGACAATGACAATTTTTGACTCAATAAAAAATCATCTTTTTCACCGAGATAATTTTTTATTTCTTCTCCAAAAGTTTCCTTAAACTTCATCCCTTCTATTGACCAACGGAATACCTTAAAACCGTATGCAATTAAGGAGTTTTGTTTTTTGAGTTGTTTTAAATAACCTTTTCTTTTTGTAATAATTGGATGATGATAAGTTTCGCCATTTTTTTCAACTGCAATAGTATAATCCTTCTTTCTTATAATATAATCGATCCATCTTGTCTGACCATCTACATCAATTATTGGAAATTCTCTTTCAACCTTATCTAAAGACTCACGACCATATACATCGATAAAAGCCTGTTCAAAATATGCCTCAGGAACTGTTGGATCAACTTCAACCAATTCTCTGTTTACCCCACTAATTTTAATCTTATCTTCTTCAAAGTTTTTATTTATATACTGTGGCAGCTCAATTTTTAAAAAACTTAAATCCTCTTCACTATTAACAAAAAACCTAAATACAGACGAATATTCATTCATCAAATAATTTTGCTCTTTTGTGTATTCTGTATAAGAAAATGGATATAATTGATTGCATATTTGATAATCAATGATGATTGATTTATCATTTCCTGAATTGACAAATAGTATTCCTCGTAATAATGATTCATACTTAACAAAACCAAACTCATTTAAAACCTGAGTTAGTTTTAATTCTAAATCAAATGGCATTTCTTTATATTTCTGTTTTCCTATATATTCTTCCATAACACACAGGTAAGCCATTTAACATCTTTACGATTTAATCCGTCATTGGAAATAAATATTTTTATTTTTTCAAATCCTTTAGAATAGCATATATCAAGCCATTCGTTTTGATTCATTATAGTAAAGTATCTACCTTTTTCATCATAATTCTCTAAGTTTAAATCTTTTCTTCGTAAAGGCACTGAAAACAAAAACTTACCATTATTTTTTAAACAACTATAAATTTTTGCAATAGAAAAATCAATTTTATTCTTTTCCAAATGCATTAGTGTAGCAATGGAATAAACACCATCAAAACTATTATCTCTAATATCCAAATTATCTGGTATAATTGCAGCTTGCAATGAATCTTCTAATTTAGGATGAAGTTTTTTAGCCTCCTTGATCATATTCTTTGAAGCATCAATACCAAGTATTTTATAGCCATTTTCTAACATGAAGGAAGCATCTCTTCCTGAGCCACAACCAATTTCTAACAAATTTGAATCTTTAGAAAAAACCTCAAGTAAAAGCTTTTGGATAGCACTAACATCAGCAGACTCGTATTGTTTAGATATCGATTCTGAGTGATTATTATAATATTTTAATGTTTTGTTCACAAAAAAAAATTAATGTCAGTTTTATTCGTAATCAAATATAGAAACTCTTTATCTAATTTTAATTAAATCTATTAAAAAACTACTACTCAAAATCTTCTCCAGTCGTTCAATAGTTCGGATATTACAGTGTGTGTAATGGCACATGGGATATAGTTCAACATCTGCTTCATACTAGGATTTACAAGCCACATGAAGGCTGTTTATTGTCTGCAGTTTCTCTGTAATAACATTTACTTTCAAACTATTGAATGTTGACAATTCTATTCTTAATCTTCAAAAAAAGTTAATTGACCAGGAATAATCCTCTTTCGCTGATTCCTAACCCTACTATATATAGTTGCTTGCCACTCATATCCAAAATGATTTTGCCACCATACTTTATTATTTGAACCTGGCGTGAAGTGTTCAGGAAGTAGAGGCACATTTTTAGTCGGATGCCATTCTTTTGCTAGTTCAGGAAATAAATGGCTGAATGATTTCTCAAATTCAACATAATTTCGTTCGACTTGAAACTTATCAAAACGATCAGATGCAAGCCAATCAGTACATTTAAAATACGCATTTATTCTGTCTAAAACATCTGGAGTTTTAATCTGCCGATGGCTCAGAATCGATCGTAATATTTTTTTAATTAATGCAACTGAGATTTTTTTAGTTAATTCAATGTCCGTATTAGATAATTTTGGTAATCCTTTTTCTCTTATTCTTAAAAGTAAGATTGTAGATTGTAAGGCTAAATTTTTCTCTTGATCTTTTTGCATCTTGTCTTGATGCCAATAACTTCCGTCGTATTCTATTCCAAATTCTAATTCTGGTATGTAAATATCAACTTCATATCCTTTGATAATAAATCTGTGTTGTGTTGAAGGAAATATTGATTTTAATTCACAAAATATTCTCAATTCTGGAATAGAAGTAGAAGGATTACATTTTGGACAGTTGGTTCCTTGAGTCCTATCCTTAACAGCGGTTTTCCATATATGATCCTCACCTCTATAACATATCCACCAAGCTTTTATAGTAGAACCAGGCCTTACATCATAAGGTGTCAAATCTTCATTCCTTGTTGGATGCCATTGTTTTGCTAATTCGGGAAATAGTGTTCCTAAACTATTAGACTTAACTACTTTTCGTCCGATACATATGGGACAGGTGATCCCAGTATTTCGCTTTCCTATAGCTCCCTTCCATACATGGTCTTCACCTACTGGGCATTTCCACCAAACTGATTTCCCAGAACCTGCACCAATATCATATGGGGTCAATTTACCATTTTTCGTAGGGTGCCATTGTTTAGCTAGCTCGGGATTTACTGTTGCTAAACAGTTGGACAAAACAACTTTCTGATTGGAACAAATAGGACAACCTAGCCTAATAGTTCTGTGATGAACAGTAGATTTCCATTCATGGTCGTCTCCTTCGGGACACTTCCACCATACTTTCTTACCTGAATTTTGACCTACATCTTTCGGTGTTAGTTTCCCATTCTTTGAAGGGTGCCATTCTTTTGCTAATTCGGGGTTTAATGTTGCCAAACAATTTGAATTAACTACTTTTCGACCACTGCATATTGGACAACCTTTTCCACCAGTTCTGCTATAGACTACAGTTTTCCATTCATGATCATCCCCCTTTGAACACTTCCACCATACTTTCTTAGCTGAGCCAGGATGTACATCTTCTGGTGTTAGTTTACCATTTTTTGTTGGATGCCATTCCTTGGCTAATTGAGGATTAAGTGTTGCTAGGCAATTTGACTTAACAGTTTTGTAATTTGAACAAACTGCACAGCCAATTCCATTATTTCTATCTGCAACAATAGCGTCCCACTCATGATCATCCTCCTTTGAACACTTCCACCAAACCTTTTTTTGTGAGTTAGGAGTAACATCATGTGGAGTTTGCTCTCCATTCTTTGTTGGATGCCATTCTTTAGCTAGTTCTGGATTTAATGTTGCCAAACAATTCGACTCAGCTACCTTTCTTCCAGAACAGACAGGACAACCCCCTCCAGCTTTTCTATTACTAACTGAAACTTTCCACTCATGGTCATCACCTTCTGGACATTTCCACCACACTTTCTTAGATGAACCAGGTGTAACATCAAATGGTGTTAAATTTTCATTCTTTGTCTGATGCCACTGTTTAGCCAATCCTTGGTTTGATTCAGCTAAATTTTCTCTAAGTTTAGGTTTTTTGGGCTTCATAAAATTTGCACAAAACGGTTTTGGTGTGATTTCGTTGTTGAATCTCAACAGTAAATTTTTCTTTTTTACCGTTATGTTTGTTTTATAGTTTAATTATTCTTTTCACTTGATTACAACAATGAATTATACCTTTATTACCTGCTGACTATTCTTCATTTTTTCCTGTAAATGTTATTGTTGGAACTGTATGATAATTATTTTTTTTCCAAAACCTTAATAAAAAATCAATATCATTTAATAATATTTTCCCTTCACCAGCTTTAAAGAATGGCAACTTTGTCTTGCAATTATCAATACAGTACATAGCTAATTCTGTTGATAATTCTTCTGCAAAAAACAATCGCATAATATGCTCAGTACTGTCTTGTTTATTGAAATACTTATTTTCGGACAAAGGGAATGCACTATTTACAGCTAATGCAATTTCAACTCCACTTTTTGGGTTAAAAAATACTAAACCTGTTTCTGAGACTTCTGAATAGTTTTTTGTCTTATTATCATCAGTTCCAAAAAAGCCATCTTTTCTTGCTCTTTTCTTTGCTTTTTCTCTTTCTTTTTTTGTTAGATTTAATGAATGGTTAAAATATTCTGTATATTTTCTAATAAATTCATCAATTCCATTTGATGGTATAAAAGCTATTTGGGAATTATTATTAAAGTCTTTAAAAGCATCGAATTGTAATTTTATAGTTTTATCAACGTCTCCTGTTTGATGGTCTAAAAAATTAACAGCCATCCTACTCTCCATTGAGTTTTTTTCGTCTAATATTAAGTCCGCATTAAAATCATTTTGAAAATAGATACCAGAAAACCACCATTCGTCTTTCCATTTAGCAATTCCCATAAATAAAATAGTATCTATTTTTTTTAAATTTTCATAATGGTCAAATGATTTTTTAGTAAGATTGAATTTTTTACTTGAAGCTATGTGTTCAATAAATATATTATTGCTGTCTTGACCTTTATATAGAAAAAAGCCTCTAATTTTTTTAGAAATATTTAAAAGATCTGTGCTTAAAGGATGTTCTTTTCCTATTATTTTAGAAGCCCATTCCTTTCCTGTTAAACTTAATAGTCGAGTGTGACTTTTATGTAATTCAGCATCTCTGTTTTCGTTTAAATAATGAATTATATTTTCTTTATCCTTGCTGTCTTCAATTAGTTTAGCTTCATTATCGTGTAAATCTAAAAGTGTATCAGGATAAAACAGATAGGTTTTAAAAAGGATAGTGTCAATCAGGTTTCGAGCTACGTAAAAATCAATTTCAGTTTTATCTATTTCGTAATACTTTTTTAAAACTTTATTATCAGGTGCATACTCATAAGCTTTATCCAATATTTCTATAATATCAGATGCCATTTCGGAAAAGAAATAATTTCCAGAATTAATAAACTTATCAGTCTGTGCTGTGTTAAAAAAATACCAAAATAGGAACTTAATATCTTGTTCATTTATTTCATTATCGTAATAATCTTTCGTGTCATAGAAAGGTAGCTTTTTATTATAAAAATCTTGATGAAGTTCAACAAATGAAGTCCAAATATTTGTTTCTGATATTATATCCTCAAAATATGAAGCTATAAAACAAGATAAAATATTAATGTATTCGGTATCAAAATATTCAGATAATATATCATAGTGATTACTTATTAGCTTTTCCTTTATTTCATTACTTAATTTCAGATAATAACCATCAGTTATTACCTGTGTTTCGTATGGTTTTAATTCTAACCATTCTTTTATGTATATTCTTTCTTTCATTTTATGACAATTTACTTCGGCTTGTGCTTGCAGATAACGTGTTATATACTTATAAATAGTAATGTTTATCAGATAATTCTCCTAAAAATCATCACTTTTCCAAAACTATTCAATTCCTTAGTACAAAATCAATATACAAAAGATTAACTATAAACTGGATCTAATATAGATTTAATTAAGCACTCAAGATCTTTACCAGTTTTTCCATAGATCTGATTTTACTGGTATGTGTAACCCTTGCATAGATCATGGTAGAACTTATGTTTTTATGGCCTAAAAATTCTTTTACCATTTCTAAAGAAACTCCATTTTCCAATAAAATAGTTGTGGCACAAGTATGTCTCGCCATATGGTGATACAGATTTTGTTTTATTCCGGCTTTTTGTGCCACAACTTTTAACCATTTATTCATGGTTGGATTTGCCATTTTTGGCATTAACCTTTTCTCTATCAACCTTTCTGCAGAGTCATTGTATTTATCTATTAGAGCTTTGGCTTTTGGATAAATTGGGTTTTCAACCGGGTTTTGTGTTTTTTCCTGAGCATCTAAAAAATAGAATAAATTACCGTTTACTTCTTTTAAATTATCTATTGTGATACGTTGGTTATCTCCGTATCGCAATCCTGAATACACCGTAAACACAAAAATATCTCTGGCTCGATCTAATTTTGGATATG
>JGI24023J19991_10002548_pt1 | contig 13230 bp, 12 predicted proteins | sample Cruoilmetagenom1_FD_19991 | JGI IMG/M metagenome (IMG submission 19991)
CACTCGGGGAGGAAATCGAAGGGTCGGATGTGATCTTTATTGCCGTGGGGACACCGCCGGGAGAGGACGGATCAGCCGATCTTCAACATGTAATTGCGGTAGCGCGTGAAATCGGGCAGCACCTCAAGCATTATTGTGTCATCGCGGATAAGTCGACTGTGCCTGTCGGCACAGCGGAAAAGGTGAGCGAAGCCATTGAGCGAAGCCTTGCCGCCCGTGGCGAAAATATCGAATTCGACGTAGTCAGCAATCCGGAGTTTTTGAAGGAAGGCGCGGCGGTGGGTGATTTCATGCGGCCTGACCGCGTTATCGTGGGTACGGATAGCAAAAGAGCCGTTGGCATCATGCGTGAGTTGTATGCCCCATTCACCCGCAACCATGAGCGTCTGCTGACGATGGGCGTGCGGGATGCGGAAATGACAAAATACGCGGCCAACGCCATGCTTGCGACAAAAATATCATTCATGAACGAGATCGCCACTTTTTGCGATCGACTAGGTATTGATGTCGAGAACGTCAGAAAAGGGATAGGCGCAGACAGTCGAATCGGGTATTCGTTTATTTATCCGGGCGCAGGGTACGGCGGGTCTTGTTTCCCGAAGGATGTGAAAGCGCTGATCCGCACCGCGGAAGATGCCGGCGTTGGTCCCCTGGTGTTACGCGCCGTGGAGGACCGAAACAACGAGCAAAAAGGCTTTTTGTTCCGCAAGATTGTCCAACACTTCGGTGCCGACCTTAAGGGCCGGGCGTTCGGGCTGTGGGGACTCGCCTTTAAGCCGGGGACAGACGATATGCGCGAAGCGCCATCAACCGTCTTACTGCATAAATTAATCAATGCCGGTGCAAAAATACGTGCCTACGACCCTGTGGCAATGGAAACTGCCAGGCGCGAGCTTGATCACTCCTGGTATGACTCCGGGCGTTTGATGCTGGCCGATAATCAATACGATGCCCTCAAAGGCGTTGATGCGATGATTTTGGTAACGGAGTGGAACCCGTTTCGCCATCCAGACCTTGACTTAATGAGGCGCATCATGAATTCCCCCATCATTTTTGATGGCCGCAATCAGTATGACCCGGCGCTGATACGCGGTGCTGGTTTTGAATATAGCGGAATTGGGCGATAATCGGCCGGGGGCGCTCGCTGCAAAGAACTGGCGATGCAGATGCTCTCGGAAAGAGCCAGTATGCAGAGCGACCGTGATCAGAGCACAGGTATCCAGATTTCTGCGGCCTGTTTATATATTAATTCATGACTAAGTTGTCTGAAAGGTAAGATTATGCAGGAAATTTCAAGGGCGGTTTTCCCGGTAGCGGGCCTGGGAACGAGATTTTTGCCGGCAACGAAGGCGAGCCCCAAGGAAATGCTGCCGATTGTTGATAAGCCCTTGATACAATATGCGGTGGAAGAGGCGGTCGAGGCCGGGATCACGGAGTTGATATTTGTTACCGGGCGCAATAAGCAGTCTATCGCCAATCACTTTGACAAGGCCTACGAACTGGAAAATGAGCTGTCATACCGCGGAAAAGTCGGCATGCTCGAGATAGTGCAGAATATCGTGCCGGATCATGTCACCTGTGTTTATACTCGCCAATCCGAGGCGCTTGGGCTCGGTCACGCGATATTGTGCGCAAAGCAGATAGTCAGCGACGCACCGTTTGCGGTTATTCTTGCGGATGACCTGATCGATGCCAAACCCGGTGTCTTACGTCAGATGATAGAACAATACGCACATTTCGGCAGTTCCATCATCGGGGTACAGAATATCCCGAGAAAAGAGGCGTCGAGTTATGGTATCGTTGACGCTCAGCCGATCGAGAAGGCCATATACAAATTAAAAGGCATCGTTGAGAAACCCAAGCCAGACGACGCGCCATCGACGCTCGCGGTCGTCGGTCGTTACATACTCACGCCAGAGATATTCGCACAACTGGAGGAGATCGGTCCGGGGGCGGGTGGTGAGTTTCAGCTCACTGATGCCATTGCGGCATTGTTGGACAAGCAACCTGTCTACGCATATGAATTCACCGGCAAACGCTATGATTGTGGAAGCAAATTAGGATACCTGGAGGCGACCGTGGAATACGGGCTGCGACATCCGGAACTGAGCGTGGAATTTCGGGATTACCTGAAATCGCTCAATCTTTCGTAAATAATCTGGATTTGGCAAATGACTGTTTCCTCTAGCCCGATTACCGCTGAGCAAGCGCGGCAAGTTTTGAAAAATGCCGATTGTCTGTACGATACATCCGAGGTCGAGGCGGCATTGGACCGCATGGCCGCGGCTATCAGGAAGGATCTATCCGAGCTTGACCCTATAGTCGTATGTGTCATGACCGGCGGCGCAGTGCCGTTTGGTTTGTTGCTGCCAAAACTGGATTTTCCGATGCAAGTGGATTACGTCCATGCGACCCGGTACAGCGACAGGCTTTACGGCGATCACCTGCAGTGGCTTAGCGGTCCCCATCGATCTTTCGATGATCGCGTCATTCTTTTAATCGATGACATTGTCGATGAGGGCATTACCCTGGCAGAGATCGAAAAGAGGTATGTCGCGGACGGCGCGCGCAGGGTGTACAAGGCCGTANTGGTCATTAAAGAACGNAACAGGCGGCAAGACGTAGAAGTGGACTATCCCGGACTTATCGTGCCAAATCGTTATGTATTTGGATATGGCATGGATTATAAGAGTTATCTGCGGAATGCGCCCGGTATCTTTGCGGAGGCGGAGAAGTAATGGCACTGGTTGCAATTATTGGTGGTAGTGGATTGACCAATCTCAAGAACCTTGAGATTACGCGGCGTGAGATGATACGAACGCCGTACGGTGAGCCTTCGGCGCCGATGGTTTTTGGCAGTCTGGGTAATCAGAATGTGGTGTTTTTGCCTCGACATGGTCCTGGGCATACGATACCGCCGCATGAAATCAATTATCGCGCTAATCTTTGGGCGTTGAAAGAAGTCGGCGTCGCAAAAGTAATTGCTGTTGCGTCGGTTGGCACGATAACCGATCTGCCACCGGCATCAGTGGTTTTCCCCGATCAGATCATAGATTATACCTACGGGCGGAAACATACATTTTTCGGAGGAGAAAACAGGCAGGTCCGACACATCGATTTTACGCACCCGTATTGTGAAGAGCTCCGCCAGAGGCTGATTAAGGCGGCCAGGCAGGCGAATCTTATTATGACCGATCAGGGTACTTATGCGGCGACCCAGGGACCGCGATTCGAGACGGCAGCCGAAATCAGGCGCCTGGAGCGCGACGGCGCCGATATCGTCGGGATGACGGGTATGCCGGAGGCAAGTCTGGCCAAGGAGCTTGAGCTGTGTTATGCCACGATTGCGGTGGCGGTGAATCCTGCCGCGGGCAAGAGCGAACGCGAGATAAGCCTCAAGGAAATCGAGCATAACCTGCATCAAGGAATGCAGAATGTCAGAACCTTACTTGAGCACGCCATTCCTCATGTTGTCCTGGATGTGCACACACCGCCAGAATAAAGAGCTGGGTGTCGGCCTATTAGAATACCGCATTCTGCGCAGACACGTCTTCTACCGGGATGGTTATTGCCGACAGGCAAAAGAAGCCTTAATTCCGTCAAGCACTTTCTGTGTATTGGTACAGGCAAGCCACGCTATTTCCTTCCTGCCTTTATCGCGTTGACCTGTACCAGCACGCCGAATTTCGGATGGTCGAAGTAATTAATATCCTCGGTTTTAATCCGCCGGTCCTCAAGAATTTGATAGGCTTGAGTCGCCGCCTCGCCGCTATCATCAGTTGCCGGAAATACCGCATTCAATTCCTTCAACCCAATGTCCACATCAAGATGAAAAAAACGGCTTACATAAAATCTGATTGCGCCATCCAGTTGGATATCCGACTGCGGCTCGGAAGCAATCTGTAACAGTTTGGACGTGGATTTAGCTTCGGCATTCTGCACCCATTTTTTGTGCATAAGTATTTCGTAATCGCTATGCGCCGCGAGCATTTCGGCGGCGGTACTGAGTCCCGAGTTTTCGGCTGGAAAGCTCCCGGCAACGTAGACTTCATTGACCGTATCTTGAACCTCGGTTTTCAATTCGCCATCGCCGGACGGGTCGTCAGCGAGCGCGGGCGCGATCCACATCTCGTTACCCTCCAGGTCAGGTAACAGATTCTTGAACACCAGAACCTCCACTTGATACAAGGTGCCTGAGACGGTCGCGGAAACAGCTAATGCAACCGAAGAGGGCATAAGCAACAGGGCAACAAACGTAATAAGTTTCTTGGCGGTTTTCATCATGTATTGCATACTATTATCGATAATCAATGACATAATTGTTTAACAAAATCGCGACCTGGGCAAGTGGCAGTAAAGAAAGTTTTGCAAATGGGCGATCCGCTCTTATACCGCAGGGCGAAGCCTGTCGACATATCAGCGGGATTTGACCTCGATTCCCTCATTGGGGATATGTTTGACACCATGGCGGCGCTAAACGGCGCCGGATTGGCGGCGCCACAGATTGGCGTGTCCAAGCGGGTGGTGGTCTTCGGGTTCCAGTCCAATCCGCGTTACCCCGAGGCCGCGTCGGTTTCGAAAACGGTGTTGGTAAATCCCGAAATCGAGCCTCTGACCGACCGCATCGAGGAAGGGTGGGAGGGCTGTCTCAGCGTCCCGGGCATGCGCGGTCTGGTGCCCCGGTATACGCGGATTCGTTACCGTGGCCATGATCAAAAGGGCGAGCGGATCGATCGCACGGTGGATGGGTTTCACGCGCGTGTGGTGCAGCATGAATGTGACCATCTCGACGGTATCCTGTACCCGATGCGTATCGCCGATCTTCGCAATTTCGGCTATGAGCAGGTGTTGTTTCCCGAGTTATAGCGCCCAGCGGTACCGCCAGCCTTGTCGCACGCGGTAAGCGTGGGCCGCTCAAGCCCCTCAAGGTCCTAAAGCGGTTGGCCACATGAGCCTCCCACCTTTTGCTGCGGCACTTCGAGCACGCGGTATTGTCCGAAGCGCTTGATTTTTAGATGTTATCTTCGTTCGAGGGTTCACAAATCTTTGTCAAACCGCTAAAAGCTGCTATAAACTTATTGATGGATCTGAAGTATTTGCTTAAACTTATTGAAAGATATGAACTTTTTCTTAAGGGCTGGCCTGTCGGGAGCCTTTGAGCAGCGGCCGTTGGGCTGCACGGTGAGTTCACTTTCCGCGAGGCGCGGGGGGGCATGTGCGGCGAGGGAAAGCCCGGGCAGGGAATCGACCCTAGGGCGTGCTGCTGGTTTGAATGAGAGTATCCGATAAACCATCGATTTCGGCAGCGGGCCCGCAGGTGCGGAAGAAAGGCTTGGGAGAACTGATAATGATAAATTTCTTGCGTGTGGTACTTATTCTTGCCGGCTTGTCGATGGCCGCCCCATTCTCCATTGCTGCCGACCTGTTGAATGTTACGGATCTTGAGGTCGACAGAGTGCCCGGCGCCCAGGGTCTCACCGGACTTCTCAGAATGAATTCCGCTTATACGCTGCGTGCGGGAGAGGTTCGCCTGCACGCCACCGCGTTCTATTACGACGAAAAGAATCTAGTGGTTGGCGCGCCTTTCTTGGCGCCGCTGGAAACCACCTATATCGAGATCCCGGTCAGCCTGACGATGGGCGTCACCGATAATTTTGAGATCGCCTTTGTCGGCAAGCTCATCGATTATGAGCTCCAAACCATCGTCGACCTCGGTCTGGGACCCCAACCGGTTGATGTGGAAGAACGGGATTTTGGCGACAGCGAGGTGTTAATGAAAGTCCATGTTCTGGATCAATCGGAGTTCGCGCCCGCGTTTGCGTTGGGGTTGGGCGCCATCCTCGGCACTGGGGATGAGGACAAGTTACTGACTGGCGTGGAGGCTTGGGGCGCCAAAATGATGGCGATGGCGTCGGTGGAGCTGCCGCTTTTCGAGGATTCTTTCCTGGGCATGTACCTGGAAGTGCAGGGCGTTTCGATTGATCCGTCGGAAGACGACTTTGACGCGATTACCAGTCCGGATGGATCAATCTACAAGGACAGTTATAACATCGTTAGCGCCGGTATCCGGTTTCCCATCAGCAACGATAACCGGCTGCATTTTATGGCGGAATTCAGTTCCGAGAGCGGCCGTGAGCGGCTGTCCTTACCGACGCTGCCGGGTGTGGCAATCGTCGCCGATGGCGACCGGGACATCATGACTGTAGGTCTGCGCTATGCATGGCGGTATATGACGTTTAATGCCGGTGCCGAGAAGAGCGACTATGATCTGGTCGGCGTCGACGATATAACACGCTATTTTCTCGGTTTCGGTTTGGGATTCTAGACGACGCCCCCGGCCCGCGGGCCAGTTCCCAGTGGCTAGCTGCCGTTTACTGATGGTCTGCCACCGCGAGCGTAGTAAGCAATTCCCGCAAGAACGTAATCCGGTCATCGGCATTCGGCATGTCATGGATGGCCCGCAGCCGGGTGGGCCCGTCCAGCCTGTAGCGTTTCGGCGCGGATTGCAACAACTGGATAATAACGGAGGGGTCGATGTTCGGCTTGTCCTGGAAATCGACGCGGGCGCCCTTGGGCCCGGCATCGATTTTGAAGATGCCGAGCGGCGATGCCAGAATTTTTAAGGCCGTTATCTTGAACAGCAGTTTTGTCGCTTCCGGCAATAAGCCGAAGCGGTCTATGGTTTCCTCGCGCAGTTCATCGAGCTCGTCCTGGCTGCCGGCGCTGGCAATGCGTTTGTACAGGACCAGGCGCATGTGCACATCGGGCAAATAATCCTCGGGCAGCAGTGCCGGGGCGTGAATATTGATTTCCGTGCCGCTGTGGCCGGTCGCGTCCATGTCCAGCGCGCGGCCCGCTTGCATGGATTTTACCGCCCGGTCCAGCAGCTCGGCATAAAGCGCGAACCCCACCTCGTTAATCTCTCCGCTTTGGGCGTCGCCCAGCAGCTCGCCGGCGCCCCGGATCTCGAGATCATGGGATGCGAGCGCGAAGCCGGCACCCAGGTCCTCGAGCGCGGCAATGGCATCGAGGCGCTTGCGCGCCTGTTCGGTGATCACGCCGCGTGACGGGATCAGCAAATAGGCGTAGGCACGGCGATGCGAGCGTCCCACGCGTCCGCGCAGCTGATGCAGTTGTGCCAGCCCGAATTTATCGGCCCGCTCCATGATAATGGTATTGGCCGTGGGCACGTCGATCCCCGATTCGATGATCGTGGAGCACAGCAGGATNTTGAAGCGTTGGTGATAGAAGTCGAGCATGATGCGTTCCAGAGTCTGCTCGGGCAGTTGACCGTGCGCCATCCGGATCTGCGCCTCCGGCACCAACTCCTCGAGCGCCTGGAGCGCTCTTTCCATGGTTCGTACCTCGTTGTGCAGAAAATACACCTGCCCACCGCGGCGTATTTCCCGCAGACAGGCTTCGCGGATGACATGTTTGTTGTAGTCACAGATAAAGGTCTTGATGGAAAGCCGTTGTTCGGGCGCCGTGGCGATGATGGAGATATCGCGCAGGCCGGATAACGCCATGTTCAGGGTCCGGGGAATGGGGGTAGCGGTGAGGTTGAGAATATCCACCTCGCTGCGCAGCTGCTTCAGGCGCTCCTTCTGGCGCACTCCAAAACGGTGTTCCTCATCGAGGATGGCTAAGCCCAAGTTTTTGAAGCGCACATCGCTCTGCAACAGGCGATGGGTGCCGATGACGATATCGACCGTGCCCGCTTCGAGCCCGGCCAGTACCCTGGATTGCTCGCGCTGGCTGCGAAAGCGCGACAGCAATTCGATTTTCATGGGGAACTCGGCAAAGCGATCGCAGAAATTCTGGTAATGCTGCTGCGCGAGCAGGGTGGTGGGGACCAGCACGGCGACTTGCCTGCCGCCTTCCACGGCGATGAAGGCGGCGCGCAGTGCGACCTCGGTCTTGCCGAAGCCGACATCCCCGCACACGAGACGCTCCATGGATTTGGCCGATGCCATGTCCGCGAGCACCTCTTCGATGGCGCGGTATTGATCGGGCGTTTCCTCGAACGGAAATTGGCTGGCAAAGGCGTCGTAGGCCGTGCTGTGAACCGGGAAAGCGTGTCCCTTGCGCGCCGCCCGCATGGCGTAGATCTTCAGCAATTCGGCTGCCGCGTCGTGGGCCTTTTTCCGCGCCCGGCGCTTGGCGCGTTCCCAGGCCTCGCCGCCCAGTTTATGCAGGGGGGCGTGCTCGGCGTCCGTGCCGGTGTAGCGGCTGATCAGGTGCAGCGCGACCACCGGGATATAAAGCTTGTCGCCGCCGGCATATTCCAGCGTCAGGAATTCGGTCGGTCCGTCGCCCACGTCCAGCGTCTGCAGGCCCAGGTAACGGCCCACGCCGTGATCTTCATGCACCACCGGGTCCCCGGGTTTCAGTTCCGCCAGACTGCGGATAACGGCCTCCGGCGCCGGCCCACGGCGTGTCCGCCGCCGCCGCTGCGCCGCGCGCTCGCCGTAGAGCTGTGATTCGGTGATGACAGCGATTCTCGGCTGACGTAGCAGCAACCCGCGTTCCAGCTCGCCCACGGTCAGGCCAAGGCGCATATCGGTATCGATGAAGTCCGCCCACCCGGGCGCCATCGTGGGGCGGACACCGTGTTCCTGCAGCAGTCCACGCAGCGTCTCGCGCCTTCCCAGGGTCTCGGCAACCAGCAGTATCCGAGCGGAGGAGCGCTTTAAATAGTCGACCAACCCGGCATAAGGCGCGTCCGCGCGAGGGTCAACGGGCAGCTGCGGCGGCGGTTCTGCATCAAAGGCGTGCATGGCGGCGGCCGCAAATAACTCATTATGGTCCGCGGCTGTCTCCGACTCGTCTGCCTTGAAGGCTAGCAATTCAATGCGCGCATGCGCTCGCAGCCGCTCGCGCAGCTCGCCGGCGTCGATAAAAAGCTGTGCCGGCGGCAGGATCGGCCGTTCAGTGTCATGGCGCAGTTGCTCGTAGCGCTCCTGCGCCTCACTCTGGAAGGTCTGTGCTGCCGGCCACACGGCCTGATCCAGGATGCACACGGTCGCGGCCGGCAGGTAGTCGAAAAAACTCGCGGTCGTCTCAAAGAACAGCGGCAGGTAATATTCAACGCCCGGCGGGTGTATGCCGTTGCTGACATCGCGATACAGCGGTACGCGCTGTGGATCGCCCTCAAAAGTGGCCCGGAACGCCTGCCGGAAACGTTGTATGGCGTGGTCGGTCAGGGGGACCTCGCGCGCGGGCAGCAGTTCGACCGCCTCGAGCGTTTCGCCGGAGCGCTGGGTATCCGGATCGAACTCCCGTATCGATTCGACTTCCTCGCCGAACAGATCGATGCGGTAGGGCCTGTCACTGCCCATGGGAAACAGGTCGATCAGCCCGCCGCGAATCGCGTACTCGCCCGGCTGCATTACCTGGCTCACGGCCTGGTAGGAGGCGGCGGCCAGCCTGACACGAAAAGNGGCCGCATCGAGGCGTTCACCCCGGGCCAACATGAAGCTATGGGCGGCCACGTATTCGAGCGGTGCCAGTCGATGCATCAGCGTGCCGGCCGCCGCCAGGATGATCCCGTGCCGCAAGCCCGGCAAGCGGTACAAGGCCTCCAGACGCTGGGAAATAAGGTCCTGGTGGGGTGAGAACGCGTCATAGGGCAGGGATTCCCAGTCCGGGAACGGCAGGATCGGCAGGCCGGCGTCCGCCGCGGCGAAAAACCGCAGTTCCTGCTCGATCTGCAGGGCCGCGCGGACATCCGCGGTAATCACGAGCACGGGACCAGAGGCCCGTCGTGCGGCCTGGACGATGGCCAACCCGCGGGCGCTGCCGTAGAGCCGGCTCCAACGCAGGCACGCCGCTGGCTGCCCAGGCAGCGGCGGTTTGAGCGGGGACGGCGCCCCGCTTTCGTCCCTGGTGGTGGTGGATTGCTGCATAATCTTCGGGAAAATTTACATATTTTAACCTATGTAAAATAAAATACAGTCTATACTTGAAAAAGCGTCCATTATTCCTATACTTAGGTCGGTAATTTAATGGAAATAGCTAAATTGCCTCAGTAACTGCGAGGGTACTCTCCAAAAACGGAGGTGGGAATGAAAAAGAAAGTCGCAATGTTCAAACTTGGAGACGCCGTATTCTATCCCGCAGCCGGCGTCGGTCGAATCGAAGCGGTGGAGGATATCTTTATCGGCGGACAGTTCGATTCCTGTTATGTCATCCGCATCCGTGACAGCGGCATGATCGTCAAGGTCCCGTTGCAGAGCATAAATAAGACCGGCATCCGGCCGTTGGTGAATTGTAAAAGGCTCAAGGATCTCTACAAGGTGCTGTCATCCGAGCCCGCGCGTCGGGTCACCGGCGGCAACTGGACGGAACGGTGCAAGGAACTGGAACGCAAGATCAATAAAGGTTCCTGCCTGGAGTTAGGCGAGGTCGTGCGTGACCTGTTACGCTGGAAGACCCAAAGCGGTCTGTCGTTCGAAGAGGCGATGTTGCTGGAGACCGCGCGCGCCCATTTGGCGAATGAAGTCGCTATCGTGCAGGGCATCGCCCCGGAGGTAGCGGCCAACAAGATTCTCAATCAGGTGGGGGTAGTGGCCGCCTAGGTGCGGCAGCCGGACCCGCTTTTGTAGTATTTTCCTAAGGACCTGCATTGTCGCGCCCATCCCGGATTTGGGCCCTGGTACCGGCGGCCGGAACCGGGGCGAGGATGGGCGCAGCCTGCCCGAAACAGTATCTGTCCCTGGTGGGGCGTCCTGTCATTGTTCACACCCTTGAGCGTTTGTGCGCCTGCGATGCGGTGCAGGGCGTGCTGGTGGGTGTCGCCCCCCAGGATGAGTACTGGCCGGCGCTGGATCAGGAGTTGCGCGGTCTCGATAAGCTCATCGGCACATTTACCGGGGGCGCGGAGCGCGCCCAGACCGTGCTCAATGGGCTGCGGGCATTGGCGCGTCGGGCGGGGCCCGCGGATTGGGTGCTGGTGCACGACGCGGCGCGGCCCTGCGTCACCTGCGGGGATATCGACAAGCTGGTGGCCGCGATTGCAAGCTCTCCGTCCGGTGCGTTGTTGGCGGTGCCGGTGGCCGATACGGTCAAGCGCGTCGATGCGGGCTATCATGTGATCGAAACCGTGCCGCGCACAGGCCTATGGCGGGCGCTGACGCCCCAGGTATTTCAGATTGATCTCCTCACTGCGGCGTTAACGCAGGCCCTGGCGGCGGGGGCGACGGTGACCGATGAGGCCTCGGCCATTGAGTATATGGGCGGTAAGCCGTGTGTCGTTCCGGGGCGCGCGGATAATATCAAGATCACCTTGCCGGAGGATCTCGCCTTGGCGGAATTATTTATCAAGCGACAGCAAACGGAGGGCCTGTGATGCGCATCGGACATGGTTATGATGTCCATGCATTCGCAACGGGTCGACCCTTGGTCCTGGGCGGTGTGCGTATTGCCTATCCCAAAGGTCTGGCGGGCCATTCCGATGCCGACGTGCTGATCCATGCCATCTGCGATGCCTGCCTCGGCGCCGCCGGCCTCGGCGACATCGGTCGGCATTTTCCCGACAGCGATCCCCAGTATCAAGGCATCAGCAGCCGGGTCCTGCTGGGCAGGGTAAGGGATGCCCTCATTGAGAAGCAGTTGCAGATCGCGAATGTCGACAGCACCGTCATCGCCCAGGCACCGAGACTGTTGCCTTACGTCGAACAGATGCGCGCCAATATCGCCGCCGACCTGGGTCTGGCGGAAGACCGCGTAAACATCAAGGCCACGACCACCGAGCGGCTGGGTTTCGCCGGCCGGGAGGAGGGCATCGCGGCCCATGCGGTCGTCTTGTTGGAAACCGCAAAGGGCCGGCCGGCTCCGGGGTAAGCGGCGGTCCCCGCCGCTGTGCCCGGCCCAGGCGCATCGCGGCCGGCGGCGCACACATGGTTTTTGGCACGAAGGGGTCAGCCCCAATGTGGCATCAGGAATCGGTTGCTGGCGCAGGGCTGAGGGCGAACGGCCGAAAGGGGCCGCTGTTGCCACTCCCTGGGTGTCGCGGCATGGGTACCTCCCTGTACGGCACGCCGCTCTTGCCCCTCCAGGGGCGTCGCGGCATTGGTACCTCCCTGTACGCCACATCGCCGTTGTGATGGTGACAGGCCGTTCGCCTAAGATGGGCGCTGAGAACCCGCCAAAAGCCGGATAGACTTGTCTGGGTCATGTCGAGAATCGCTGCAATACCCATTACTGACTCAATATAAAGATGATTTTTCCCATTTTTCCGCTGGCATGGTGCAATATTGGGGCTAGGCAACGTCAGTCAAAGGGCGTAGCCTAAGGGCTCAGATGCCGGAGAAAGTCAATGGAACACTTTTTCATGGTCATGGGCCTGATTTTTACCGGCTTGCTCGTCATAATTGGGGTGCTGTATTTCCTCGGCGGAATCAGGATCAGGCACAGATAGCAAGCACGGCTGGGGCCAGTCAGAGTTTGTTGCCGGATCGTCAGTGACGGTCCGGAAGGAGGTGCTGCGTGTATATTATTTTCGCTTCAGCAGCACATAGACGGCCCCGGTACCCGGTCCGGAAGAAGGTGCTGCGTGTATATTATTTTCGCTTCAGCAGCACATAGACGGCCCCGGTACCCCCGTCCTTGGGCTGCGCCGAGCAAAACGCCAATACCTCATCCCACTGCCGCAGCCAGTGATTCACCTTGGTTTTCAACACCGGCAGGCCGCCGGCCGACCCCAGGCCCTTGCCGTGGATCACTTGCACGCAGCGTCGCCCCTGCCCGCCGGCCGTGCGCAGAAAGGCGGCGAGCTGTTCCCGGGCCTCCGCCGCCGTCAGGCGGTGCAAATCCAGTTCTGCCTCAACGGCATACTGGCCGCGCCGGAATTTACGCATGACATTGTGTTGGACCCCGGGGCGCGCGAATAGCAGCTCCTCGCCCGTCTCGATGTCCGGGGAGTCATTCGGGTCGCTCAGCAGGCGGTCCATGACCTCGCGCTGGTCGCGCAGGGATTGCTTGGGGATGGGCCTGCGCCGCTTCCGGTAAGGGGCGACGCGGTCCTGGCGCAACGGCCGGGCGTCCTGCGTCGCCTCGCGAAACAGTTCCCTTGTCTTGTCCTCGTGGTCGCGTTTCTTGCTCATGGCTGCGGTCTTGGCCGGCCCGCGTGCGGGCGAACCCGCCGGGCCAGGCTACTTCAAAGACTTCAGATAACGTTCGGCATCCAGGGCCGCCATGCAGCCGGTACCGGCCGAGGTCACCGCTTGCCGG
>JGI24023J19991_10002550_pt1 | contig 13229 bp, 18 predicted proteins | sample Cruoilmetagenom1_FD_19991 | JGI IMG/M metagenome (IMG submission 19991)
CAGNGGAGAGCGGATCGCATAGATACTGCGTCGTTCTCAATTGACATATGGCACAACCTGTTCTTGCTAGCTACGTGAATTCTGTCCCACAGCCGGAATGTGGCGGGTCGTTTTTATAGCAGCTCTGGTAGCGCTTCCCATTTTTGTCCCGAGTTGGATGGAGGTAGAAGGAGAAGAAATCAAATACGTAGAGATGGAGGGAACACCATATGAGATGGGTTATCAGCATGGTGAGCAGTGCAAAGAGTTAATAGCTGAAGCGCTCGAATGGGCAAAGACCGATGGTGGGGCAGCAGAGATCTGCCAGATGCAGAGTATGATAGGTGTCCAGATGGATATAACGGAGATTAGGCAGTGGCTTATGAAAGAGAATAACCACCGTGCCACCATGCTTAAAAATGGTCTAAAGGAAACTGCACCTGAGCTCTTGGAGGAGATCCAGGGGATAGTCGACGGCTCCAACCAGAGCTATGAAGATATCCTTATTCTGAACGCCGTCGGCGAGGCAATGGGATGCAGCGCTTGGGTCGCCGTTGGGGATGCTGCTAAGGGGCATGCATATCTCGGCTTTCACGCGGATTGGTGGCTTAGTGCTTTGCCCTACCAGGTGATACTGCATGCCAATCCTCTCGAGGGTAACAGATTCACAGCACTCACCTTTGCAGGATGCGTTGGTCCACTTGGTGGGGGGATTAATGATAAGGGGCTTGCGTGCACTTATACCACAGTAGGGACAGAAGATACTGGCCCCGGTGTAAATCCGGCCATTCTTTGCAGGCTCTCGCTACAATATGAAGAGAGCGTTGAGGGGGTTATTGAAGTGATTGAGGACAACACCATATACTACGGCTGCAATCTGGTGGCGGTAGACCGCTCTGGTAATGGGGCGGTGATTGAGAGATCGTATTCAAACATAAACGTGAGATGGGCTTCCGATCACGATCCTAGATACGTGGATGGCGATGACGTTTTAGCTGTGCCCAGCCATTACGTATCAGAGCAAATGAATTGGTGGAGCCCATCGATGCGAGAGTACCCTTCCTCCTACTACAGGTACGAAAGGCTTTGCCAGCTTCTTCATCAGTACAGAGGGGAGATAGACATGCACATAATGAAGCTGATCGATGGGGATCACTACGACCTCTCCGTGGGCGAGAGCTAAAGCCCAAACACTATATGTAGGCGCGGGTCGCCCGATACGATCTCTTCGGCCCTTTACGATGTCACCACCGGAGAGATGTGGCTAGCCCATGGGTACCCATGTGAGGGGGACTACAATATGTATAGTTGGAACAGTTCACTTAATGGGCTTGACGAAGAAACCTTTTTTACCCCTTCCCCCATAGGGGAAAAGTGAAGTTCATAATAGTAACTGGAGGGGTAATATCTGGGATAGGAAAAGGGATAACCGCTGCCTCTATAGGAAGGCTCCTAAAATCGAGGGGTTTTAAGGTCACTGCCGTCAAGATTGACCCCTATCTGAACTGCGATGCCGGGACCATGAACCCCTACCAGCATGGGGAGGTCTACGTTATGGATGACGGGGGCGAGGTGGATCTTGATCTGGGCCATTATGAGCGATTTCTGGACATAGAACTGGGCAAAAAGAACAACATCACCACCGGCAAAGTATACCTGAATGTGATAGAGAAGGAGAGGAAAGGGGACTATCTGGGGGAGACGGTGCAGATAATCCCCCACATAACCAACGAGATAATCGGGGAAGTGATCTCAGCAGGCGATTCGGCTGAGATAATGCTGGTGGAGATGGGTGGCACCGTAGGTGACATAGAATCGATGCCCTTTTTGGAGGCCATGAGGGAGCTCAGGATCAGGGTGGGGAAGGAGAACATCCTTTTCGGGCATGTTACCCTCGTTCCCGAGATAAAGACGACTGGGGAGCAGAAAACAAAGCCAACGCAGCACTCGATAATGGCTCTGCGGGAGATAGGCATCCGGCCGGATTTCATAATAGCCAGAGGGGAGAAACCCCTGGAACCTCAGGCCAGGAGCAAGATATCCCTCTTCTGCGATGTGGAGCGAAAAGGTATAATAAGCGCCCCCGACGTCGAAAATCCCTATGAGATAGTTCTGAAGCTGGACGAGCAGGGGGTGACTGAATACATCCTGGAGAAGCTGCACCTGAAAGCGCGTTGTAACGAGTTGGAGGATTGGATTAATTTCATCGAGTCCATGAGGAATCCCACCAGAGAGGTAAAAATAGCCATAGTGGGGAAATACATCGGGTTGAAAGATTCCTACCTGAGTCACATTGAGGCTATTAAACATGCAGCGGCCGAACTAAAGCTCAAACCCATAATCAGTTGGATATCTGCCGAAGATATAGAGAGAAAGGGCACAAACCTTCTAAAGGGAAATGACTGTTTGCTCATACCTGGAGGGTTTGGAAAGCGAGGGTCAAAAGGGAAGATCGATGCCTGCAGACATGCTAGAGAGAATAACGTCCCCTTTTTGGGCGTATGTTTTGGCTTCCAGTTGGCGGTGATAGAGTATTGCAGAAACGTGCTTGGGTTAGATGCAAATTCGACGGAATTTGATCCTGATACCGCAAACCCTGTTGTAACCATATTGGAAGATCAGAGCGAGAGACTGGGGGGAACGATGAGGTTGGGGTCATATCCCATTAAAATAGTAAAAGGGACAAAAGCTTTTGAGATCTATGGTAAAGAAAAGATAGGGGAGAGGCATAGGCATCGATACGAGGTGAACCCCGAGTATGTGAGCGAGGTAGAAAAAGGAAAGATGAAATTCTCGGGCATATCGGATGACGGCTTCATGGAGTTGCTTGAGATGAAAGGTCACAGGTTCTATATGGCTTCTCAGTTTCATCCTGAGTTCAAATCTAGACCCGGAAAGCCTGCACCCCTCTTCCTGGAGTGGATGAAAAGCACTATTAGTGGTTAGACCTAGTCATGGGGTGCAGGTTTCAAATTCTACTTATCATCCATCACTATCTCCTTTAACCTCTTCACCCCGCACACCTCTTCTATTACCTCAACCACTTCCTTTGGGACCAGTTGTTTCCATTCACCTTCATTCACCATGAGCTCTCTTATCCTGGTCCCAGAGTAGAGCTCCCTGTTGTATAAGGGCATCGATCTGACTTGATACCCCTTCTCTTCAAAGAGCCTCTTGGAGAGGGGGTTGTTCGTGTATATCATATCAAACGGTGGGACCATGGACTCAATATGCGAGACCCATATGGAGTTTCTGTTCACGTCTTCTATGGGGGTTATGTAGAGCTTTACTCCTCGGGTATCGACGAAGTGCTGCAATGCCCTGGCGATCATGAAAATCCTCTCCCCGGCGGTAAATGGATTCTCGAATGTGTGGCTATACTGCGCGCCCCCTATCCCGACTATAAGCTCATCAAAGCCATTCGTAATTTCAGACACCATATAGAGGTGCCCCTTGTGGAAGGGCTGGAACCTCCCTATTATGAGAGCCCGCATATGGATAAAGAATGAGTTTCTATTTAAAAACCTTGAGGGAGAAAACTATTTAAATAAATTGCACATAAAGCTCATAAGACAGCTTCGAATCATAGTAGAGCTTTGTCAGAAGGTGTTTAGTAGTAACGAGATGTTAACAGGAAAACAAAAAGAGAGGTAGATAAATGCAACCAGCTGCAAGTTTAGGATATGATAGGGCCATTACGGTTTTTTCACCTGATGGCAGGCTTTTCCAGGTGGAATACGCTAGAGAAGCGGTTAAAAGAGGGACGACCACTGTCGGGGTCAAGTATGAGAGTGGAGTGGTCTTGGTAGTGGACAAGAGGGTTACCAGCCATCTGGTGGAGCCAAAATCAGTGGAAAAGATATATCAGATAGACGAGCACATAGGGTGTGCTACGTCGGGTTTAGTGGCTGATGCTAGAGTGCTGGTCGATAGGGCCAGGTTGGAGGCGCAGATAAACAGATTAACTTATGATGAGCCGATTCAAACAAGGATACTGGCAAAGCGCATCTGCGACTTCAAGCAGCAGTACACCCAGTACGGGGGCGTTAGACCCTTTGGAACCGCTCTCCTGATAGGTGGGACGGATGGGGGGATAAGTCAACTATACGAAACTGATCCGAGCGGAGCTCTGATGTCTTACAAAGCGACTGCAATTGGTGCCGGTAGGGATGAGGCGATAAATCTGCTCCAGAAGGAATACAAAGAGGGCATGAGCAAGGATGAGGCAATCGTGTTGGCAATAAGGAGCCTCCAAGCCGGTAGGGAAGAAGAGCTCACGGCGAACAGCGTCGAAATCGCCGTGGTGGAGGAGGGGAAGTTCAAGAAATTTGGTACGGATCAGACAAACAGCTACATAGAGGAGATAACTGGGAGCGAATGATGGTTTCTCTAGATGAGGCGGTTATAGCCAGGCTTGAGCGAGGAGGCGAGAAGTTCGAGATCCTCGTCGACCCGGAAGGAGCTCGAGAGATAAGAGAAGGGGAGAAAAAAATGGATGCAGCATCTCTTCTAGCCATCGATACGATATTTTCCGATGCGCGTAAGGGTGAAAGGGCCAGTGAGAATTCGCTTCTCAAGGCATTCGGGACTTCCGAAATAGAGGTCATTTCTGAGGAGATAATAAAGAAAGGGGAATTACAATTGACTACCGATCAGAGGAGGAAGATGCAAGAGGATGTGAGGAAGAGGATAGTTTCGATTATAACCAGAAATGCGATAAATCCTCAGACCAATCTACCCCATCCCGCTTCAAGGATCGAAAGGGCTATGGAGGAGGCAAAAGTGCACATAGATCCCTTCAGGAGGGTGGAAGATCAGGTTCAGGAAGTGCTTAGAGCGCTAAGGCCCATACTCCCGATTAAGTTTGAGACCCTAACGTTTAGAGTGAGGATCCCAGGTCATGCTGCTGGGAAATGCTACGGCAGGATAAGGGCCATGGGGGAGATAAAGAATGAGGGCTGGCTTTCGGACGGATCCTGGAGCGGCATGATTGAGATAGCTGCAGGCATGAGGTCCGATTTTTTCGATGTGATCCAAAATGCTAGCGGGGGAGAAGCGGAAATCGAACAGGCAAGTTAAGGAGGCATATTATGAACGCGGAAATAGATGTTAGAGAAATTGTCCTTCCTGGAGACCTTCAGGATCCCGGGCTCAAGCCTGGGGATTGGACCTACGAAGAGAATGGTAAGGTATACGCGACGAGAGTGGGAGTCAAATCCGTGAAATCTGGTTACGTGAACATAACGCCCCTGGAGGGCAGGTACATCCCCAAGGTTGGGGACAGGGTAATCGGAGTAATCACCGAGGCGATGCCCTCCAGTTGGCTCGTGGATATAAACTCACCCTACCCAGCGCTTTTGCACGTAAACGAGATCGAGAAGAAGGTGGAATTCGGAAACACCGCCAGTTTCTTGAATGCGGGAGACAGCGCCCTGATGGAGGTCTCCAGCGTGGACGAGGTCAGGAAGGTGCAGGTATCTATGAGGGGAGAGGGGCTAAGGAGAATGGACGGGGGCCAGGTAGTTGAAGCATCACCGACTAGAGTACCTCGGATAATTGGAAGGAAAGGGTCGATGATAAGCATTCTAAAGGAGACGACCAACTGCAGGATTTTCATAGGTCAGAACGGAAGGATCTGGGTCGATGGTGAGGACGAAGACATAGCCAAAGCCACCCTGACTATAAAGAAAATCGAGGCTGAGGCGCACACGATTGGGCTTACTGAAAGAGTTAAGACCTATCTTAAGGGGCTTTATGATAAATAAAGAAGGTGATATTATGAGCAAAGAAGACGATATTGTGAGCACGGAAGAGAAGACTGTACGATTGCTGGATGATAACTTAAAGCGAATGGATGGAAGAAAACTTGATGAGCTTGGGGACATAAGAATAGAAGCGGGAGCGCTGGGAAGAGCTGATGGCTCCTGTTATCTAGAGTGGAGGGGGAACAAGGTGTATGCAGCGGTGTATGGCCCGAGAGAGGTTCACCCCAGGCACCTCCAGGATCCCACCAGGGGCATACTGAGATGCAGATACAATATGGCTGCCTTCTCCGTCGGTGACAGGAAGAGACCCGGACCCGATAGAAGGTCAGTAGAGTTATCAAAGGTAATGGGCGAGGCGATCGGATCCGTCGTCTTCACGAGGCAGTTCCCGAGAACATCCGTCGACGTTTTCGTTGAGGTAGTACAAGCGGATGCCGGGACCAGATGTGCTGGCCTGACAGCGGCATCTGTGGCCCTGGCCGATGCGGGGATACCCATGAGGGGACTCATAGCTTCCTGCGCTGCCGGGAAGATAGAGGGGCACATCGCGCTGGATCTCAGGAATGAGGAGGACAACTTCGGAGATGCAGATTTGCCTGTAGCCATAATGCCCCGAACGGATGAGATACTTCTCCTCCAGATGGATGGGCATCTGACCGAGGAGGAGTTTTTCCAGGCTTTGGATATGGCGATGAAGGCTTGCCATGAGATAGAGCAGATAGAGAAGCAGGCGCTTCTCAAGAAGTATAAGGAAGCCTTAGGAGGAGAGGAATGAACGACATAATATCAGAGGTAAAAGAAGGGTACATCGTCGAGTTGGCTAAGGGGGGGAAGAGGGAAGACGGAAGAGCACTAGACCAGTATCGGGACGTGAGCATTCATAAGGGAGTCATAGCGACCGCGGAGGGCTCGGCAAAGGTGGAGTTGGGCAATACCGTCGTTATGGTGGGAGTGAAGGTCAGCCTTGGAGAGCCATTTGCCGATACCCCTGATCGAGGGGTGCTGACCACAAATGCGGAGCTCGTGCCTTTAGCTTCTCCCACTTTCGAATCGGGACCTCCAAACAATGTCGCAGTTGAGCTTGCTAGAGTTGTAGACAGGGGGATAAGGGAGGGCAAGGTCCTAGACCTGAAAAAGCTCTGCATGACTCCTGGTGAAGAGGTCTGGGTGCTGTTCATAGATGTCCACGTACTGAACTATGATGGGAATTTGATAGACGCTTCGGCTCTAGGGGCCATGAGCGCTCTGTATGACGCCGTGATACCCGCGTCCAAATTCGATAAGGGGGAGGACTTCAATCTGGAGATAAACAATTGCATGGTAACCTGCACCAGTGCTAAGGTGGGGAATGCGATCCTTCTGGATCCCTCTCTAGACGAGGAGAAGGTGGCGAGGGGCAGGATAACGATCGGTTTGGACGAGAACGACGACATAAGGTCGGTACAGAAGGGGCTTACTGGGGCATTTTCTCTGGATGAGGTAAAGCAGGTGTTAGGCACCTCAAAAAAGTCCGCCAGAAATTTGAGAAAGATGGTTATGGGGGTCTGAAATGGCCAGGAAGGGCTATTCGTCTGCCAGGTTTGGGCCCAGGTATGGGGTAAGGAGCAGAAAAAGGGTGGCAGCCCTGGAGCGGGAGGTTAAGTTCGACTGCCCCAGCTGCGGAAATAAAAGCGTCAAGAGGGTTTCTACGGGCATATTCAGGTGCAGGAAGTGCGGCGTTAAGTTTGCAGGAGGAGCTTACCACCCTTCCACTGGAAGGATCAAGGGGTAAGGGATGGAAGAGAAAAAGGTGGAGTATCGGTGTTGGAATTGTAAAAAGATCTTGACCTTTGACGTAAGCACCATTGGTCTGATATGTCCCTATTGCGGTTCCAGGATATTCTACAAGATTAGACCCTCGATGCCCAGGCACGTCAAGGCTAAATGACCTATGTAATGGGGATCGAAGTTGGGGACGACCCAATCCTTACGCTCGACGGTTCTCCCAGGGATAGAGCTAGAGTCAGGATTTCTAATCGTAAACTGGTGATCGAGGCTAGCGATCTGGCATCCTTTAGGGCTGCAGCTGAATCTCACCTTAGACTGCTCGAGTGCGAGCGCAAGATATATGAACTAGTAAAACTTAGAGGTGCCAATGGCTGAGCAAAGAGGAAGGGAGCTCCCCCCGGTCGTACAGAACCAACTTAGTCAGCTTCAACAGGCCGAGGAGCAAATAAGGACGGTTTCGGCGGCCAAACAGCAATTGGAGCTTCAGATGGGTGAGACTGATAGGGCTCTCAGGGAGATTGAGAACGTCTCGAAGGGGATATACAGGTCGATAGGAGGGTTGATGATACCGGCTCAGAAGGATAAGCTCGTCAACGAACTGAGCGAAAGAAAAGAGAGCCTGGAGATCAAGATTCAGAGTCTCGGAAAACAGGAGAGCAGGCTGAAGGATAGGATCCAGAACCTTCAGCAGCAGATCCAAAACTCTTTGAAGTCCCTAGGAGCTGGTTAAACTTTAGGGTGAAGGCTTCATCCTGAGTTCTATTCAGAACTATTACATCCACTAGTCTCTTCTCCCTCCCCCTCTCTCTATCAAATCTCCGGTACTGTCCTTTTCCCTTCCCGCCTCCCAGGGGTGGAGATCGGTAGAAAAGATTTTTACCTGAGTACCACATTAGCCCAGGATGATAAGGATAAGATGGCATGGACACTCTTGTTTCGAGATCGGAGATCATCTAACGATTGTGACGGATCCACATGATGGCAAGTCTATAGGGATAGAACCCCCGAGAGTCAGAGGTGACATTATACTGATAACCCACAGTCATTACGATCATGACAAATCTAGAGTTGTCGAGAAATTCGATAGCACAGTAGTAAAGGAAGAGGTTGGCGAGCTAGAGGCCAAAGGGGTGAAGATCGAGGGCTATGAGACCTATCACGACGATGTAGGGGGTGAGAAGAGGGGCAGGAACGTCGTGTACAAGTTCGAGTTGGAGGATATATCATTTTGCCATCTTGGCGATATAGGTCATATTCCGCAGAGAGATGTGATAGAAAAAATAAGGGGTGTCGACATCCTGTTTATACCGGTTGGTGGCGTCTTCACAATAGATGCAAGAAGGGCGTGGGAGATAGTGGAAATCATAAAGCCTAAGATAGCAATTCCAATGCACTACAGGGTCTCTGGTCTATCTATACCCCTAGCCAATCTGAATCAATTCACCAGGGGGCACGAAGATCAGGTGGCAAATGTGGGAAACGAGATAAATATTGAAAAGGAAGACCTTTCTAACCAATTTGAATTATGGGTCTTCTCTCCCGACTGAATCACATTTCCCCAGGCATCTCCAACCCTAGAAGGTTAGCGCAATTCTCGGTCACCTGTTTGACGCACATCACGAGGGCGGCTCTTGAACTCCTCAAGGGCTCCTCGGCCTTTATCACCGGGCAATCCCTGTAGAACTGGTTGAATCCTCTGGCCAGGTCGTAGAGGAAGCTGGTCAGCAGATGAACTCTTGGTCTCTCAAAGTCGCATATCTCCTCCACCAGGGAGGGGAATGTGGCGAGAGTTTTGATCACCCTTATCTCGCTGTCGTTTATCAGTGACCCAGGTTCAAATCCCTCCACCTCTCCCAGCTTTCTGAGGATGGATGAGCACCTGGCGTGTGCGTATTGGGCGAACGGTGCGCTGTCCCCCTCGAAACTTAACGCCTCTTCCCATCTGAACTCTATCTGCTTTTGGGGCTGTACTTTGATGATGTTATATCTTACGGCGCTGGGCCCTATTGCCCGGGCAATTCTTTCCACAGATTCCTCATCAAGATCTGGCCTTCTCTTCTTTACCTCCTCTCTTGCTCTGGATATCGATTCATCAACTAGATCATCCAAATATACTATGTTTCCCCTCCTCGTCGACATCTTTCCTTCGTGAAGAGATATGAAAGAGTAAAATATCACCAATGGTTTCTTTTTCCCGAGCAGGTCGAGAATCTTTCCTAACTGTTTCGATTCCAGTTTGTGATCTTCACCCAATATGTTTATAGCTATATCGCACCTCTTGAATTTATCCAGGTGGTAAGCTACATCCCTGATTATATACAGGGTCGTGCCGTCCCTCCTGGTTAAATAAACGTTCTCCGCGTCTATCTCAAGATATAGTGATCCATCCTCGCTCTTGCAGAAGGGCCTAAGTTTCTCGACCACCGCCGCTACATCCCCGCTCCTCAGGAATTTCGACTCATGGACGAAGGAGTCATGCTTTATGTTGATCTCTTCGAGACTCTGAATTATGCCTTCCAGCACCTCTTCGTGGATCTTGAATTCTCTAATCGCTTCCGGGTCGCCGTCTTCGTAGTCCTTCAGCAGCTTTCTTATCCCCTCTTCAGAATCCGGCAGCCTGCTCGTCTCTTGATAGTACCTCACGTAGCGATGATCGGCTTTTTTATGAGAGGACTCGCTCCAGTCAATATCGAGATTCAAGTGCCCCCATACGAGTGTAGCGACCTGCATTCCCGAGTCATTTACATAGTATTCGGTCGTAACGTCATAGCCATTAGCCCGGAGAAGCCGGGCGATGGTATCGCCTATTATCGGATTTCTAGCCCTCCCCACATGCAGAGGTCCATTAGGATTTGCGCTGGTATGTTCTAGGATTATCCTCCCTTTTTTCCTTTCGAAGCTGAAGCCATAATCTCTTCTCAAATTGATTATCCCATTCAAAGTCATATCCGTTAGATATTCCGAATCGACCCAGAAATTGAGATAGCCACCAGCTCTTTCCATCTTGGATATGCCTGGAGGCCTTTCATTCTCAGTTAGCAACGTTTCTGCGATGCGTTCAGGGGATATTTTCAGTTTGCTTGCTATTTCAAATAGCGGCAGAGCGAAGTCACCCATTCCCTCAGGGGGCTGCTCCAGCTTCGCTCTCAGCTTGGGCTTTTGCTTCGGGGCTAGAGCAGAAAACCCTCCTTCGATCCACCTCTCTACCCCCTTCCTTATATACAGCCAGGGATTACTCTGTGCAAGCATTTCAGTACCTCAATATGGCCCCGAGACCGCCAAAAGCTTGAAAGAACGTCTTGCCCTCCTCACTTTCCGTCGATATCCATTTGATTTCTGTGCGTGAATTCTCAGCTAGATACATGAGATGTTCCGTTAAGTTCTCTTCACCCTCTTGCTTTTCCATATCTCCAAATTTCTCGGATATGAGAAGAGTCCCCACTCTCCCGAGTTCGAGATTTTTCTCGACCTCTTCATACCCATAGGAGGTCTCTCCCCCCTTAACCACCTTGGTAAAAAATCTCTCCATCAACCTTTTCTCGGAGGCGATCTCCAATTCTTCGATGGAATCGCTCACCTTTGAAACTAGTTCCTTCAATCCATATTCATCGGTGTAGCCAGTATCGAATAGATCTATGACTTTTTCTTTTAGCTCGTGTCTGAGGTAGCCCCCCCTATAGAACTCATCCTTCGTGAAGCCTGGTCCCCCCAAAAAAATTCCCTTCATCCCCTCTCCGCTTGAGAAAATCTCGTTTGCTTTCTCCCCCACCTCTTTGAAGAACTCATGTGCAGCCTGGTCTATTAGTCTCTCAAATCTCCTCTGTGACCACCCTCCCCTGCTGTGTTTGCTGGGAACCCTGGATTGAGAGCTCCACACGGCTTCGATCCTCTTTCCTTTGAGGTATCCTATAGCGACCTCTTTTCTATCGATGACAATCAGGCCATAAACATCGTGGCTTTGCATCATATCTTCCAGTGGCTCGAGGAAGAAGAAAGAGTCGCATCTGTAGGTATAGAGGCCGATCTTCTGTGGAGGTTCGATTATCTCGGTTACCATCCTGGTCTGATCCCCCACATCTTCCACATACCCCACGAAGATAGCCAAACCGTTCTGTGGGACGTTTCGGTATGACTTTAGCCTGGATATTATAGAGGATATCGCTGACGTTACATTCTTCCTCGTGCTCTTCGACTTTATGTTCGATGACTGAGAAAGTTCATTTCTCAAGTAATTCGTCACATCGGAGATCTGTCTTTCTGGCGGTATGTAGAGCGAGATAAGTTCAGTAGCCCTCCCGCTATGGCTCTCCAACTCCTTCAATTTTCTCTTGAACTTGTATGTGAGATGTTGCGGATCTTCTGGAACCATTTCGCGCCGAAGGGATTTTAAACTATATTACGTTTTCTGATGCATGGTTGCTGTGCTCTCTCTTGGAGGTTCTCTGCTATCGGACGTCGATTCGATAATGGAGTGGTCAAATTCTCTAGCAGGATCCAGGAGGGTGGTGGGAAAAATGGTAGTGGTGATTGGGGGGGGAGCGCTCGCTCGCGATCACATATCCAGGGCTAGAGCGCTCGGTGGGGATGAATTCTCATGCGATCGGATAGGGATCTTGGCAACTAAAATTAACTCAGAACTCTTGCTTGCCGCTCTGAGGACCCTGGATGAAGAGACATATCCTATTGTGGCGAGCTCTCCGGAGGAGGCAGTTGTGGCTTTAGGGAGCTATGGTGTAGTGCTGCTCTCTGGAACGCAGCCAGGCCACACCACTGATTGTGTGTCTGCGATGGTGGCGGAGAACTTGCGCTCCGAACTGTTGGTGGTCACCTGTGTTGATGGAGTTTATGACCGTGACCCCAAAATGTACGGAGACGCTAAACTTATGGAGGAGGTCAAAGCCGAGGATCTTATAAGAGGAAATATGTCCGCTGGCTCCCAATCACCATTGGACCCGGTCGCGGCCATGATAATATCTAGATCGAAGATACCCACTAAGATCTTGAATGGCAAAGATAAGGAAAATCTAAAAAGGGCTCTGGAGGGGAAGAGCTTCAGGGGGACAAGGGTCGTGTGATAAAAAGAGATTTTTCTCTATTTCACCTTTTATGCAGGTAAACCCTTTTTTAAGAGGGCCTTACAAGGCCCTATACCAGGGAGGAAAAGATAGAGTTAAATAGGCCCTAAGGGCTAAACCTGCGATGGTAGAAAAAGTACTTCAACACAAGCACTGCCAGGTATGCGGTAGAGCCATACCGGTCGATGAGATTTTCTGTTCGGTAGAGTGTGATAACAAATACAAGGGATATATGAAGAAACAGCGAAGATCCAACTACTTGATGCTGGGAGCTTTAGCTGCGATGGTCGCGATCATGGTTATATTCATGTTCATCGGGGGCTAATCCTTCTTCGGGGCGAGCATCTTCCCTATGATCTCGTCCCTTTTTGCAAGCCCCTCATCCAGCTCGGCTATCTTCTCCTCGAGCTCGGCTAGCGCGAGCTTGGCGTGCTATCTATCACTACAGAAGCGATAATCTCTGGAGAAGAGTTGTATGGAGGCATTGATCCAAGAGTGGGAGAGAAGGGCTCAACACCGTCTACATAGAACGGCTAAAACCTCATGAATAGGCATAGGATATTGAGGTTAGCAGGAGCCTATGCTTCTCCGAGTTAAGAGGGAAATTAAGAGATCTTTAGATCGTATCCCATCTGATACAATC
>JGI24023J19991_10002551_pt1 | contig 13229 bp, 9 predicted proteins | sample Cruoilmetagenom1_FD_19991 | JGI IMG/M metagenome (IMG submission 19991)
AGAAGTTGGGATGATTGGTTTTTTTGTAATAACTTTCCCTTTTTGATGATTGTTTCCACAAGTACATCTCATAAGTTGAGGAGGACAGATACACTTTTGAGTCCATTTTTTAAAATAATTTTTTACAATTCTATCTTCTAAAGAATGAAAAGAGATGATAGCTACTGTTGTATCGTGAAAGTTTGCACTCTCAATTTTATCAAACAACTCTTCTAAAACTCCCAGTTCATTGTTTACTTCTATTCTAATACCTTGAAAAGGAAGTGTAGCTGGGTGAAGTTTCCCTTTGTACATATTTTTACTTAAAAATTGAGCCAACTCTTTATTACTACTAAAAGGGCGGTTTTGTACTATAAGTGAAGCTACTTTTTTATACTCTTTTACCTCTCCATAGTTTCTAAAAATATCTTCTAATTGATTTTGTGAGTAGTGGTTTACCACATCAGAAGCAGTTAAGTGTTGGTTTTGATCCATTCTCATATCTAAAGTATCGCCATCAAATCCGAAACCCCTTTCGTTCTTATCAAGCTGTAAAGATGAAACCCCAATATCTGCTAAAATACCAACAATATTTTTATCTTTGAAACTATCTATTACATCTTTGAAATTCCCTTTATTGAAAATAACTCTATCTTGGTATCTCTCTAATCTTTTTTTAGAAAAATTCAAAGCCTCATCATCTTGGTCATTACAAATAAGTTTAATATTTGGATTTGATTCTAAAATTCCTTCTGAATGTCCACCATATCCTAAAGTACAGTCAATAATATAACCATTTTTTAAATCTTTAAAGGTGTCAATAACTTCGTTGAAAAGTACTGGTATATGTGGTATTTTATTCTCACTCAAGGGTTAATCCTAATTAATGTTTTGATTTGGTATCATATCAAAATATTAATTAAAGGTGCTTACAGTATGCTTGATAAGAAAATAGTTGAACTTTTAGCAAAAATTTCACTTGCATTATTTAGAAAAAACTTTTTTGGTATCTATCATGGATCAATATCAAAAAAAATTGACCATCATAGGTTTATAATCAATAAAAAAGATGCAATATTTGATGAGATAGAGGAATCAACACTATGTCAACTTTCTATGAATATTCATGACTATAGTTGGGATTTGGCAAGTGTAGATGCTATCATTCATAGTGCAATTTATACACAAATACATGAAGCAAAATATATCTCATGTGGTATGCCACCATATACTACAGCTTATGCTTTAGAGCATGATACTATAGAGTGTGAAGATTATTTTGGGAAAACAACTTTTGACAAAATAGTTGTATATGACCCAGGTGATTTTGAAACTTGGTATGACAGAAACTTTATAGAAGTTCCAACATTACTAAAAGAAACACCTAACAATGTTATAGTAATCCGTGGAGTAGGTGTGTATGTATATGATAGAGATATGAATAATCTAGTTAAAAAAGTAGCAATTCTAGAAAGTAGTTGTAGAATTTTAGCATTAAAATCACTCTTGTAGGGAAACTATTTAAAACAACATCTTTAAAGTGTTACTTTATTACCTATTTTAGTAGTTTGCATAATTCTATATGTAACAATTTTACTCATATAAACTACTTAAAATAAAAACTATTTAAATACAAATAGAACATAAGTGTTTTTAGCTAGAATTGTAATTGAAATAAAATTTACCATAAGGACTTAATTTATGAGTTTAGTTGCAGATTATAAAGCACATACCCAAGAAAGAGCAAAGCTAGGTGTTCCACCATTAGCTTTAACAGCAGAGCAAGTTGCACAACTTGTTGAGTTATTAAAAGCATCTCCAATTGTTGATGTTGATTATTGTTTAGATATGTTTATAAATAAAATTCCAGCAGGTGTTGATGATGCAGCATATGTGAAAGCAGCATTTTTAAATGATATAGTTCAAGGAAATGTAACTTGTGAAGCTATCTCAAAAGAGAAAGCATGTGAGATTTTAGGTCTTATGTTGGGTGGATTTAATGTAACACCATTAGTAGAAGCACTTAAAATTGAAGAAATTGCATCAATAGCAGCAGAACAACTTAAAAAAACACTTTTAGTATATGATGCATTTAATGATGTAAAAACTTTAATGGATGCTGGGAATACAAAAGCTAAAGAGGTAGTTGAGTCTTGGGCAAATGCACAATGGTTTACTAATAAACCAGAACTAGAAAAAGATATTACTTTAACTGTTTATAAAATTCCAGGTGAAACAAATACAGATGATTTATCACCTGCAAGTGAAGCATTTACAAGAGCAGATATTCCACTTCATGCAAACTCAATGTTGGGTTCAAAAATGGAAAATCCATTAGATACAATGAAAGAACTTAAAACAAAAGGTCATCCATTAGTATATGTTGGAGATGTTGTTGGAACTGGTTCAAGTAGAAAATCAGGTATTAACTCTGTTCAATGGCATATGGGAGAAGACATTCCAGGTATTCCAAACAAAAGAACAGGTGGTGTTGTAATTGGTTCAATTATTGCTCCAATTTTCTTTAACACAGCAGAAGATTCAGGATGTTTACCACTTGAAGCAAATGTTGATAATCTTGAAACAGGTGATATTATCACAGTAAAACCTTATGAAGGTGTGATTGAAAAAGATGGTAAAGTTGTTTCTACATTTAAATTAAATCCAAATACAATTACAGATGAGATGAGAGCAGGGGGCAGAATTCCTCTTATTATTGGAAAAGGATTAACTGCCAAAGCTAGAGAAGCTTTAAATATGAGTCCATCTGATATGTTTTTAACTCCTGATCAACCCGAGGATGATGGAAAAGGTTTTACATTAGCTCAAAAAATGGTTGGACGTGCATGTGGAATAACAGGTGTTAAACCAGGTGTTTACTGTGAGCCAATAGCTACAACAGTAGGAAGTCAAGATACAACTGGACCAATGACAAGAGATGAGATAAAAGAACTTGCAGCTCTATCATTTGGTGCTGATTTTGTTCTTCAATCATTTTGTCATACAGCTGCTTATCCAAAACCAGCAGATATTAACTTGCAACACACTCTTCCAAAATTTTGGACAGAAAGAAAAGGTTTTATTTTAAGACCAGGTGATGGTGTAATTCATTCTTGGTTAAATAGAATGTGTTTACCAGATACAGTTGGTACTGGTGGAGATTCACATACAAGATTTCCTATTGGTATATCTTTTCCTGCTGGATCGGGACTTGTTGCATTTGCAGGAGTTACGGGTATGATGCCTTTAACTATGCCAGAATCAGTTCTAGTAAAATTTAAAGGTGAGATGCAACCAGGTATCACACTTAGAGATATGGTAAATGCTATTCCTCATCAAGCGATTAAAGATGGTTTATTAACTGTTGAAAAGAAGGGTAAAAAAAATATTTTTGCTGGAAGAGTTCTTGAGATTGAAGGTCTTGAAGATTTAAAATGTGAGCAGGCATTTGAGTTATCTGATGCATCAGCAGAAAGAAGTGCAGCTGCTTGTACAGTGAAACTAAACAAAGAACCAATTGCAGAATATTTAGAATCAAATATTGTTCTCATTGATGAGTTAATAGCACAAGGTTATGAAGATGCAGCAACCCTGCAAAGAAGAAGAGACAAGATGCAAGATTGGTTAAATAATCCTGAATTACTTGAAGCTGATAGTGATGCACAATATGCAGCTGTAATAGAGATAGATATGGATAAAATTACTGAGCCAATTTTAGCTTGTCCAAATGATCCAGATGATGTTAAGACTCTAACAGAGATTCATGCAGCTGGACTTAGAACTGAAATTGATGAAGTATTTGTTGGGTCTTGTATGACAAATATTGGATTATTTCGTGCTTTAGGTGAAGTTTTAAGAGGTGAAGGGCAAGTTCCTACAAAACTATGGGTATGTCCTCCAACAAAAATGGATGAAAAAACTCTTCAAGAAGAGGGATATTATTCAGTATTTGGTATGGCAGGTGCAAGAACAGAGATACCTGGATGTTCTTTATGTATGGGGAATCAAGCTGCCGTTGCACAAAACGCATATGTATTCTCAACATCAACTCGGAATTTTGATAATAGACTAGGAAAAGGAAGTCAAGTTTACCTTGGAAGTGCAGAGCTTGCAGCAGTTGTTGCTTTAAAAGGGAAACTACCAACAGCAGCTGAATATATGGAGATAGTTCCAAATAAAATTAAACCAGAGATGAGTGATGAAGTATATAGATATTTAAACTTCAACAAAGTTTCACACGATGAATTAAAAGCTATGGTAGAATAATAAAACTAAAATTAATTTTAAAAATTAAAAGCCTTACTAGAAATAGTAAGGCTTTTTTTATTAATATAAATTTGTTACAATGAGGTTAAAAATTCGATTATTATAAGATAAAAGGATATAGTATGCAACACCTTATAGAGCAAAATTGGCATAGTATCACATCTAATGAGATTGTGGAGATTATGCAAAGTGATGTTAATGATGGACTTGGACCTTTAAGTGTCAAACATAAAGAAGAGTTATTTGGTAAAAATATTCTCGATAATAAAAAAGCCAGTTCACTTCTAGAGAAGTTTTTTATGCAATTTCATAATGCTCTTATTTATATTTTACTCGTAGCTTCATTTATCACAGGCTATCTGGGTGAATGGATAGATAGTGGTGTTATTTTTGGTGTTGTAATTATCAATGTTATTATAGGTTTTGTACAAGAAGTAAAAGCACAAGACGCTATAGATTCTTTAAAAAATATGATGACTACAGAAGCTATTGTTATAAGAGATGGGAAAAAAATATCTATCTCTTCCTTTGATTTAGTACCTGGAGATATAGTTCTTCTTGAATCAGGTTCTAAAATACCTGCAGATATTAGAATTATCACTCAAAAAGATATTAAAGTTGATGAATCAATGCTTACAGGTGAATCTGTAAGTGTTTCTAAAAACACAGATTTATATGACCAAGACATTACACTCAACGATAGAAAAAATATGCTTTATTCTGGTACTTTTGTTACTTATGGAAGAGCAAAAGGGATTGTGGTAGCAATTTCAAAATATACACAAATAGGAAAAATAGCTGATTTAATTGATAATACTGTATCTCTAGAAACACCACTTACCAAAAAAATATCTTATTTCTCAAAAGTATTGTTAGTAGTTATTCTTATTTTGGCAACATTAACTTTTTTGATTGGTCTTTTAAGAGAAAATAGTATTATAGATACTTTTATGGCATCAGTTGCTTTGGCTGTGGGGGCTATACCTGAGGGATTGCCTGCTGCTGTTACTATTACTCTTGCTATTGGAGTAAGTCGAATGGCAAAGAAAAACTCTATCATTAGAAAACTACCAGCTGTTGAAACATTAGGAAGTGTTACAACTATATGTTCAGATAAAACAGGAACATTAACACAAAATAAGATGACAGTTACAAATGTATATTGTGCCAATAAATCTTACGAAGTGACTGGAAATGGTTATGAGCCAAAAGGTAGTTTTATACTCAATAGTGAAAAGATTAAAGATTTTGATACAACTATAAATGAAGTTTTAAAAGCTGGTTATTTATGTAATGAATCTTATTTAGTTTCAAAAGATGGAACATATAGTATTAAAGGTGATCCAACAGATGGAGCTTTAATTGTAAGTTGTCTTAAAGCCGAATATGATGAACATAGGTTAGAAGATGATTTTCCTAGAGTTGATATTTTACCTTTTGAATCTGACAGACAATATATGGCAACTATCAATAAAGATAAACAAACTACTCAAAATACTATATTTATAAAAGGAACTGTAGAAAAAATTTTAGAAATCTGTGATTTTGAAATGACGAATGATAGTAATATTTCCATAAATGTAAATTCAATTTATAATCAAATGAATCAATATGCAAGTAAAGGACTGAGAGTTTTAGCATTGGCTAAAAAAGTTACGCAACTAGATACTATAGATGAAAAAGAGTTAAAAAATAATTTTGTATTTTTAGGGCTTCAAGCCATGATGGATCCTCCAAGACAAGAGGCTATTGAAGCTGTTCAAAAATGTCATCATGCAGGTATTAATATTATTATGATTACAGGAGATCATGCAATGACCGCTTTTTCCATTGCACAGATGATAACAATTATTCCAGAAACTGAAAGCTTTGAAGAGGGTGTTTTAACAGGAAATGAACTTTTTAGATTAAGTGATGAAGAACTTATCCAAAAAGTACAAACAGTAAAGGTATTTGCAAGAGTGGAGCCTGAACAAAAGTTACGGATAGTAGATGCTTTACAAGCTCGAGGTGAAATAGTTGCTATGACAGGTGATGGAGTCAATGATGCACCAGCATTAAAACAAGCAAACATAGGTATTGCTATGGGGCAAGGTGGAACTGAAGTGGCAAAAGAGGCTTCTGATATGATACTAAGTGATGATAATTTTAGTTCCATTGAAAGAGCTGTAAAAGAGGGGAGAAATGTCTTTGATAATCTAGTGAAATTCATCACTTGGACACTTCCTACAAACTTAGGAGAGGGATTAGTAATTTTATTTTCTATTATGTTAGGTATAACTTTACCAATTTTACCATTGCAAATTTTATGGATAAATATGTCAACAGCAATTTTCCTAGGACTGATGTTAGTTTTTGAAGTAAGTGAAATAAATATTATGGATAGAGTACCAAGAGATCCAAAAGAACCTATTATGACAAAAGTTATGGTTACCCAAATGTTAGTTGTTGGATTTTATATGCTTATAAGCTCATATGTTATGTTTAGTTATATGCTTACAATTGGACATAGTGTAGAGTATGCAAGAACTGTTGCTGTTAATATTTTTGTTTTTATTGAGATTTTTTATCTATTTAGTTGTAAACAATTAGAACTGTCTGTTTTTAAAACAGACCTATTTGATAATAAGTTTTTACTATTAGGAGTAGGTTTTATGATATTATTACAACTGTTATTTACCCATAGTGCATTTATGAATAGTATTTTTAAAAGTGAGCCCTTAGACTTAATAACTTGGCTAGCTATTATAACTATATCATTTTGTGTAGTTTTTGTTGTTGAAATAAAAAAAACAATTGAGCATAAAATAAATCGCTTTTAAATCCTTATTTGATATAATACACACTTTATATTAAGGATAGTATATTGAGTAGATACGGTATAGATATTTGGGGCGATGATAACTTCATAATTGATAAAGATGTAGTAAGATTAAACTATGAGTCAAAGCCAGCTTTGATAGATATAGTTAAATCGATAAGAGATGAGGGTAATACGGGTCCTCTAATTTTAAGATTTCCTCATATTACAAAAAAACAGATAGATAAGTTATATACTATTTTTAATGATACAATTACTGAAAATAATTATGACTCTAAGTTTTATGCAGTTTTTCCATTGAAAGTAAATCAACTACCAAATTATATATTACCAATGTTAGAAAATAGTTCCCATTTAAATTATGGTTTAGAAGCAGGTAGTAAAGCAGAATTACTACTTGCAATGGCTTATAACAATAAAAATGCTCCTATAACGGTCAATGGCTTTAAAGACAAAGAGATGATAACTCTTGGATTTATTGCAAAAAACCAAGGGCATAATATCACTTTAACTATAGAAGGGCTCAATGAGTTAGAAACTATTATTGAAGTTTATCATGAACTTAAACTTCCTTGTCCAAGTATTGGTCTTCGAGCTAGATTACATAGTTCAGGAAGTGGTACGTGGGCAAAAAGTAGTGGAATTGATGCAAAATTTGGATTGAGTTCTACCGAGATTCTTGAAGCTTTTGAAATGTTGGAGAAAAACAATTTAGTAGAAACACTTAAGATGATACATTTTCATATTGGTTCAGCTATGGAAACTATTACCCCTTTAAAAAAGGCATTAAAGGAGTCTGGTCATATCTATGCAGAGTTGATTAAGATGGGGGCAACTTCACTAGATGCTATAAATATTGGTGGCGGTTTAGCTATAGAGTATTCAGCATATGAAAAAATTACCCAATATAATTTAAAAGAGTTTGTAAGTGATGTTTTGTTTACTTTAAATGACATTGCCTCAAAAAATGGTGTAAAAGTTCCAAATATTTTTACAGAATCAGGAAGATTTATCTCAGCTCCTAGTTCTGTTCTTATTGCACCAACACTAGAGCTATTTTCAAGTGAATACAATGAATCAAACTTGCGATTAAAAGAACAAAATCCTCCTATTATAGAAGAGTTAACCCTTTTATATAGAGATATAAATAATGAAAATGCAAAAGAATATATGCATGATAGTTTAGAACATCTTGAGTCTATTTTGACACTTTTTGATTTAGGATATGTTGATTTAAATGATAGGAGCAATGCAGAGGTTTTAACACATCTAATTATTAAAAAAGCACTTAGCTTAAAAGATCATAGAAACGATAAAGAGTTACGAAATCTTGATAATAAAATTCAAGAAAAATATCTTTTGAATTTTTCAATTTTTCAATCTTTGCCTGATTTTTGGGGAATTAATCAAGAGTTTCCAGTGATGCCACTGTCACACCTTGATAAAAAAGGAACAAGAAGTGCAAGTATCTGGGATATAACTTGTGATAGTGATGGTGAAATACCATTTGATTCTAAAAAGCCTTTGTATTTACATGATATTGACCTTACAAAAGAAGATTATTTTTTGGGATTTTTCTTGGTTGGGGCATATCAAGATATATTAGGTATGAAACATAATCTTTTTAGTTCACCATCTGAAGTGAATATTATCTTTGAAGATGGAGTTATGAAACAAGATAAGTTTCTAAAATCTCAAAGTATTATTGAAATATTTGACGATTTGGATTATAATTCACAAGATATTTTAGATAGATTACTATCTTCAACAAAAAATGAACAACTAAAAGATATTTTAATGAAATATATAAATGATAATAGCTATTTAAAAACAATAGCATCTAAAGGATACAAATAATATGAGTTTATGGAGTTTAATCAAAGAGGATTTTTCAGTTCCAAGAAAGAATGACCCAGCCTTACACTCTAAAGTTGAACTTATTTTCAACTATCCCGGTATTTGGGCAATTGTAAATTATAGAATCTCAAATAGACTTTACAAAAAAGGTTTTAAAAGAGTTTCAAGAGTTTTAAGTGGTATTTCACAACTTTTTACAAATGTAGATATTCACCCAGCAGCTACAATTGGAAGAAGAGTATTTATTGATCATGGTTTTGGTGTAGTTATTGGACAAACAACTATTATAGAAGATGATGTTTTGATTTATCAAGGTGTAACTTTAGGTGGAGTAAGTTTAAGCCATGGAAAGCGGCATCCAACAATAGGTAGAAATAGTGTTATTGGAAGTGGTGTTAAAGTTTTGGGAAATATCTCTATTGGAGAAAATTGTAAAATAGGTGCAAATTCAGTTGTAGTAAAAGATGTACCTTGCAGCTCAACAGCAGTGGGAGTTCCAGCTAGGATTGTACGAAGAAAAGATTCTGATTGTACTGATAAATCGCAACTTGACCACAATGATTTACCTGATATTTCAAAAGAGATGTTTTCATATTTACTTAAAAGGGTTGCTGTACTTGAACATGCTGTAAAAGAACATGATGGTATTGATGTATCACGTGAAGATAAAGAGCTAGAAGATATCTATGAAAACTTTATTACAGCTATGAAAAAAGAAGAATAGTACTTTTTTATGACACTTATCATACTAGGAATTCTCACAGGGCTTATGTCTGGCTTTTTTGGTGTGGGTGGTGGAACTGTTCTTGTTCCTATGCTTTTACTCTATGGCTTTGAGATGAAAAGTGCTGTTGCTATTTCAATTATGCAGATGGTTTTTAGCTCTATTTATGGAAGTTTTTTAAATAGTAGAAAAAATAAAGAGATTTTAAAAGATGGTGTTACTATTGGAATTGGTGGTTTTCTTGGTGGAAGTTTAAGCGGATTTATAGTTCCAAATGTACCAGGTATTTATTTAAAATATCTTTTTTTGTTTGTAATTATATTTTCAATATACAGAATAGCTAAATCATCAACTCTTATACAAAAAGAAACAAAAACTCATAATAAATATATACTTATTATTATAGGTTTTATTATAGGTATGATTGCTATGAGTATAGGAATTGGTGGTTCAGTTATACTTGCTCCAATTCTTGTAGGATATATGTTTTACAATCTTAAAGATGCGGCATCGTTAGGGTTGTTTTTTGTGATATTTAGTTCAATTGCAGGGTTTATTAGTCTTAGTCTTGCTGGACATATGCACTTTAGTGAAGGTGCAATTGTGGGAATTGCTTCACTTATTGGTGTTTATATTGGAATTAAGTTAAAGAACACTACTAATATAAAATACTATAAGCAACTTACACTATTTTTATATAGTATGATTTTAATATCAGTAATTTACAAACTTTAAAAGGGTAAATGATGAAACAAACATTTATAATTCAAAATGTAAAATGTGGTGGATGTGCAAATACCTTAAAAAAAGCACTGAAAGATGATTTTGGTGAAGTAGAAGTAGATTTAGAAAAAGAGCCAAGAGAGATAACTTTAGAACTTGATGATACTAAAAAAGAGAATTTAAAACTAAAACTTAGAAGCTTGGGATATCCTCTTGCTGATGATGAGCTTTCAATACTACAAAATGTTGGTGCAAAAGCAAAAAGTTTTGTATCTTGTGCTATTGGGAAAATGGATTAAATATACAGATAAACAACATAAACATAAGAAAAATATCTAATTTTATTTGAAAAGCAAGTGCCTTTTTGATGTCACTTGTTTCAATAGTATTTTTTCCCTCTCCAAAATGAGGCTTATGTTTAATACAACCAAAATAAGAGGTATCTCCACCAAGTTTTATCCCAATACTTAATGCCATAGCTGAAATAGGATATCCAGCATTTGGACTTTCGTGAAGTTTCCCATATTTACAAAAATTTAATAAAGCTTTTTTACTCAAAAAAAGAATAGCAATCAATAGAGCTGTTATCCTTGATGGGATATAGTTCACTATATCATCAAGAATAGCACTTACTTTTCCAAACTTTTCATATCTATCATTTCTATATCCAACCATAGAATCAAGAGTATTTATAGCTTTATAGATAAATAAACCAACAATTCCAAACAATAGAAGATAAAATAAAGGAGCGATAACACCATCACTTAAGTTTTCACTATAAGTTTCTATGGCAGCTTTATTTATATCATTTTGAGTTAAATTTTTTGTATCACGACTAACAAGGTATTGTATATTTTGTGGGTGTTGTATAATATCTTTTACACTATCATACAACATTTTTGAAGCTATCCCAAAAGAGGATAAAAAAGCTAAGATATAAATATTATCTATAAAGTAATCTATAATAAAAGTGATGGCAAATACCACTACTATAAGTGAAATAGTTAGTAACGCACCTCTAAAAACACTATTTTTATAAAAATATTTTTCAAAAAGTTTAATAAAATCACCCATTAAAACAATAGGATGCTTTAGAAACTGGAATTCACCAAAAATTCTATCTATGATATAAGCAATAAGTGTTAGTTCAAAGTGCAATTTTTTCTAAGCTCTTTGCTAAAACTTCTAAATCTTTTTGACTTTTTACAGCAATCCGTACAAAACTACTATCTAAAAAATCAAAGTTTGAACAATCTCTTACCATAATTTTATAGGGCTTTAAAAGCTCTTGAAAGGTAGCTGCATCAATTTGTTTTAACTGTACCAAAATAAAATTAGCCGATGAAGATATAATATGTTGTATATATTTAAAATCTTTCATTATTTTTATTAAATACTCTTTATTTACAACATTAATAGCTTTTGAAACTTTAATAAAATTCTCATCTTTTAAAGTTTGTTGTATATAGTTGCTGTCAAATTGTGATATTTTCCAAAGAGGTTCGCAGGCTTTTAGTTTCTTTATATTATTACTATTTGAAACTACAATACCAAGACGAATACCAGCACTACTATAAAATTTTGTCATTGACTTGAATATATAAAGTTTCTCATACCTCTTTAAGTATTCTATGCAAGATATATAATTTGTAAAATCTAAAAACGATTCATCTATAATTATTGTACAGTTTTTCTTTATCCAAGAGTCCATAAGCAGCTTTATATCATAATAACTCCCCTCAGGGGTACTAGGATTTACAAATACCACCAAAGAGTCTTTAGACACCTCTTTATGAAGTTCTGTGAAACGATTTATTAAGTTGATATTACAGTTTATGATAGTTGTTGCTTTTTTATACTCTAAATATGCTGGACTATAGATATTTACCGTAGTTGCATTAAAAAGGCGAAACAGACTAAAGATAGCACTGCTACCACCATTAAAAAGCTCTATTTGAGAGTTTTCTATACCATAAAGTTTTCCAATAGAATCATAAAGGGTATCATAAGAGGGATAAGCAGAAATATCCAAACTATTAAAATCAAAGTTTATCTCTGGCTTTAAGAAGTTGATATTTGATGACAGATCAATTACTTCATCAACACTACAACCTATTTGTGATGCAAAAGCTTTTATATCTCCACCATGTGCAAAATTCATATATTTTCCAATCTATTTATTAACTCTTGATAATTTCTATTATCTAAGTATCTTTTTGTAGCATAATATACCAAAGCATATTTTATATACTCTTTAAATTCTTCAATAGGTATCTCTAATCCATAGGAAGAGAGTAGGGCATCAATTTTATCGTAGTTAGGTGTAGCATCATCAAAACACCAAGAACTAGCAATAACAGCTAAATCAAAAACAAAATCCCCATTGCATGCTTCACTAAAATCATACACCCCACTTAACTTATCATTTTCCCATTTTACATTATCAGGGAAAATATCTCCATGAATGATACCATTATTTTTCAACTCTATATCTATATTCTCAAGATAATTTTGTAATATATTTAAACCCCTTTTATACAATACATCTTTTAGGCTATTTCTATCAAATAAATTGGTGTTATTTGATACTAATTTAGCTGTTTTAGTATGCAAATCCTTAAGGAAGAGGGCAGCTTGTTTTATATGCTGTATCTCTGGTTTATATATACTTTGTCCAATAATTTGTATATAAAATATACATTGATACCCTTTGATAACTAATTGTTCTACATATTGTATAGCTCTTAATTCCCTAATAGTATTTAACAGTCTAATTTCATCTTCTATTTTGTACTTTGGTTCATCATAAATTTTTAGTACATACTTATCCCCCAATAAGTATACACTACTTTGAGCACC
>JGI24023J19991_10002555_pt1 | contig 13221 bp, 10 predicted proteins | sample Cruoilmetagenom1_FD_19991 | JGI IMG/M metagenome (IMG submission 19991)
GATCAATCAACATGGCTTGCCGGGTTTCCCGGCAAGCCAATAGATAGGTATAGGTACTGGAGTCAGGCTCAAATAATTGTTGGAATATCATAATATCTCCTTAATCTATAATTACATTTCACGCTGCGAAGGAACAGGAACGGGTACAGAAACACCGCTGATGTTGCCATCTTGATCCTTAGTTTGGCTATCGATCTCATTTTGTACATCTTCAGTGTTTTTATGCAACAGGCCTTCAGTTGATGTTCCGTTATTTCTTGCGCCAGCTTTTAGCATATAGATCAGGCCAAACGACAACACAACCCACCAGGCAGCAAGTACGAATTTCTGTCCGCCGATGTTCTATGGAAAAATATATTCATACCACTTATAAGTTTCAATCATCAATGACGATTCAAGAAATGCTTTTTTCATCATTTCACCTGCTTCTCATGAAACCAGGGCGCATTCCGTACCCATTCCACTTTTAGCCAGCGAAAAACCCCCTACAATCCCGGCGACTAGCGTCAGGATCACGTAATGCTTCCTTTACTGTCAATGGATTTGCTGAAACCAATCAGCTCACCCTATACTGACAGGCATTATAATAGCGCTCATATAATGGAATACGATTAACGCCTCGGTACTGATACAGCTTTTAAAGGTAAGAAAATCCATATTGTTAATTATCTGTGTAGTAAATATTAGCTAAGAATCATAACAGTGATAATTTCTTGTTACCATTGTATAAATCTCCCAAGCTATTGGTAAAATGCAACTGGTTGAAATAAATGTAAAAAAGAGGAGGGTAGTTTGCCTCCGCACTTCACAATAAATATTACGAAGACACTTAGGTACTTGTCATATTGGTATTTGCTGCAATGTTTTGTCAGTAATCGTGATTATAACTACTCATTTATTTATAATGCGGACTACAAATGAGAATGATAGCGAATCAATAGTTATGCTTTGTTGTTTAAATCAGGTGACCACTACCTAATAAGGGCATAAGCCAGTAATGAATCCCTGTTTTTTTGAAGCGGATTTGCAATTCATCCATCAGTGCGGGCATCGTATCTTCCCTACCATAAACATGAAACATGATTTTGCGTTGTCGACCAGTAACTTGTTCGGCAATATTCATTTCTTCTGTGCCTGATCCGTGGCTATCGATAGACATACTGGAGAAACCAGATAGATCTTCTTTTTCCAGTAACCAGTCCACCATTTCCTCTTCCAGTTTTGGTGATACGACGATAGCTAGCAAGTTTTCCTTCATAGGAGTCTCCATTATTTTTCTACTCCGAAGCGACGATAGAGGATCGGTAACAATACCAGGGTTAATAATGTTGATGTTACCAGTCCACCGATGACCACAATGGCTAATGGCCGCTGAATCTCCGAACCAGGGCCCGTCGCGAATAACAAGGGTACCAGTCCAAATGCAGCGATACTGGCAGTCATCATGACTGGACGCAGACGGCGCTTCGCTCCTTCGACCACCACCTCAGCCAGGGACAATCCCAATGCTCGTAATTGATTAAAATACGTGACCATCACTACGCCGTTCAACACGGCGATACCGAGTAAGGCAATAAATCCAACTGAGGCGGGTACGGAGAGATATTCACCCGATAACCATAGTGAAAATACACCGCCGATCATCGCAAAGGGGATATTGCTCAGCACCAGTGTTGCCTGGCGAACCGATCCGAAGGTAGAAAATAACAGTAGGAAGATAAGACCGATGGCAACCGGGATCACCATTGTCAAGCGCTTGGCGGCTCGTTGTTGGTTTTCGAACTGGCCACCCCATTCGACATTGTAGCCTGAGGGCAATTTCAGGTCCTGTGCGACCATTGCCTTGGCCTCATCAACAAAACTGACCAGGTCGCGACCGCGGACATTGGCGCTAACAACAACCATGCGTGCACCGCGTTCTCGGTCCACTTTGACGGGACCCTCCACACGCTCCAGTTTGGCAACTGTGGAGAGCGGGACGTTTTGACCGTCAGGCAAGGTGATGAGCAGGTTTGCAAAGGCAGCAGGGGAGTTGCGTACCTTTTCAGGTCCACGCAAGAGTAGTGGCGTGCGTCGGATACCTTCATGGATAATGCCAATAAGCTGTCCTTCCACTTGTGCACGTAACATACTTTCCAGTTCATCGACTTGTAGACCGAGACGACCCGCTGCCAGACGGTCAATGCTGATTTTCATGTACTGAATGCCTTCATTGATGGCCATGCGGACATCCTGTGAGCCTTCGATACTGTTCAGGGTTTTGACTATTTCCCGAGCTTTTTGGTTTAAGGTTTGCAGGTCTGAGCCGAACAGTTTTACTGCCAGGTCGCCGCGTACGCCCGTGAGCATCTCAGATACGCGCATCTCGATGGGCTGCGTAAATCCATAAGCGATACCTGGCATGCCATCCAGTACTTGTCGGATTTTATCTATCAACTCTTCTTTGCTGTCTACGCGCCATTCCTCTTGCGGCTTGAGCACAAAAAAACTATCCGTATCGTTTAAGCCCATTGGGTCCAGACCCAGCTCATCAGAGCCGACTCGTGCAATGATGCTACTGACTTCAGGTACTTGTTTCAAGATGGCTTGTTGAACCTTCATATCCAGATTAGTGGATTGTTTAAGCGTGATAGAAGGTAGTTTTTCCAATTGCACGATCATGCTACCTTCATCCATAGTGGGCATGAAGGTCTTACCGATCATTGTATACGCACCTGCAGTAAGCACTAATGCGATAACCGATAGGGTAACAACGCTGCGGCTATGATCCAGACTCCATTGTAAGGTGGGCCCGTAGATGCCTTGCATTTTCCGAACCAGCCAGGGTTCTTCATGTTTGACCTTGCCCAATAAAAATGATGCAAATACAGGAATGATGGTAAGCGCCAGTATCAGCGAACCGCCGAGTGCGAATATGATAGTGAGTGCTACTGGTATGAACAGTTTGCCCTCAAGTCCCTGTAACGTCAGTAGTGGTAAAAACACGATGATAATGATGAGAATACCCGCGGTGACGGGTACGGTCACTTCTTTGACGGCACGATAAATAATATGCAAACGTGGCAGACGTGCTGTTTTTTTGGCATGCGCTAGATGCGTGATGATATTTTCCACCACCACTACTGCCGCATCTACCAGCATACCAATCGCAATCGCAAGACCGCCCAGGCTCATCAGATTGGCAGACATACCAAACCAGTGCATCAAGATGAAGGTGATCAGGGCTGATAAAGGCAGTACCAGTGCCACGGTTAGTGCGGCACGTAAATTACCAAGAAACAACACTAACAGGACTAATACCAAGACGATGGCTTCTGCTAATGCCTTTGATACCGTGAATACCGCCCGTTCGACCAGGTCACCACGATTGTAAAACACATTGATGTTAACACCTTCAGGTAGGCTGGGTTTTAGTTCTTCCAGCTTGGCCTGTACACCTTCGACTACGGTACGAGCGTTTGCCCCACGTAAGCCCAGCACCAGTCCCTGGACTGCTTCACCTTTACCGTCCTGGGTGACAGCCCCATAGCGTGTGATGGCGCCAATACGAATGTCTGCAATGTCGGCCACGCGAATGACCACATCGGCGTCGCTCTTGAGTACAATGGCACCCACATCATCTAATGTTTTAATACTGCCCTCGGCACGGACCAGCAGGGCTTCTTCACCTTCACTGAGGCGGCCAGCACCGTCATTACGGTTGTTGTTTTCGAGTGCACTACGTAGCATGGAAAGACTGATGCCACGAGCGTTCATACGTGCGTTATCAGGGACCACTTCAAAACTGCGCACCAGACCTCCTAGTGAATTAACATCGGCTACGCCCGGTACGCTGCGCAGGGCAGGGCGGATGACCCAGTCCAATAATGAGCGTCGTTCCATTAGCGAGAGTTTTTCGCTATCAACAGTGAACATGAACATTTCACCGAGTGGCGTGGTCATGGGCGCAATACCACCGCCGATGTCTGCAGGCAGGTCACCCCAGATACCACTCAGACGTTCACTGATTTGTTGGCGCGCCCAGTAAATGTCTGTACCATCTTCGAAATCTACCGTGATATCGGCGAGTGCGTATTTTGTAACCGAACGCAGCATCTCCTGACGTGGGATTCCCAACATTTCCACTTCTATCGGCGCGGTGATTCGGGCCTCTACCTCTTCCGGTGTCATGCCGGGTGCCTTGACGATGATCTTCACCTGGGTGCTGGACACGTCCGGGAACGCATCGATGGGTAACTGTTGAAAGGCTACCCAGCCACCGCCCACCAGTAACACCACAGCCAATAGGGTCAGTAGGCGCTGAGTGAGTGCAAACTGCGTGATTCGTGCCAACATTATTCGCCGCCTCCCAGTCCCTGCCATGCGCCTTTGATAGCGGCAATGCCAGTGACAGCGATACGATCATTAGCGCTCAGGTCGCCTGCAATCACAGCATAATCACCTTGCTGGCTAAGTAGGCGTACAGGCAGGATACGAAAACCTTGATTACCCTCAATGAACACCACTGTCTGATCGCCACTTCGCACCAGCGCTGCGGCCGGAATACGGTACTGGGTTGAACCATTCTGGGTGGTTAATTGTACTTCCAGAAACTGTCCCGGGCGTATCTTCTCAATACCCTGGGTCACTTCTCCGCGAACCAGCACCGTCTGGTTGCCGGGATCGACCTCATGACCAATCATGATAAGTTTTGCTTTAACGTCAGTGTCTTTAATAGTAATAACACTACCCGGTTTTAGACTCTGTGTAGCACTGATCGGTACGCGCATATCCAGCCACAGCTGACTAAGATCTGCAATACGGAAAAGCGGGGCATTGGCTTCGACCCGTGTACCGGTAACCGCCATGCGCTCAAGGACAACGCCCTTCCATTGTGCATTCACACTCAATGTACTGGTGAGTTTACGCGTTTTGCGTAGTTTGGCGATGCTGGTGGCATCCATGCCGGCCAGTTCTAATGTCTGTTTGCGTTCATCCAGTGTGGCGGATGCTTCCATATATTGGCTTTTCGTTTCCAGATACCTGCGTTGTGCGATGATGCCTTCTTCGAACAGTGTCTGATCGCGTTTCATTTGAGATTTTAACAGTTGTTCTTGAGTGAGTGCTTGCAGGTATTCTCTTTGCAACATGATAAGATCGGGGCTCTTTATCTCTACTAAAAGATCGCCTTTTTTGATGTTATCACCCACAGCTGCATTGACTTTATTAACCAGACCGGCTTGTGAAGTACTGACGACGTGTTCCTGTGAGGGAGGGATAACCACACGTGCGGGGGCCTGATTACCAATGTATTCAGTGGCAGCTTGTAGTGGCGCAGTTTTAATACCGAGCGCATCGCGTTGGTTTACGTCGATGTTTATCATATCGACTGCATGTACCGTCGAGGAAATGAATGTCAATACAGTCAATAAGGCGCTAAATATCATCTTCATGGGAGTACTCCAATGGCCTGGTTATAGCGTGCGGTAGCACGCTTGATGCTCACCTTGAGCTGTTGCTTGTTACGTTCTGCATTGAAAGCCAGGGACTGCACACGCAGTAGATTAACCAGGCTGCTTTCGCCGAGGGAAAAGGCCCGTTTTGCCAGACGCAGACTCTCATTCGCAAGCTTTGCTTGTTTTTTTACCAGCAACAATCGCTTTTGTGTGGTTTCAAGTTCATGCTCGGCTTCATGCAAGCTCGCCTGTAGTTCACGACGGGTGGACTCTAATTGGCTTTGTGCCTTGCTCAGGGCCACTTGTGCGGCGGCGGTTTTTGGCGCGCTTTGAGAGTCGATGCCAAACGGTATCCGCAAAGAAACACCGAAGCTATTGACTGGGTCGCTACTGCGGACATCGCGTTCCTGTCGAGTTCCAATCAGTAGTTGCGGGTTTTCTGCTTTTTCCCGATGTGCTACGCGCACATTGGACTGTGACTGATTAAGCTCGGCAAGTCGTTCTGCCAGGGCGGGATGTGTATCGGCAATGGCAGTTATGCCACTTTGTTCTTCCTCGGGGTTTGCCGGTAGAGTCTGGAGACCGGTGAGGCTCTGATAACGTTTCAGTGTATGTACGAGTTCCGCTTCAGCACTGAGAACGATATCGTGTTTACTCAGTGTCTGGTCTTTTGCCAGCATCAGATCGGTTTTTGCTGACTCACCTAGTTGAACCCGTCGCTTCACATCCTGTTCCAGTGCCTGGCTGGTTTCCCACTCTTTCTTTGCCTGGGCAAGACTGATCCGTGCGAGATGGACATCCCAGATAACTTCGCGAACTCGACCGGCAAGAGTATGTAACAGTGCTTTTCGACCGCTTGTAACCATTTTGCTACTGGCCTCGGCGTAAGATTGGCGGGCTGCTTTCTGTCCAAAACGCCACAAGGGCACTTCAAGACCAGCTTCCCACTCTTCCAGTCCGTTCTGGCTTGCGCCCTGGTCAGTCTGGTAGCGTGCAGACAAGGCAGGATTGCCGGCGAACAGACTCCTCGATTGTCGCGCAAGGGCATTTGTTTCAACATCCATACTGTCAAATACCTTACGCTGAGGGAATCGTTGGTATGCCATTTCAACTGTTTCCGATAGCGTGTGCTGAGGCAACTGAGTATTGGATAGTAGCGATTCCATTAAGCCATTATCTTCATCAGTATGCAGCCCAGGCTTTTCCTGCGCTAATGCAGACACCTGAAAACCTGTTAAAGCCAGCATGAAGATGGTTGCTGGTAGAATAGGTAGGTTTGTCATCGATTACTCCATATTACCGTAGGGAAAAGCGCCCGGTTATTAATCGCAGTTTAGTTTGTGAACATTAATTCAAGCTTAAAACGGGATCGGCTATTTTCAAAAATACCATGATGGAGCCTAGGGTTAATGCCTAAACTTTCATAACGATTCTTCTGATTATTTACTTACCGGGACAGCTTGAGTATCAGCCTGCAAACTATAAGTCGCGTGACAGGCGACGCAACGTGAGAGTTGACTTGAAAGGCGATACAGGATCATATCGGTTGTCTCTTCCTGTTTCGCAGCAACCGTTATCTCATCAAAGCCACTATGAACACTGTGTCCCAGTTGTTTGAATTCCAGTGGTAGTTTAGTCATCAAAGTAGCAGGGACTTGTTGGGCCATACTTGAGCCACTCGCACGAGATGCACTGATTACCCTGGATAAGTCCTGTTCGGACAGGCCTTCTACAACACCCTGTACCGAAATAAGCATATTGCGCATTTCTTCCAGTACCAGATTTTTTTCCGCGCTATTCAGGATGATGGCCGTACGGCCATCATCGCCCAGCCTCGTTTGACCACGTATAAATAGAATCGCGATAACAACGATAGTAGCTACCCATAGTATCAATGAAAGTATTGTCAATTTACGTGTGTTCATAATGTCACCTTGCCTATGCCAGTGCGTATCACTGGCATAGGTCTAATCTGTATTGCAGATTGATGTGTAATCGAAATTAATTATTGGTGAATAATTAATTTCACCTTTCAGATCAACGACGACCACCCTGTCTACTGGAACCACCTCGTGAGGAAGCACCCATTGACCCCGACCGTGACTCATAACCCTGCCCATAGTGGCTTGTTCTGTTTGAGTTATATTGTGAATCCGACTGTTTCTGTTTGCGTTCCTGATTTTGATAGCGGTGCTGTTCCATTTTCTTAGCAGCTTCACCCGCCTGGTTATCCTGCGATACGCGATTTTGATGTCGTTCAGTTTTCATGATCCTGGCATCTTCATTATTAGCAGTCGTTTGAACAGCTTCGCGTACCTGTTCTTTGAGCTCAATTCGGTTGAGTTTTGGCTCGGCATCTTGCGCTTGGACAAAACCGGCAGAGAGCGTGATAGTCGTCGCTATAACAGTGGAAAGTGTGATATTTTTCATATGTTTAACTCCTGTAGTATTAGCAAGCGATTATGGAAGACGGTTAGCTTGCAATGAATGTAGACTACAGATAAGGTGTTTCATAACAATTTCGTATGCTGATAATTTGAAACAAGATGTTACAAAATGTTTCAATAACAGTTTCAACATCGAGCTGTTACAATTCTTGCTTATGACCAATCAAAAAAATAAAATCCTTGTCGTCGATGATGATCCTGGCATTCGAGAATTACTCGAACAATACCTGAGGGAACAAGGCTATGCCGTCGCCAGTGTTGAAGATGGTGAAGGTCTTGATAGTTATCTGAAACAAAATCACCCGGATCTGATTATCCTTGATCTGATGTTGCCGGGAGAGGATGGTCTCAGTATTGCGCAGCGTTTACATGCAATGAATGAGTACGCTATTCTCATGTTATCTGCACGCGGTGAGGATGTGGACCGTATCGTCGGTCTGGAGGTTGGTGCTGATGATTACCTGGCCAAGCCGTTCAATCCACGTGAATTGCTGGCGCGTATACGGGCTATCTTACGGCGAAAAACGGTTGCCGATGAAAAGACACAATCGAATAGCAATAATGAAGATTATAAATTTGGGCCATTTCTATTAGATACACTAGCTCAGGAACTGACTAGGAACGAGGAGCTTGTACCACTTAGCACGGGTGAGTATGCACTACTGAAAATATTCGTTGATCACCCGGGGCGTGTGATGAGTCGGGATACACTGATTGACTTACTAAAAGGTTTTGAACGTTCACCCTTTGACAGGAGTATTGATGTCAGGGTCACGCGGTTACGCCGTAAGATTGAAGACGATGTGTCATCACCTGTCTATATCCGTACCGTTTGGGGTGAGGGCTACCGGTTTACGCCGGGCGATAAATAGCCATGGCGCGCTCTTATTCATTGTTTGCACGTACCGGAATAGCCATGGCCATTTCCATGGTTATATTTCTTTTATTTTCTGTCGCCATCGTCATTTATTTTATCCTTGCTCCTGTCGCCAATCGCGCTGCTGAAGACCTCGCATCCTTGATGGTTCTTTCCGCGCAGACCTGGATGGAGCTCCCGCCGACAACACGCCCAGATTTCGAACGCATACTGCTAGATGAGCATCAACTCAGACTGAGCCACACTATTCAGCCTAGAGTGGAGTCAAAAAACCCAATGCCTTATCTTCAATTTTTGCGCAATGCACTGGAAAAGCGCACACAACAATCAATTCCGATCCTTGTGGAACCTGGCGAGCCAATTTGGTTTAGCGTTGATATGCCTATTTCTGGGCAGGTAATACGTGTCAGTTTTCCACGCGAACGTGTTGGGGCCAAACCGCCACTTGCGTCGTTGCTAGTTATTGTTGGCGGGACGATCATTATCCTGTTTGCATCTTTGTTATTTGTACGCCGACTGACCGGGCCGCTAGCTAATCTGTCACATGCTGCTGCCACGCTGGGACAGGGTATGGAATTCAAACCACTACCGGAAAATGGTCCACGAGAACTAGTGACATTGACACAAAGTTTTAACCGTATGGTGGCACAGATTACAGAGCTCATGGAAAATCAAACCACCTTACTAGCGGGTATCTCACATGATTTACGTACACCGATCACTCGTATACGATTGGCATTGGAGCTGTTACATGATGATGTTGATGCTTCACTCAAAAACAGGCTTATTCAGGACCTTGACGAGATGAACCAACTGATCACACATTCATTGGAATTGGCACGCGGTCAGGGTATGAAGGAGCGAGAAGAAATTGGTTTACAAGAATTTATAGATGGTATTATTTCAAATTATCGAGACGCTAAGCCGAAAATTATATGGGCGCACAGTCATTGCTGTATGTGTACGGTAGATGTACTGGCATTACGCAGGATTATGACAAATCTAATTGACAATGCACTTAGATACGGAGGTAGCAAACCCGTTGAGGTGCAGTGTGACTGTTATGAAGATAAGGTTGTACTGCGGGTGCTAGATCGCGGCGAGGGTATCTCTTCAGACCAACAAGAAGCCGTCTTTCGCCCATTTCATCGGCTGGAAAATTCGCGTAGTCGTGCTACTGGGGGTAGTGGCTTAGGTCTAGCTATCGCAAAGCAGCTCAGCGATAGTAATAACTGGCAGATTCAATTATTGCCGCGTGTTGATGGTGGAACGGAAGCGCGACTTCAGATTCCAAAGAATGTCTAGATTCTTATTATTGATCAGGTGAGTTTGATCGCCAGTCAAAGTGCCACTCAGTAAGTTCGAATGGAACAACTCTCCTTTAAAATGAGCAATTGTACAGATCTTGGTGACGATCTGATCTCCAGTGCTAGCTAAATGTTATTCCTTAAATGCTATGCGATGTTATCAGGTGATGAGCTCGTAATTTGAATAAAAAACCTGGAAACATCAATTGGTGAAACGTTTGTCATTCGGGTAATGGCCGAGTAAAAAAGTTTATATCTAAATAGCCTATCAATTTATCAGAATAGTTTGACGATAATATTCCTGTTACTACCGATAGTGAGGGACGCGTTGTTCTCAATAGCGTTTCTGATCGCTTAGCCAGTAAAATCGATAGGCAGGCACCACCAGTTGATTCTTGAACAGTCGCGGAGATTCACCCGTGTAAAGGTCCTGTAACTGATTATAATCGAATAGGTTTCGGTCACTAANGTCATTGAGTGTAAGTGACTGTGGCGAGCTGTCAAAATTACCTATAACCAATACATTGTCGTTGAGGACGAAAGGGTTGCCACGTATGAATGCAAACAGGTGTGGATTACCGGTGTCCAGAAGCTCTCTGTTATTGAAGTCCGCAAACGCGGTAATACTCTTGCGGGCAGAGATCATTTTTTTTAAGCCTTCGAATATCTGTTGTTCGGGGCTGCCGTGTTGATACCGTTGTTCCGCTTTTTCCCAGTCTATGTGCGGACGGTGCATCCAGCGATTGTCATGAGCTTTGTGTTCGTCCTGGCGGTAATCATAGTTATTCAGGGTACCTATCTCATCACCGTAATATAGTAGTGGTATACCGCCGAAGGACATGATCATGCTGTGTAGTAATAAAATAATATCGATGCTTTGCTGGGTAGCGACAGGGTCATTATGCTCAAGTGCAGTTTCAAGACCTGCCAGTGAGGCCAGGGAGCCGGATATACGGGCATCACCGGTCTTATGGTTGCGCCCAAAGGGTTGTCCTCGAGCTGGAGAATCGTCATATACACCAGTGAAATAATCAACGAGGAATTTTCTGTGTTCGTAAGGTTTGTAGCCTGCATGCAAAATATCGGTGTCGTCGAAACCCAATCCGATATCATCGTGACAACGTACATAGTTGAGCCAGGTAGCACGATCGAGTTTGTCAGGCAGGTTGTGTATTCCACGCTCGAGTAATTTAGTATTCTTGGTAGCAACGGTATCCCAGAGTAGTGCCATTAATGNGGCGTTGTAAGCGATTTCGCATTCCTTGGCGATAATTGCGTCTTCNCCAAAGTACTTGCTGATCTCTACTGGGGCTACGATGGCTTCGGCGATGAACAGTACNCCCGGTGCTGTCACCTGACAGCAATCCTTCATCAGTTGTAATATAAGATGTGCTTCACGTTCGTTCTGACTGGTAGTGCCTAATTTTTTCCACAGAAAGGCGACAGCATCGAGACGTATTATGTCTGCACCCTGGTTAGCCCAGAACAGGATAATAGTTAACATCTCGATGAACACGGCCGGATTGCTATAGTTTAAATCCCATTGGTAATGATTGAAGACCGTCATTACCCATTTGTTCATAGTTTCGTCATAAGTGAAATTGCCTGGCGCATTCTCGGGAAAAATTTCTGGCATGGTCTCCTCAAACATGTCAGGGATGTCACGATTGTCGAAAATATAATAATAGTCCTGATACTTTTTATTGCCTTCTTTAGCTTTCTTTGCCCAGGCATGTTCATCAGACGTATGGTTTACGACCACATCCAGGGTCAGGAGAATATTGCGTTTATGCATATCCCGGGATAGTGCTTGTAGATCCTGCAGGGTGCCTATGCGTTCATCTACGTTACAAAAATTGCTGACTGCATAGCCACCATCACTGGCTCCCTGGGGGCATTCCAGAATGGGCATTACATGAATCATGTTAATACCGAGTTCCTGCATATAACTGAGTCGGTGCCTCAGGCCCTGTAAGTTATCGGCGAAGCCATCGCTGTACAAAGCCATGCCGACCCATTGTTGACTGAGGAACCAGTTGTGATCGTGTTCGCGTTCACTGTCAATTCTCTTGAGTCCAGAGTCACGCCAGATATATTGGGTTGCCATGGTTTCCACGAGTCGTACCATTTGCGCTTCAAAATCACCACGCACTCCATACAATCGATGAAACAAAGAATAAATGGCATAGAAATTGGCACCCAGGCGGGTATAGAAATGCCGTAAATCACGTTTACGTATCTCTGGCTTGAGTTCATCAAGGATTTTATTGAGTAGTGAGTGTGAGACTTGTTCGTACATAATGATGTCACTTTATGATTTTTGTCGATTCCAATGCCTGGTAATCGTATTATAGAACACAGGATTGTTATTGAATGTCCCGGGTGTTGGTTCGATCGGGTCATCAGCACATTGCTCGGCTATATCGCATGCGGGTTCATCATTGATAAAATTCACTTCGACTCGCCCGCCAGGTCGATCAGGGCCAATTAGCAGGGTATTTACACTCTTGCGCTGATTGCGTATTGTGGTGATCACGTCTTCACCTTCAGGAAAGTGACCAAATAAAACTTTAGTAAAAATACACAAACTGTCCTGCGTCATATTCCTACCTCTTGCGGATCATTGAAGCCCATCCAGTCGATGGTTTCAGGGTAATAGTGGGCGATACCTTCCAGCATGCCGCCAGCATAGTTTCCGTTCATGCCCTTGAAACCACCACGAGCGATAAATAATTGTTCGTTGACACCCTGGGTAGCGGTGAGCTGTCGGGCCAGCCGTTTTACCTCTGGCTGACTATTCGCGACCAGTACAGCAGGTATAGGACTGGCCATGACCTCAATATCATTGCCGCTGTCCCCACAAAAAACGGTACAGTCGAGAGCGAAGCCGTGTTCGTTCATCAAGGCTTCAACTGCGTGAAATTTGCTCGCGCCTTGAGGTAAAATGTCCAGTAAGCCTATCCCGTTAGGTTCATCAACACTCCAGATCAAGCTGGAGTGGATATTGGCCAGGGATAATCGTTCACGTATTTGTGCAGACAGGGCGTCACGCTTGGCTTGCAGGGGAACATAATAGCTGAGTTTATACCTGTTCTGCCTGGTATTTTCCTGTAAGCGTAAGTCCTGAAGATCGTGTAATAATTCTTTTAGATCTG
>JGI24023J19991_10002556_pt1 | contig 13219 bp, 15 predicted proteins | sample Cruoilmetagenom1_FD_19991 | JGI IMG/M metagenome (IMG submission 19991)
TCGATACTCAAGAATGTCACCTGGCTGACAATTCAAGTGTTTACAGATAGCATCCAAGGTAGAGAAGCGGATCGCGCGAGCTTTTCCTGTTTTCAGCACTGAGAGGTTCTGTACCGTAATCCCAATGGCCTCTGCCAGATCTTTTTGTTTCATCTTTCGCTTTGCAAGGATGACGTCGACATTAATAATAATGGCCATATCATTCCACTCAAATAACGAGATTGTCTTGTTCTTTCAATTCACGGCCCATGTCCATCACATAGGCGATGAGCACGACAAACAAACCGATGATTAAATAGCCGAGCTCAAGTCGGGCGGCCAGGTAACCAGAGCTAATCTCGTAGACTGTCAAAATGGGTCCTGTAACCAATGTCTGAACCATGCCTGCCATATCGACTGAAGCAACGGCCCAGCCGATTTTGCGGATGGCCGCAACATTCTCAGACGAAAAGATAATGCCCTCGCGGTACAGGCCCAGCAATTGATAAAGAAACCAAAATGCAACCATATACGCGACGGGCTTTATTAATCCAAGAGTAAATACTATCAATAAATTCATCCCGGCTATTTGGCTTGTATCGAGCATGATGCCTTGCGGCAGGTTCAACAGTTCAGCCCATGCGCCGGTTGCTGCGTTTAGCGCCACGGCGCAAGGCGTAAGAATAATCAATAGGAAAACGACGTGTTGTAGCCTTCTACTCGTTATTTTAAGTTTTTCCACGTTGTTTTCTCCTGTTGTTTGAATCTTAAATGATTGGCCCCTGATGCGTGCCGAACTTAATGATAGTCTCCATGAGAGATCCCATGTCTTTGGATCAATCCTAGAGCCTTTAAGTGTATCCGTCAATTTATTTCAGTAAATAATTATTGATAAACGATAATTAATGATCTATGATCGATAATAATACGTCAACTCTTCCAGGAGATCGAAGGAATGAATACCATTCAAGGCACAGTAATCAATACCATCATCCTTTTTTCTATTAGTGTGTCTGCACCCGCATTTTCTCAGGAAAATGCGGATAATAAAGAAACTAACAGAAGGTCGATAAGTGTAGGGGTTGGTATCCCGAGTTATTCCCTGCCTGTTCAAGGGCAAATCGGTTTAGGCATCGGCACTTATCCAGAGTATGAGGGTTCTGATCATTATGCTGCTACAGCACTTCCACTAATAAACATCAGAAAACCGGGTGTTTATTTTTTGAAAGGGGGCAGCATTAATACGAACGATGGTTTAGCTAGCGCGGGGTTAACGCTCTTGCATTTTTCTTACTCAGAAGAATCTAATCGACGAATGCAGCTTGCCATTGGGCCATTGCTCCGTGCCTATAATGGCAGGGATGAAAGTGATAGCAATGTATTAAATGGACTGGGGGATATTGATCAAAATATAGGTATTGGTGGTTTTATGGAATTCAGTGCAGGCAGTTGGATGGCCAATATCACTGTGTCACCTCAGGATGTAGGTAATGACAAAGACGGTCTCTTGGCGACATTTGATATTGCGTACTCCACGCCAGTCAGTGATGGCTTGAAAATCTCCACTGGCCTGGTGACAAGTTGGGGAGATGATGATTACATGCAGGGCTACTTTGGTGTCACGGATACCCAGGCAGCGCGATCAGGACTTTCACGTTTTGACAGTAAAGCAGGTTTTAAAGATGTAGGAATCCAGATAAAAGCTTCTTATGTAATAACATCACGCTGGGTGCTCGAAGGACAAGTAGGATACTGGCGTCTTCTGAATGATGCCGCCGATAGCCCGATTGTAAAAGGTGAAGGCTCTGCTGATCAAGTCCGTGGACTTGTTGGACTTTCATATAAGTTTTGAAGGAAAACCTGTATTTGCAAGGATGCCTGGTGAATTAAGAATTTGTTCTAAATTGTATAATCATTAGTTAAAAGCGCGATGTGGATTAGATGATCTTGAGGTTTTCGCTAGGTTTGCTTTGCCCCTTTGATATTAATTTTTTTGTGTTTTGTGACGCAATCTTTAAGATAGAGTTTGATTAAGCTTTGATGCGGTATCCTCGGATGGATACATTGCGAGATAAAATTATTTAAAAGAAATGTGGCGCCAGGTGTTGCTCCTCGGTAATTCTGAGAACAACTGAAAAAAGGCACGGAGTTATGCATTTTTTGAAGAAAAAAACTGGTGAAAAAAGCGTGATATTTTTTTGAGTCTAAACAAAATCGATAGTAAAATAGCGTTGTTGACATTTATTCCCTTCCAAGGATAGCTAAAGGGGATGTGGGCACGTTTAATAATTGCGATCAAATTATTGAAAACTTCACTGTCACCTTCGCTCATGAGCCTGGTCATAATAATATTAATGCGTTCAGAGGTGGGTATTAGAAGAGAAGGATCTTTATTATAGACTTCATTCAGAAACTGGATATATCCTAGTGTGGAGCGTCTATAATCCTTGGTAAGATTTGTGCTATGTGTTCGATATGTCATTGCTATTGTAGGTATATAAATAAAAGGTATGTTGTTATATATTAGGTCGATAAAAAATTCGACTTCTTCAAATATTATCAGGTCGGCATTAAATAATTTTTTATCAAAAACAGTGCGTTTGAATAAGGTACTGTTGACATGAAGAGGCATGGTGGGTCCTTCGTGCCATGACATTACTTTGTTCAATAATCCATCACGTGAATGATGCCCTATGATGTTGGTTATTTTTTTTATGCATTCCCCATCTTCATTTTCCCAGGTAGCTTCGAAATCTGAATAAAGGACGAGGGGTTGCTGGGTATCAATATTATTATCTATGAGATAATCCAATTGTTTCTTTAATTTATCCGGATACAAATAATCATCAACATCATAGAATTGAATCCACTCACCACTAGCATGCTTTAGACCAAAATTACGTGCCGAGGCTGGGCTATGTTTTCCAGTATTGAATACATATTTAATGCGCTCATCTTTTTGTGCGAGTAATTCAGCCAAAGAGCGGGTATCATCTGTGGAGCCGTCATCTACAATAATGCATTCAATATTCTCATACGTTTGTGAAAGGACGCAATCAACTGCCTTACTTAGAAACTTTGTGCAATTCAGGCATGTGATAATCACCGAAACAAGAGACTGCATTAGCACGGTTCCTCAATATCTATATTTTCTTATCGGTGTGGCACTCACGCTTTGGATTAGTCCAAGAAATAAAACGGCGGCTAATAATTTACTCATGTGCTACATCCTTATCAGTATTACAGGTAGGTGTGGGTATAGAGGGCATAAAGCAATAAACGGACCATGTGTTTTATCCAATTGTTTTTATAGAAATATGTGTGGAATTGCTGACGAATGATAAGGCAGACTGTAAAAAAAAACGACAAGGTGGGATCTTAGCATCACTTTGTGATGCGACAACAAAAATAGCATTTAGGTGGAGTTGTATTTGAAGTAGAAGCAGGACATCTAACTAACGTTTGTGTATGAGGCCGTTAATTGTATAGTTAAGCGGAGCAGTTAAATTATTCCGCCACAATCAAAGCATCTGTAATACAAATCAGCATCTTTCGGCACTTCAGAAGATTTGCTAAATTCAGTCGCCACTGTTTCGTACATGTCAAAGCGCCTACATTTTGTTGCTTATTTGTCAGATGTTCCTGATAGCAGTGTTGTATATATACTTCAACGCTTGTTTTTATCTGAGCTGCTTTGCTTTGCTGGGTTTTTTAATGGCTGCCATCATACGGTCTACCTTTACCCGTATTGAGAAAATCTTTTAAACTTTCTAAGAAATAGTCCCAGCCCCGTTCACATACCTGATAGCATTCAAATGTTGGAATTAAACCATCATGAAGGAATGAGATTTTGCATCCGGATGTAGATTGCTCAATTTCCCACTTGATCTTTGTTCCAACCCATTCGTCGGTTTTGGTTAAATCTTCATGGTCAATATTTGCCTCAACAACTTCCCACGNTATCGCTTGNTCGGGTATGGCTTTGGTTACNTTCATAACTTTATACGTTGTATCGCCAAACCGAACCGTTAGCTTGTCGCCGACATTCTGGGCCTTACTGGATAAGGTTGTCCACCATTTGTCAATTTCTATTGTAATCGCATTGAAAGCCAGTTCCGAGTCAGTAGTAACCCAGAGTTCTTTTGAATAACTTTGCTTTGACATAATTTATCCTTTTGTTGTCTGTGTATTACTTTAGACGATTGATGCATCAGAAACGGTCGGTATGTCATAATTGCATAAAGTCATTCGCCGCACATTTTGTCAGTTTTTGGATAGCTTTTGTCGCTTGCATAGTCTGTTTGCTTTAATAGAAAATCATGAAGATGAAAGCTGCTTGCTTGAAGTGGATCTATAGCTTTTACAAGTGCTGTGCGTAATGTATACAAATCACTTTTGCTTAAATCATTTGCGGATCTAACTAATTCCAAAGAGGCAATATTTCTTTGTGTTTCTGCTTTCGAGTTGCCACTATTGCTTAATTCAGAACATCTATTTCATAGGTGATAGCGTTACAAAAACATGCTCCTTTGATTGTCATAAATGCCATACCTTTTTGTGTTGTATGAACCATTAAGTGTAAGGCTCAACCCAGATGAATGAATTGCAGGTATTGTAGTGTCCGTGTCAATGCCGTACGGTTTTGGAAAACACCTGTATGACAGTCACTCCGGCTATAATCAACGCCATACCCAGTATGGCGGCTAAATCCGGTGTTTGTTTGTAAATGATAGATCCTGCAATGGCGATCAGGACGATACCTGCGCCAGACCAGATCGCATAGGTTATGCCGAGCGGCAACTCTCTCAATACCAGGGTCATGAAATAGAACGCCACTGCAAATCCAGCGAAAACCATAATCGAGGGTATGGGCTTAGTAAACTCCTCCGAAGCCTTTAATGCTGTCGTCGCTATGACTTCGGCAAGAATCGCAATGGCCAGGTACAGATAAGTCATGGTGTTGCCTATGCCCGCGCAGGTTCCAGGCGGGATAGCAGTTGCATCACTACCGGGCTAGGTACATCCATGTATATTCTCTTGCCCAGGCGATTGGGTATGTGGCAGACCTTGTTCAGGCCGCCAGCCCGCTATGTCTGAGTAATGCGTCAATGGTCGGTTCGCGCCCACGAAAGTCGACAAACAATTCCATGGGTTCACGGGAGCCCCCTTTTTCCAGTATGGCCTGGAGGAAACGTTCGCCCGTTTTTCGATCGAAGATGTGGGTTTCTTCGAAGGCGGAAAAGGCGTCAGCGGACAGGACTTCGGCCCATTTATAGCTATAGTATCCCGCGGCATAACCACCGGCGAAGATATGCGAAAAGCTGTGTGGGAAACGATTAAAGGAAGGGGGTTTGATGACCGCTACCTGTTGGCGTATTTCGTCCAGTATGCCATAGATGTTGGCGCCCTTGTCGGGGCTGTATTCCATGTGCATCCTGAAATCGAACAGGGAAAATTCCAGTTGTCTGACCATTTGCATAGCCGATTGAAAGTTCTTGGCGGCCTTCATTCTTTCATATAAATCGTCAGGGATTTTTTCTCCCATCTGGTAATGTGATGCAAACAGGTCCAGTGCCTCGCGTTCCCAGCACCAGTTTTCCATAAACTGGCTGGGTAATTCAACCGCATCCCAGGCCACGCCGCTGATACCGGATACACTGGTATAGTCAATCTTGGTCAGCATATGATGCAGGCCATGTCCGAACTCGTGGAACAGGGTTTCCACTTCACCGTGTGTCAGCAGGGCAGGTTCTTCGCCAATGGGTGGGGTAAAGTTACAAGTCAGATAGGCCACCGGGGTTTGTACCTTGCCATTGCGGACCTTGCGACTGATGCATTCATCCATCCATGCGCCACCGCGTTTGTTTGCGCGTGCATACAGGTCCAGATAAAACTGTCCACGTAATTCCCCATCGCTATCGATGATTTCAAAAAACTGTACGTCTTTATACCAGGTGTCGATGCCTTCCCTGGGTTTGATGTCGAGGCCGTAAAGCTTGCCGACCACAGCGAACATGCCGTGGATTACCTGTGCGGCAGGGAAGTAGGGTTTTAATTCTTCTTGTGAAATATTGTATTGCGCCTGGCGTAATTTTTCAGAGTAGTAAGGGATGTCCCAGGCCTCCAGTTCGTCATGGCCATGTTGTTCTTTGGCAAACTGTCTGACTTGATCCAGCTCTTCGCGTGCGGCAGGTAACGAGCGGTTAGCCAGTTCCTGCAGGAATGTTACAACCTGTTGGGTGGAGGCCGCCATCTTGGTGGCGATGGAGCGTTCGGCATAATTACTAAAGCCCAGCAAGGTGGCTACTTCGTGTCGTAGTGCGAGGATTTCCTCCATGATCGGGGTGTTGTCCCATTGTCCGGCGTGCGGGCCTTCGTCCGAGGCGCGGGTCACGTAGGCCTCATACATTTCGTGCCGGAGCTCGCGGTTATCCGCATAGGTGATAACGGGATAGTAGGACGGGAATTCAAGATTCAGCAAGTAACCCTGTTTGTTTTCCTGCTCGGCCTGTTGTCGGGTCAGAGCCAGGGCAGAATCAGGCAAGCCTGCCAGTGCCGTTTCGTCATCGATTAATTTGCTCCACGCCTGGGTCGCGTCGAGCACGTTTTCTCCAAAGCGCGACGTCAACTTGGACAGGCGCATCATGATGTCGCTATAGCGTTTCTTATCTTTGTCTGACAGATCAATACCCGACAGGCGGAAATCGCGCAATTCGTTTTCAATGACCTTGCGTTGCTCGGGTATAAATTGTTGATAGGACTCCTGTTCAACAAGGCTTTCATAGGCCCTGAACAAGGCTTCGTTCTGCCCCAGCTCGGTGTAGTATTCGCTGAGTTTTTCCAGGCAGGCATTATAGGCATCACGCAACTCATCGCTATTAACGACAGAATTCATATGACTCACGGGTGACCACACCGCACTGAGGCGATCCATCATGTCCTCGAGTGGTTCAACCAGGTTTTGCCACTCGAAGCGTTCGGTTGTTGTCAGCAGCCTGTCCAGCCATTGCCTGTTTGTGGACAATAATTCATCGATAGCGGGTTCGATGTGTTCAGGTTTTATCTGGCTGAACGGCGGCAGTCCTTGAAAGTCTAATAACGGGTTTTTGCTAGTCATTTTGCGAGAGTAGTCCAGTCTGTTTGAAATAATGTTAATCTATCATGGTTTATATCAACAAAAAACGGAATCTTGATGCCAGTAGCCCCACACCCATACGATACACTGACTCCTGATCTGGTTATGCAGGCTGTAGAGTCCCTGGGCTATTGGTGTAATGGTAGACAATTGGCGCTAAATAGCTATGAAAACAGGGTTTACCAGGTTGGTATTGAGGATGGCGATCCGCTCATCGTCAAGTTTTACAGGCCCGGTCGCTGGAGCGATGAGGCGATTCTCGAGGAACATACCTTTACCCTGGATCTGTATGCACGTGAGTTACCCGTTGTCGCCCCCTTAGTGGATAGTGATGGGGTCAGCCTGCACGAGTTCTCGGGATTCAGGTTTGCCGTGTTCCCACGCCGCGGCGGGCACTGGCCCGACCTGGATACGAGCGAACACCGCGAATGGATGGGCCGGTTTCTGGCGCAAATTCATCTTTACGGGGCTCAGAAGCCATTTTCCCATCGCCCTGCCATCACCATAGAAAGCTACGGTGATGAATCAGTCGCCTTCCTCATGGAGCATGACTTTATTCCGCAAGATCTGCAATTGGCCTATCGCACATTGGCAGAAGATGTGTTGAAACAGATAAGGGAGGCCTATCGACAGGCAGGCAATGTCAGTAATATTCGTCTGCACGGTGACTGCCATCCAGGCAATATCCTGTGGACGGATAGCGGCCCGCATTTTGTCGATTTTGATGATACCCGCAGTGGTCCGGCGATCCAGGACTTATGGATGATGTTATCGGGTGAGCGCCAGGAAATGAGCCTGCAACTCTCGGATATCCTGGCAGGTTACGAGACGTTTCGTGAGTTTGACCTGAGGGAGTTGCACCTGCTTGAGGCACTGCGGACATTGCGCATGTTGCATTATTCGGCTTGGCTGGCCCGGCGCTGGGCTGACCCTGCCTTTCCATATAACTTTCCCTGGTTTAATAGTGGTCGTTACTGGGAAGAGCAGATATTGTCATTACGTGAACAGGCGGCCAGGATGAATGAGCCGGTGTTGAATGTTTAGACCCTGTCTACAGCGTCCCGGCTTTTCAGCCTGTGTTATCCCGGCGCCATCGGCTAATTATAAATCGCGCTTTGATACTTGATTTTTATCCTTATTTTTTAATAGGATAGATGATATTCGCTATGAGCAGTAAAACATGATAAAAATAACGCAGTACTGATTTGGACTATCCTAAAATGTATAGTAGTAGCTGTTAATTGAAAAATAACAGTGGTAAAATAAAAATTACAAATACAGGCAGAGGTATGCAATGCGTTACGGCATTATGATCAATCTTGATTACGACAGTTATCCTTATGACGACTGTCGTGACATCTGGAACCAGATTCGCACCAATATGGTGGAGGCGGGTTTTCGCATTGAAGGGCGTCTGTTTACTATCGCGGTCCCATCATCAGAGGCCTGCGACCTCGCCAAGGCCGTGCTCGAAGAAATTAATGGGGAGATGGGACCTGACAAGGACCTTTATATTTACCTGAAAGAATTTTATGGTTACGACCATACCGAGACAGTCAATTTATTGCTGCCACCGGCCGAAGGGCTGGAACTACTGGAAGACTGATTACGCTTCCACCCAATCAACGGAAAAATTATGAGTCAACCCCAGTTTAGCGAGCTGCCGGGCGCGCGTGAGCGTCAATTAAAACGGCGCTCACAAAACCCATTGTTCACTGAAGAATGCCAGGTTGTTACCCCGTCTCAGCTAGAGGGTGCACGCCAGCAAGACCTTGACGAAGTGCAACAATTTTCGACCGCGCTGCTCGCCTTGCTGAATGATGTTAGCGCCTTTTCCGGTAAGGAAGAGACCGATAAAATTTTACAGACAAAGGAGCGGGCAGACCGCTTATATGAGCAATGTGTTGGCCTGGCCGGTGAGCATGAACGTGAGCGCCAAGGCTTATTAAAACTGAATGAGGCGATTATGACGGCCATCAGGGCGGCGGCCGGTGAAGATCCGCTAGCCTTGTCCGAACTGGAAAAAGAACAACAGGCCAGGGCCATCCACCTGTCATTACTTGAATATCCCTTGATCGCCGATATCCTTCGCTCCGATGCCGTCATTGAAGAAGATCAGTTACCACCCACCATCCTGTCTGCGGATGACGAAGCGATTGAGAAGGCGCTTGGCCTGTTCAGCCCTGAACAACGTCAGCTGCTCATAGAAGAAGCCAGGCAGATCAAATCCAGATTGGAGCAATCAGGTAAGCTGGATAAACACTTGGAAAAAAAGTTCAGCTTGTTATTTGCATTGGCATCGTAACGACTAAACCCGGCTCAAACTGCCGTCAGGCTAGATCCAGTAGTACCATAGTGGCAGAGTAAAAAAGCTGAGGGCGGTTGTTAAGGTTAATGCGGCGGCATAAATACCGGTATTTAAACCAAAACGGTCGCACAGGACGATGCCAAGGGCCATACTTGGCAAGGCCGCTTCGATCACCAATGCGCGCAGGGTTTCCCCATTGACATCAATATTGGATGCCACCATCCAGACAATCAACGGCATGGCAAAAAGTTGAATAACGGCCACCGGTATGACGGTGGGCAAGTTACGCCATTCCGATAATCCGCGGGGTAGCGCCATGCCGGCGGCAAATAACATGAGCGGGATAACGGCGTTACTGAGCATGTCGAGCAAACCATCGAACCAGACAGGTGATGGCACTTGCAGCAAATTTAACGTCACTGCGAGGACAACAAACCAGATAGGGACGACAGTCAGCAGGGACAAAAAGGGATGCATGCGTTGCGGTTGCGAGCCATAGCGATTGGCGATCATAATCCCGACCGTCAGTACCAGGGGAAAGCAGGCGAACATATCAAATTGAATGGCAATGCTCCTGGCCCAGGTGCCGAAGGTGTTTTCCAATAAGGGTAGCCCCAGGTAGGTGGCATTGGGGAAGGCTGCGGCGAGCAGGACTGCGCCCGAGATCTCACGTTTGACAGAGCATATTCGACAAATACTGGCAGCCAGCAAAAGACTGGACAAGATGCCGATAACCGCACTGATCGATATTTTTATGCTCGTGATGTTGAGTGGAGCATGCCACAGTATTTTAAGTATGAGCGCAGGCAGGAACACATAATAGACCGTGTTGCTGAGGGTGTTACGTACTGTTGAGATGTCCAGCCCAGCCGGGCGTAGCAGGGACCAGGCGACCCCTAGCCCGAGTAGTGCAATGATTTGCAGTAATGCATCTGTCATTTTATGTTCGTCAGTGGTGCACGCTTAAACAGGCCCATGAAAAGAATGTTAATAATGGGGAGGAGGCGTTTCTTCAGATACATGGGCAATATTAGAATCTTCCTTTAATTGGTTACGTATCGTATCGACGTCCCTTTGTAATTTCCTGATCAATTGTTCCTGTTCGAGCAGGGTGCGCGTCAGTTCATCGATTGAGGCCTCCTGATGAGTGATGCGTATCTCCAGGTCGGTGATTTTATTTTCCATGCGATGTCCACTTGTGTCACGGTTTGTCAGGCCTGCCCGTTCAGTTATGCAGGTAGATATCATAGCGGGTGTTTTTGCTGGTGATTATTGTATCAGGTTTTATGTTCGCCAAAGGAGCGGCGCTGAGTGGGCGTTTGACGACCACTCGTTTGCACTGGTAGTGCATGGCCAGTGGCAGTAGTGTCGCTGCATCCTCGTCCTTGCCGGCGATATCGTGAAAGTAACGCATTTCTTTCTTTATCAGGGCCGATTTGCCACGCGTGGGATACATCGGATCGAGATAAATGACATCAGTCTTGATCCTGTCATGTAAGCGCTTGAGTAAATCGGTGGCATCGGCAAAATGGGGCGACATGTTGCTGGCTATGGCGGCGACGTCGGCATCATGACGTGCACGTTCGATGCCATTTTCCAGCAGCAAATAGATGGCTGGTTGACGCTCCACCAGGTTGACATGACAACCCAGGCTAGCGAGGACAAAAGCATCTCTGCCCAGGCCGCCCGTGAGGTCGAGAATAGCGGGATTGAAACCAGGCTTGATGCCGACGGCCCTGGCCAGTGTCTGTTTTCGTCCGCCACCAAATTGCCGACGATGGGCGGCCTTGCCACTGCAAAAGTCAACGAACACAGCCCCGGGTGCTTTTGCGCCAGTCTGTTGCAACTTGCACAGGTAGCCGGGTGTCGTCGTCCAGGGTTCGATGACGAGCAGGTAGTCATAGGTGGTATCGTTATGTGTGCTAATGGGTAATTGGTATTGGTCGGCTAGCTGTTGGGTAGTATGCAGCAGTGTGTCGGAGGTGCAGAGCAGGGCAATGGTGGTTGGCGTTGTCATTGATGATTCAGTTTGAGATATTGGCATCGATTTTGATGTCTGTGATATAAGGAACTTCTGATCAATTGATGAGCTGATCAGAGGTTCCTTAACACAGTTTTAATAATTGTGTTGAATCCGTCTTTTTATTGCAAACTTTTCTTTCAGGCGAGGTGCTTATGGCGACACGCAGTCTAGGTGGGTCTATCCCGAACATTGCATTGTCAGCCTATATTGATGCAAGTGCACAAGTCATCGGCGATGTCAGTATAGGCGATGATAGTTCGGTGTGGCCCCAAGCCGTTATTCGTGGTGACATCCAGCGTATTCGTATCGGCCAGCGAAGTAATATCCAGGATGGTTCCATATTGCATGTGACCCATGATAGTGATTATGCCCCTGGCGGGTTTGCCGTGGATATTGGGGATGACGTGACGGTGGGTCACGGCGTGATACTACATGGTTGTGGCATAGGTGACCGTTGCCTGGTGGGCATGGGTAGTCTGGTGATGGATGGCGCGGTGTTGGAAAATGACGTCATGTTGGCTGCGGGAAGCCTGGTAACGCCAGGTAAGGTATTGACATCCGGTTATTTGTGGGTGGGTCGGCCAGCGCGCCAGTCACGTGAACTCACCTCACAGGAGCGTGACTACCTGGCGTATGCTGCACAACACTATGTCTCATTGAAAAACAGGTATCAATCGGAGCATAATTAATAGATATCACTGTTGTTGAGTAGTTTGCATCAGTGGCGACTCAAGACGTCTAACCCGCCTGCATTTGCTCTCTTATTTTCCTGATAACAGGCCCCGTGTCAGGGCGAACCTGGCGCCATATATAAAATGACTCGGCAGCCTGTTCGACCAGCATACCCAGACCATCGACACATAGAGTGGCGCCCGACTGACTTGCCCATTGCATAAACGCTGTCGGTTGTGGCGCATACATCATATCGTAAACACAGGTGTGACTATCAATACTGCCTGAAGAAATAGCCGGGACATCGCCTTGCAAGCTGGCAGCTGTGCCGTTAATAATCAAATCAAATGCGATTGGCGGGATGGATTCAAGCCCCATGCCACTGATATTGCCCGTGGAAGAAAATAGTTCTGCAAGCTGTTCTGCCTTGCTTGCGGTTCGATTGGCAATGACAATACGCTCAGGTTTTTGTTCGAGTAAGGGATGTAAGACCCCGCGTACTGCTCCACCCGCACCGAGAATCAGGATTTTTTGTCCTTGCAGATCAATGCCCAGCTGATGCTGCAGGTCGCGAACCAGCCCGACTCCATCGGTGTTATCCCCCAGTATCTGGCCATCGGAAAAAGACAAGGTATTTACGGCACCTGCCAACTCGGCCCTGGTCGAGCGCTGTGTGGCCAGTGTCCAGGCTTCCTGTTTGAACGGTACGGTGATGTTCAGACCGCGACCGCCCTGTTGTTTAAAAGTCTCTACCGCTTGTGTGAATGCGGTGGTCTCAACCAGGATCGCCTCATAATGAATATGCTGCCCGGTTTGTTTGGCGAACAGGGTATGGATCGCAGGTGACTGGCTGTGCGACACCGGATTGCCCATCACGGCGTAACGGTCAGGGGATGCAGAAGGTGTCATGATTAAATTGAAAAGATCCCTTTTAATATAAAGAAAAATATAATCGCAAGGATAGCGCCTGCTGGCAAAGTGACAATCCATGACATGAAAATAGTCCTGACAACACGCATGTTGACCGCACCAATGCCACGCGCAATACCAACACCAAGGACTGCGCCCACGAGGGTGTGAGTTGTTGAAATAGGCAAGCCGG
>JGI24023J19991_10002557_pt1 | contig 13215 bp, 13 predicted proteins | sample Cruoilmetagenom1_FD_19991 | JGI IMG/M metagenome (IMG submission 19991)
TTACAAATATTTGGAAATAAAACTCCTCATTTTGAGGGAGTTGTTTCCCATCTAGTTTCATACCTATAACGGAACTAATACTATCTATCTCATCTCCAAGTTCAAAGTTTTCGAGTATCTTTTTCTCAAGTTTATATATCTTTTCTTCTGTTTCTTTTATATCGTATCCCACACCGACACTTCCATTTATATACACTTGTGTTGTATCAAATTCTGGCATAAATTCAAATTTTAGTAGTTTTGCAAAACTTATTGTTGTAATAATGATAAATATAGTCAAAATAAGAGGAGATAGGTATTTCCACTTTAATACAAAATCAAGAATTTTTTTATATAAGTTTTTATTCCATTCCCAGATAGTTTCTGATTTCTTTTCATTGTGATTTACTTGTAAAATATGTTTTGCATGAAGAGGTAAGAAAAAAAATGCTTCTACTAAAGAACTCAAAAGAAGTATAGAAATCATAATAGGTAATATCCTCATAAATACACCAGTTTCGCCACTCATAAGCAATATTGGTAAAAATGCAAAGATAGTTGTAGCTGTTGCTGTTAAAACAGCTGGATACATCTCAACAGCACCATCTAAAGCTGCTGTCATTTTATCTTTTCCCATCTCTAAATGTCTATAGATATTTTCCCCAACAACAATAGCTTCATCCACTAGCATACCAAGAGCAAGTAAGGCTCCTAAAAGGGAGAGCATATTTAAACTAAAGCCAAGTTGTTCAGCTCCAATAAGCCCTATCATAAAACTCGTTGGTATTCCAACTGCAACCACAAAAGCAATCCGTGCATTGATAAAGAAAAATAGGGCAATAGTAAGTAGTATTAGACCAAAAAGGATATTAGATACAACAGTGTTTAGTCTGTTTTTTATCCAAACAGAGGTATCTGTATATGTATCAAATTTAATATCAGAATATTTTTTTTGTTCCTCTTTTAATATTTTTTTTATCTCTTTAACTAAAGCGATACTATCGCCTGTTTTACTTTTATTGACACCAATTGAGATATTTTTTTGTCCATTAAAATGTGAGATAGTATTTACATCTGCTAGTTTATATTCTACTTTTGCAATATCTTTTAAATAGATAGTTTGATTGCCAATTTTTATGATCATCTGTAGAAGTTTTTGAATATCTTTTTCACCATTTTGACTACTAAGATAATAGTGAGTTCCCTTATCTTTGATAATTCCAGCAGGAAAGATAGAACTTGTAGAGGCTATGGCATTTATTACCGCATTTTTATCTAATTTAAACGCATCTATTTTTGCTTCATCAAAAGTGATAAGAAGTTCCTTGTCACTATCTCCCCAAATTGTAATATCACTTAAATCTCCAAGCGTATTTATCTTGGCTTTAATATCATCTGATATTTGAAGTAACTCTTCATTTGATTTATCTCCAAATACAGCAATAGTAATAAGTGGAAATGAAAAACTTACCTCTTTTACAATTGGTTCATCCATGTCGCTTGGCAGGTCTGAACGAGTTTTTGTTACGATATCTTTTACATCATCAAGCAGTTTTGAAAGATCATTTCCCTCTTTTAAGTCTATCTTAATAGTAAAATAACCTGTTTTTACAACAGTTGTAATACTATCTGCTTCACTTAAATTTGCTAGTTCATCTTCTATTTTAGAAACAGCCATAAGGTCAAGTATATCACTACTAGCCCCAGCATAAGTTCCAGTAATAGAGATAGCATCAAGATTTGATGGTGGAAATATCTCTTTTGGTATTTTTAAGTATGAAAATACAGAAAGGATAAATATAAAAAATAGGAGCATATAGTTTAAAATAGGTTTTTCTAAACCAAATTTTATAAGTGATTTTATCATGTTACATTATACTAGATATAATCTTATCTATATCTAATTTTTCTTTCATAGTTTTTATAAATGTATCAATTGTTTTTTTCTTATATGTTTTGAAATTTTCATCATCAAAAATACCATGTACAAAAGTTCCTTTGATATTATCTTTCTCAAAAAATAGAGGATATTTTTCACTAATACCTTGGTGTATCTCAAAACCTTCGTAATCATTCTTAAACATTCTGTATAATTCTCTTTTGAGCACTTTGTCATTTTGAAACAATATATCATCATCAATAAAACCTAGTCCAACTTCTATTGTAGGAGTAGTATTTTCAATACAAAGTTTATCAATAAGCTTTTCAAACATCATCTCATATCCACCACAAATACCAAAAAGTTCTACTTTTGTATTTTGAAGTTGTTTAAAAAGACCATTGTTTTTTAACCACCGTAAATCTTGAATTACTAGTTTTGTACCAGGGAGTATTACTAAGTCAAATCTATTTAAATCTATATTGGAAGTTACAAACTCTAAAGAGATAGTTTCATCTGCAATTAATGGTTCAAAATCATTATAATTACTCATATGTGGATAGTTAATAACAGCTACTTTTTTTGTAGCATTTTTACAGTTTTGAGTAAAGTTTTTTAAACTAGCACTATCTTCAAATCCTAGATTAAAAGGGATATAAGGTAATACTCCTAAAACAGGTATTTTAAAATCCTCTTCAATAATTCTAACACCCTCGTCAAACAGACTCATATCTCCTTGAAATTTATTAACAATAACACCTATAACATTTGAGCGTAATTTTTCTGGAAGTAGGTTATAAACACCCCAAATAGAAGCAAATACACCACCTTTTTGTATATCTGCAACTAGAATTATTTTTGTATTGTAACTGTCTGCTATATAAATATTTGACAAATCTTTATCCATAAGATTGAGTTCTACTGGGCTTCCAGCTCCTTCACATACAACACAATCATATTTTTCATCAAGATATTCAAAACATCTTTTTACCACTGGCTTAAGTAAATCTAAGTCTCTATAATATTCTCTTACATCTTTGTCGTGAAGTACTTTTCCTTCAACTATAAGTGAAGCTGAATTTCCATGACCTGATTTGAGTAAAACTGGATTTAAGTGATAAGAGGTTTTGACACCTAAAACTTCTGCTTGAAAGTGTTGTGCTATTGCTATCTCACTATTGTCATCACAAACTTTTGAATTGTTTGATACATTTTGTGCTTTAAAAGGGACAACACTATATCCTAACTCTTGGATAATTTTTCCTATAACAAAAGTAAGTGTTGATTTTCCTGCATCTGAAGATGTTCCAAAAATACTTATATTTTTCATAATATCCTTATGCAGAGTTGATTTTTGAAAGTTTACAATATTATCTGTATAAATATACTTATAGTTCCTCTTGAGGTATTGGTTTTGCAAAATAGTAACCTTGATAATATTCACAACCTAAAGTTGAAAGTTTTTCATACATCTCTTTTGTTTCTACACCTTCAGCGATAACTTCAAAACCAAACTTACTTCCAATACCAAGGATTGCTACTACTATTGTTTCATCATTTTCATCTGTTAATATATCATCTATAAAGGATTTATCAATTTTCAGTTCATCAATTGGAAGCTTTTTCAAGTAAGATAAAGAGGAATAACCAGTTCCAAAATCATCAATAGAAAGGGTTAAACCTAATTTTTTAAGATAATGTATCTTTTCAAGAGCTTGATCTGTATTTTTGAACAGTAAGCTTTCTGTAAATTCTAGTCGTAATCTATTTGGTATAATATTATATTTAAATATATTATTTTCAATATTTTTTGCAAAATTATCTTTTTCAAATTGTTTAATACTTATATTTACAGATATTCTCCAATCTTTTTTTATTGCGTCTTTTTCCCAACTACTTATGAGTTTTATTGATTCTTCTATCACAAAGTTACCTAATTGTAAAATAAGATCACTCTCTTCTGCTATTGCTATAAACTCAATAGGACTTATATATCCTAAGGTTTTGTCAGTCCATCGCAATAGTGCCTCAACGCCAGTTACTTTTTTATTATTATTAAGCTGTTTTTGGTAATGTATCTCTATTTGATTATTGGTTATTGCTTTTCGTAACTTTTCTGTGATGATTGTTTTTCTTTCTATCTCTTTTTGAAGTTTTGGGTCAAAAAAGCTAAAGTTGTTTTTTCCTTTATCTTTTGAATGATACATTGTATTATCTGCACGCTTCATAAGCTCATCAAAAGTGATAGTATCATTAAATATTGATATTCCTATACTTGCAGTTAGTTGATATTCTATATTTTCAATCATAAGTGGTTTTGATAATCGTTTTAAAACATTATTTGCAACAGTTCTTATACTTTTGACTGCTGTATCTTTATCACTGTGTTGTGTATCAATAAGAATAATAAATTCATCTCCTCCAAATCTTGCTGCTGTATCGTATCTTCTTATTGTTTTGGATAGTCTTTTAGCACACTCAACTAATATCATGTCTCCTATAACATACCCTTTTGTGTCATTGATATTTTTAAAATTATCTAAGTCTATGAACATTAATGCACCAAAGTTTTTATTTCTACTATTTTTATTGATAAGTCTACTTGCTCTATCTTCTAGTAAAGCTCTATTTGGAAGATTTGTTAAAGAATCATAATAAGCAAGTTGTAGTATCTCTTCCTCTTTTTCTTTAATCTTTGTTATATCCATAACAGCAGATACACGTATAGTTTCTCCCTCAAGCTGTATATCTTTTCCTCTTAAAATAGCAGGAAATTTTGTTCCATCTTTTCGTAACATAATTGCTTCATAAGGTTCTTGATTTTTATTGTTGATTACTTTTTTTACATAATTGATTGATTCATAGGCAATAAACTCAAATGCGTTTTTACCTATCATTTCTTTCTCATTATAGCCAAATAACTCAGGTGCAACACTGTTTGTTTTTATACATTTTTTATCTTCATTGTATATTATCAAGCCCTCTATTGTAGAGTTTGATAATGCTTCAAATGTTTCTATATTTTTAGTTTTTTGTTCAAAGATTTTATTTTCTAATTCTTTTTCTTTTGTAATATTAATTCCTACTTGAATTTTGACTTTTCTATCATTGATAATGGTAATTTTATCACTAAAGAGATAATGTTTATTATTTAAGCTATTTAAGTGTTCCCATTTGTAAGTAGAGCCTATCTCTTTTGGGTATTTATTATCTAAAAGGTCACAGTTTTCGCAAGGTTGTTGTTTCTCTTTTTGTAAAACATTAAAACAAATTTTGCCAACAATATCTCCAAACTCTTCTATACAGTGATGGTTTGCGTATATTATTTCATAAGTTTCAATATCGATGATGTAGATAATTGCATCTATACCATCAACAATAAATTTTAATGCTTCTTGTGATTTTAAATTAATTAAATCTTTTTCAATCATAAATAGACCTTTTTGTAAATTATGACAATACAATTTTGTTGTTAACTACCTATTAATCTCATTGTATAATTCATTATTTTCTATTGCTTGACAATTGGTTATGTTTCGAGTATTACCATTTCCTAACTATATATAAGAAAAAATTCTTTAAGTGTACAATATTATATTTTCAAATTAGCTTTAATTGTAAAGAATTTGTAAAGAGATGTATTGGTGTATTTTACAATCTTGGGGTAGAGTTATGACAATAAAAAAGAAAAGGGGAAAAGATGAGAAAAATAGCAATAGCAATAATGTTAGTTTTTATTACAAATATATTTGCATCGCAGTTTAATCCAATAATGCAAGAGTATATAAATAATCTCAAAACAGAAGCTAAAAAAGAGAATAGTGGATTTGTTGATTTTAGTATAAAAGAGGGTGAGAAAATATTTACCACTTCACACATAGGAAAAAAAAGTGAAAAGATATCTTGTACAAGTTGTCATAATATTGATTTAACAACTACAGGAAAAAATACTTTTACAAATAAACTAATCGAACCATTATCTCCAAATAAAAATCCCAATAGACTTACTAGTGTAAAAGATGTAGAAAAATGGTTAAGAAGAAATTTCAAAGATGTGTATAATAGAGCTGGAACTGCCCAAGAAAAAGGTGATGTATTGTATTACATCAATTCAAAATAAAAAGGAAAGTTATGAAAAAATTACTTATATCAGTTGTATTATTTAGTTCACTATTATTTGGACAAAGTGGTGTAAAACCTGTAGATAATAAGCTTTATTTAAAAGAGTGTGGAAGTTGTCATTTTGCTTTTCAAGCTGGTCTTTTACCAGAGCGTTCATGGGTAAAGATGATGAACAATTTAGAAAATCATTTTGATACAGATGCGACTTTGGCTAAAGAGGATTATGATACTATAATGAATTACTTAAAAGTTAATAGTAGTGAAAAAGCAATGAATTATAAAAGAAGTAGAAAAATGACAAATTCTATAAGAGGCAATCAAACACCATTGAAGATAACAGAAGTTGCATATTTTGTAGATAAGCATAATGAAATACCACTTAGGTTAATAACTCAAAAAGGGGTGGGAACACTTAGTAATTGTATGGCATGTCATACAACAGCAGATAGAGGAATATACAGTGAAAGAGCAATTCAAATACCAAACTATGGAAGATGGGATGACTAAAAGTTATATTTGGCCTTTGTTTAATCGAGTATCACATATATTATTGATACTTTTTTTTGCAGCCTGTTATTTGTTAGCCGATGATGATTATATCTCTTATCACATTGCTTTTGGACTCTCTTTTGGAGCGGTTATTTTATTTCGAGTTATTTGGGGTTATCTTGGACCAAAACATTCAAAATTTAAAGATTTTAACTTTAAAATTACAGATTTAAAAGAGTATCTATTTTCACCATTTTCAAAAACAAAAGAGTATTTAGGACATAATCCAGCCTCAAGCTATGCAATTGTAGCGATGATTGTTTTGGCAATTTTGTCCATACTCTCTGGACTTTTATATTATGGAATAGAGGAAAATCACGGAATATTTTCATTTTTAAATAGTCAACTCTTTAAAAAGATGGAACTTTTTGAATCGTTACATGAACTTTTTGCAAATCTATTATTAGGTGTGATTGGTATACATATCGCAGGAAGTTTAATCGATAGATTTATAAAAAAAGGTAATGCTATAGATTCTATGGTTGATGGATATAAAAAAACTTCACAAGAGATGAGTATAAAAACTAATATTTTTCAAAAGTTATTAGGTGTGATTTTTATACTATCTTCTCTATATGCACTTTATTATTTGATTTTTACAAAAGATAATATCTTTGTAGCAAGTGCAAATATCAAACAGGACTATGCGATGTTACATAGTGATTTTAGTAAAGAGTGTGGAAGTTGTCATATAACATATCCACCTTTTTTACTCCCTAAAAGCTCTTGGGTTTTAATGATGAGTGATTTGGAAAATCATTTTGGAGATGATGCAAGTATCGATAAACAAACAAATCTTTCTATTTTGAGTTTTTTAAATGAAAATAGTGCTGAAAACTCTACACAAAAAGTAGCATTTAAAATATTAAAAAGTCTCAAAGAAAATAATAGTACAATAGCTATAACAAAAACACCATATTGGAAAAAAAAACATAGAAAAATAGACAAAGATATTTTTGCAAATATTAAGATAAAATCTAAAGCAAACTGTAAAGCTTGTCATACAGATATAGAAAATGGACTTATAGAAAAAAGTTTGATAAAAGTACCAGATATTAGGAAATAAAATGAGATTATTAGTAATCCTGTCTCTTTTAGTGTATACACTTTTTGCAGATAGTCATGAAAAAAAAGATCATCACTATTATCATAAAGATTTAACCTATTTAAATTTAGATAATGACCAAAAGAAAAGTTTAAAACATATTCTTAAAAAGTATAGAAAAAATATCAAAAAGTATAGAGAGAAAAAAGAAGATATAGTTGAAAAGAAGCAGGAGATATTTTTAGAAGATGATTTTGATACAGAAAAAATAGAAAGATTAAATCAAAAGATATCAAAAAAATCAACAGAGTTGGAGATAAAGTTTTTAAAACAGATACATGCTCTTTTATCCAAAGAACAGCGAAAAAAATTTATAGAATATATTGATGAGTGGGAAATAGAATGAAAATTTTATTAATAGAAGATGATCTTGAGATGCAAGAGTTACTTCAAGATTATCTTAAAAATTTTTATTTTGAAGTATATTCTTTTGCAAATCCCCTAGAAGCACTAAAAAGTTTAGAGCTAAATAATAGTTATGATATTGTTGTTTTAGATTTAATGCTTCCCCACCTTGACGGTTTTGATGTGTGTAAAAAAATCAGAGAAAATAGCAATATACCTATTATTATATCTAGTGCTAGAGGAAATTTGGGTGATAAAATAGTTGCTTTTGATTATGGTGCTGATGATTATTTGGCAAAACCTTATGAGCCAAAAGAGTTGGTAATACGGATAAACGCTATATTACGAAGAGTTACACCTAAATTAAATAATAAAATTGTGGGGGAATTTACAATAGATGAAGATAAGATGGAAATAACCCAAAATGGGTATACTTTAGAATTAACAAAAATAGAATATGAGATATTTTTATTGCTTTTAAATAATCAAAACAAAGTTCTCTCTAGAGAATCTATTGCAAAATTTCTTGGTAGTGAATATCTAAATATAAAACATAGAGCAATAGATATGCATATAAGCAATATCCGAAATAAAATTTTTGATGACTCTAAAAATGCAAAATATATCAAATCTATTTGGGGTATTGGATATAAATTTATAGGATAGATGATGTCAATTTTCACTAAAGTTTTTATACTATTTTGTATTAGTATTGTGTTGATGTTTTATCTATCAACGAAAACAAATGCTATTACTGATGAGAAAATAGAACTGATACATAAAGAAAAATATATTCAAGCTTCAAAAGAACTTTTTAATTATCTTGTCAATGGAGATATAAATATGTTAAATAAAAGAGTTCAAGAATTAAATTATGAAACAAAAATTATAGATCTAAATAGTGAAGAAATGGCGAGTATCTATCAACAAACTATCTCATTTGGAGAGGTAAAAATAATTAAACAAGATGATGGATATTTACTTTTTATGAAATATCTTGATGATGAATTTTATTTTTATGATATATCTCAAAAAAAAGAGATTGAACAAAAAGAGCATTTAAACTATCTAATATTAGCTGATATAGCTATCTTGATTATTATGTTTTTAGTTATTATTGGTATTTTAAGACCACTTAAATCTATATCAAAAGGTATTAAAAAATTTGGTAGTGGTGATTATTCTGCAAGACTTGCTATACCAAATTCAAAAGATGAAATAGGAGAACTTGTAGATAGATTTAATACAATGGCCGAAAATCTTGAAAGTTTAATAATCTCAAGAACACAATTTTTAAATGATATTAGCCATGAATTACGAACTCCTATATCTAAAGCAAAGCTTTCATTGGAGATGATTGAACAGAGTAAATATAAAACAATTTTAAAAAAATCAATAGATAATATTGATGAACTTACCAATGAGTTATTGGAACTTGAAAGATTAAACTCAAAAAATCTTATACTAAATATGGAAAAACATTCTATTGAAACAATATTAGCAAATGCCTTATCAAAAATGATTGTAGAAAATGAAGAAGATATTAAAGTAAAGATAGTAAATACATTTGATTGTGTTGTAGATATTAACTATATCTCAATAGCAATAAAAAATATTATTGATAATGCTTTAAAATACAAAGAGGATGGTAATGTTGAGATTGTTGTAGATACAAATATTTTAGAAGTAAGAAATTATGGTAAAAAACTTCCTAATAATCTTGAATATTATATGGAGACTTTTACACAAGAGGACAATAGTAGAAGTATAAAAGGGTATGGTTTAGGATTAAATATAGTAAAAAGAGTACTCGAACATCATCATTTTATTTTAGAATATGGTTATACAAATAATCAAAATATTTTTAGAATAAAATGTAACAATAAAGCTATATAATATTGACTGTTTGACGTTTTAATTTAGAGTAGATAAAAGCACCAAAAGTAAGAATTATATACAATCCACCTATAAAATAAAGTTGTTCTATTTGTGTATTATATTCATAATAGATAATAAGTATAGTCCCAATTGCTAAGCCAATCATTGCTATAATGGTTATATAGAGTGATGAATTGGTTTGTTTATATATTTTAAAATTAACGTAAGCTGTTAGGAAAGAAACCAATAAAAAAGTTACACTACCAAATTCTAGAATTACTTTTAAATTTCCTATAAGAATTAAACTAAATGCAAATATAGCCATTGTTATTATAGAATATATTGGAATATTGTTTTTTCTTTTTGTTAAAAACTGAGGGAAATATCCATCTTTTGCAATAACAGATATTTGTCTAGATGCACCAAATAAAGTTCCACTAATAGCACTACTTGTAGCTAACAATGCACCAATGATAACTAAATCAGTTCCCCAATGTCCCAAAATTTTATCTGCACCAGCTGCTAATGCATATTCTTGATTTTTGATAATATCTTCAAAAGGGATTGTAAGGATTGCTCCTAAAGATAACACAACATATATAGCAATAGCTAAAATCATAGCACTATAGATTGCTCTAGGGATATTTTTTTGTGGGTTCTCCATCTCATTAACTGCATTTATTACAAGTTGGAACCCTTCAAAAGCTACAAAAGTAAGTGAAGCAACAATAAAAACAGATAATAGTGTGACATCCTCATTTTGTTCTAATAATGTTGGAAGAGAAGTATTTGCATTATTAATAAGAACAAAAGAGATAACAGTAAGAATTATAAGTTTTGTATAAACCATCAAATCTTCTATTTTCCCCATCCCTTTTACACTCCAAATGTTTATAAGTGTAAAAATCAATATTATAATACCAGCAACCCCTTTTCTTATCCANTCANTATTTGCAAATTCAAATCCACTTATTGCNTAAGAGGCAAAAGTATAAGCATATAAAGNNAANGTACTAATATAACCAAAAATAACCCACCAACCAACAAGTGAAGCACCAAAANNGGAACTAGGGAAAGTTCTTTTATAAAATGAATANGTAGCACCNTCATCTTTATAGTAAATTCCAAGTTTAATATAGGAGTAAGAAGCAAGCATTGCTAATATTCCACCTAGTATAAAAGCTAATGGAGTAAATACTCCTATTATAGATACCGATATACCCAATACGGTAAATATCCCTCCACCTATCATACCACCAAGTGCAATAGCAATGAGTTCTAATAATCCAAGTGATTTACCTCTTTTTCTGTGAATATTTAAAGTGTGCATAATAATATCCCAATATTTAAAAATAGTATCTCTTGTAACTCTATAGTAAATCCTAATGTGTCTCCATTTAAAAAGCCCAAATGTTTTTTAAGTGAATTAAGGATAAATTTCGTTATTAAACTAAAAGGGAAAAATAAAAGTTTGATATATATTGGAGTTTGAAATGAATCTTTTAAGCTATTGATAAAGTGGCTTTCTTTGTGATACTCTAAATCTAAAGCAAAAAAAAGTGAACTTCTACTTAATACAAAAGCGAAAAAGATACAAATAAAGTGTTGATAATACAAAAGATATGAAAGTGCTAAAATCTTTAAAAGTACAAAACAAAATGTTCCAATAGCTCCAATAGCACCAACTTGTGGTTCTTTCATTATCTCATGAACATCTTTTTTACTTAAAGAAGCGAAGTATCCATCAAAAGTATCTGAAACTGCCTCAAGATGGATAAATCCATATAAAAAAAGATACATTATAGACAGAAGTATCGCTTTGTACAAAAGAGGTAATGGTAACAATAAAAATAATCCAACAGTTATAATAGAAAGCAACAATCCAACCAAAGGCAAACTATAAATTACACCTTTGTAGAAGTTTTTATTTGCCTCAAATTTACTTACTTTTATAGGTAGTATTGAAAAAAAGGAGATACCATATTTTAAACCATTAATCATATCTTTCATTTAAGTTGTATCTCCAATCCAAGTTTTACCTCATACACTTCATTACAAAAAGATGCTAACTTTTGCCCAATGATACCACTTAAATCAACATATTTACGACTAAGACTATCTAGTGGAATGACACCAGAACTCACATCGTTGAGGACAAAGACAATATTTGCATCTTTTTTACTTAAGCTTTCAAGTTGTTCTAATAAAGTGGTTTCATCTTTATCAATATTGTTCAAAATCCACATAGATATACAATCAATAAGATATGTCTGTCCATCTTGTATAATAGCAGGTAGATTTTTTGTCTCCTCTATAGTATGAAACTTATTAACTCTTTGAAGTTTATGTTGTTCAACTCTTTTATTCATCTCACTATCATTATAACTATTGTCATAAGTTGCTATGTAGTATGATTTTTTTACTTTTGCTAGCTTGATAGCTTTTTGTTCAGCTAAGTTTGATTTTCCTGATTTTTGTCCGCCAAAATAGAGTATTTTCATAATTCTTCTTAATAAAATGGTTTTTGATGCTGATGTGCAATAGTTAAAATTAATATAATATCATCTTGTAAAGTATAAAAAATACTATATGGAAATCGATGTAAGACACATCTTTTTAAATCATTTGTGATATTTGGGTACAAATTTGGAAAAGAAAATATACTATCTATTGATTTTTGTATATCTTTTTTAAAAATATCTCCTAAGTTTTCTTGTTGTAAGTTATAGTATTCTTTGGCATCATCAATTTCAATATGGGCTTTTTTTGATATGTATAGTTGCATTATTTAAAAACTTCATCGTATGAAACAGTTTCAATATTTCCTTCATTGTAATCTTTAAGTCTCTTTTGAGATTCTTCTATCCAAAGATTTTCTATATCTTTATCTGGTTCATTTAAACTAGCAATTAAATTCTCAATAAGGATATATCTTTCTTGAGGTTTTAAATTTATAGCTTGTTTAAGTATATCATTTGCACTCATAAGTTTCCTTTTATAGTTTTGTTCATTATACAGTTTCTTAGTTAAAACTGCAATAATTTATTGTAAAAATGATTCAACTTTTGCAGTAATTTGTTGTTTATCCAACCCATTTAAAATTCCATAAGCTAAAGCTCCACCAGCTCCAACTCCCTCTTTTGCTTCACCCTCATCATAGAGTTTTAATGCAGGGTGGGTTGATAATGAAAAATCAAAATCTACGAAATAACTATTTATATCAAAATTTAAAAGTTCTAAGATAGCTTTTATATCACTATTTGTATCCTCTGCAACCCATTTTGTAGTACAAAGTGATACATTGGAAGTGTCAAATTCACCACCCATCATCTCCAAAATTTTATTTACAATTAAAAGT
>JGI24023J19991_10002559_pt1 | contig 13208 bp, 14 predicted proteins | sample Cruoilmetagenom1_FD_19991 | JGI IMG/M metagenome (IMG submission 19991)
ATCGAGCATTGCCTGAGGGCGCCAAAGCTGGACCGGATATAAAACTTGAACGCACGGAAAATGCCCCCTCTTTTGATCCGGATGATGTCTACGGAAAAAAGTCCTGAAGCTTGATTGAGTGCCTTGATTAAGTGCCTTGATTGAATGCCAGGTACATGCATGCCCGCGCATGCGCGCGACAGGGGCAATACTTAGAACCTGGTTCATTCAATCTTAACCTTAACCGCACATTAACCTTTGATTTATTCCCGGCTGCTAGAATTTTAATATATTTGTGGCAGGCTGGTATTCAATGACGCTCACGTGTTGTTCCGCGTAAAAGGGAGCGACACTTATAAATGGGGGTGCGGATGAAGGGGAAGATTGGAATAGCATTGGGCGGTGGTGCTGCTCGCGGATGGGCACATATTGGTGTTATAAAAGCACTGAGGGATGCCGGCATTCATCCTGACATCGTTGTTGGCACCTCAATTGGTGCCGTTGTTGGCGGCTGTTATGTTGCCAACCATCTTGACCACCTCGAAGAGTTTGCGACCGGTCTTTCAAAACGCAGCGTCTTTTCATATCTTGATTTCAGCCTCACCGGCACGAGCCTCATTTCGGGTCAGCGGCTTTGCTCGAAACTAGAAGCGCGTATCAAAATTCGACGCATTGAGGACATGGAGAAAAAGTTTGCCGCCGTCGCAACAGAGATGGAATCGGGGCATGAAGTCTGGCTCAAGCGCGGTCGCTTAATAGATGCCATGCGCGCGTCATACGCTATTCCTGGTGTATTCCGTCCTGTCCGGGTGAAAAACCGATGGTTGATGGATGGTGCCATTGTCAATCCGGTGCCGGTCTCTGTTTGTCGTGCCCTTGGTGCGCGGACAGTTATTGCGGTCAACCTCAATAGTGATTCATGTAAACAGGGTACCATCATCCCCGATTATGATTTTGGAGATGAGCCTGTGGTGAGTTGTCATGAAGAACCGGTCCAGGCAGAAGCTCCACAACAAGAGCCGGGCAACACACGGTCTGCATTGAAACTCCTCCACCGCCAGTTTTTTGGCGAAAAGAATGATGACACACCGGGGATGACATCGGTCATGATGGATGCTGTCAATATCACCCAGGACCGGATTGCGCGTTCACGCCTCGCAGGTGATCCGCCTGACCTGATGATCTCGCCGCGTCTCGACGATATCGGCCTTTTTGAATTTTACCGTGCCAATGAGGCCATTGAAGCGGGACGGGCCGCTACTAATTTCAAGCTCAATGAATTTCAAGAAAACATCGGCGAGCTCGTAAGCTAAATAGCGATCAGCCTAGCCGGTGGCGATATAGGCCCGCATGGCAGTTGCTTCCATCTCGGTTTCTGCAATGCGCTGTTTCACCACGTCGCCGATTGATATGATGCCGATCATTTCATCATTTTCAATAACGGGCATATGGCGGAAACGATGAGTTGTCATTTGACCCATCAAATATTCAACCGTATCGGATTTCTTGCAGGTCGATACTTTGCTTGTCATGCAAATTGATACAGGTTCACCAAGACATTCACTGCCGCGGTTGGCGACCTCTTTAACGATATCCCTCTCTGATACTATGCCTGCAATTTTTTTATTGTCGTCGACAACTACAACCGAACCTATATGGCATTTGGCCAAAATTTCTGCCGCGTCGCGTATTGATGCGCTCGCTGACAGTGTCATGACGTCGGTTCCCTTGTCGTTCAGGATTGCCGCAACGTTCATATTTACACCTCCCAATTGATTGACAACAAATCTATCGGGGACAAAGGCGTGCATGGCTCTGGGCTATAAGCTCAGTTCCTCGCATCACCGCGAGATGTCAATCGTCAATCTGCCTTGGGCGGTCAGCATTATAACTGCTTTAGGCGGTCAGCATTGTGCTGAAATATTCAGACAATCAAACATTGCGCGGGGGGGGATGCTACTGGATATGCCATATCGCGAACTTTACCCCGACACTTTTTAAATCTTGCGCCATTGGGCCGGGTAAAGCAAGTCATCTGCGGAATGTGGTGAATTTAGTTTTGAGGCGCGCACCCGATTTTATCTCAAATTTCAGGATCGGGGGGCGATTGATATTTACCCTGCCGGTCAAAAAGGCCGATTAAAAACAGTCCGGCCAGGAACCCGCCCAAATGAGCCTGCCAGGCAATTGAGCCGCCTGCCAATTCTGTCCCGGTTACGGCAAAAAGATAATTCACAATGATCCAGAGACNNAGTACAGCGACAATGCGCGGATCTGAAAACATTTTGCGCAGGCTTAATATGGGAACCGAACCAGGATTGTCCCGGATATCTGATANTCGTCCCTCATGCATGGCTCCAAACAATATCCGCAATGCCCCTGCCATGTGACCGGAAACGGCGCCAGAGGCGCCAATCACCGGTATGAGCTCACCGTATTTGGCCATCAGATAAAATAGTGCACCAACGATTCCTGTGATCAGTGTGAAATTAATAAAGCCAAATGCGCCAAAACGCCGCGCAAGAAGGCTCCCAAACGCCAGCAACCACAGTGAATTTGCGGCAAGATGGGTCAGGTCTCCATGTACAGCCATATGGGTGACAAACGAGGTCAGGCTGGCGATTTCGCCGCCCGGCAACTCAGGAGCGTATCCGGTATAGCGGGCAGGAATAAACGCCAGTGCCAATGTCAGCCATGCACTTTCATCTGCAGGTAAAGCCGATCTGATGACGTGGATAACAACAAATACTCCAATGACAATCAAAACAGACGTCGGCACGTTGAATATCGGCTGATATTCAGGTTCAGATTGCTCCTCGTCCACTTATTGCCCTCGCTCTACCCGCGCTTTTCTCAATCGCGGGCAGATTAGCGCATTGAGTGGCAGAGGTACATGGCTAGTTTTGATAAGGATCGTAGATGCAGCTTTTGGACCTTACTCTCCCTCTCCGTGCAATTTTTTCCTGATGCAACTTTTTGGCATGTTCCCTGCTCCCTAGTCAGGATCGGGAGTGGCAGGGACCAGTTCTCGTATCATTTTGAAACGCCGCTGGTCTCATTGTTACTATTTACTAAAATTTTGTTGCCGAGAACGGCACCCAGGTCAGGCAGAAAAATATGAAATCAAATGCTGCAAAAATGCTTTATAATTACTGGAACGAAATTCGCGGGAGCAGGATAGCGCCCAGGCGTTTTGAAATCGAACCCACCAGTATTGCCGGGATTTTGCCGGAAACGTTTATTCTGGAATATTCCAATCCGCAATCGGTTGAATTCCGGCTCTCGGGAACGCAGGTTTGTGATCTCTTCGCGCAGGAATTTCGTGGAAAAAGCATCTATTCATTGTGGGGGGATGAAGACCGGGAGATTTTGCATGATGGTATTTTATCGATCGTGGAAAATGGTTCGATACTGCTGATCGAGGCTGATGGTGTGAAACAATCTGGTTCTGAAATCAGTGTTGAAATGATCATGATGCCTTTGGTGCATAGCGGTGAAAACATCAACCGAATTATTGGCACGATTTCGGCCAGTGCGTATGACCCAAATGTGGTGACACGCCTTGATCCGATCACCTCACTTTATATCCGCAACTCCAGACAGATATGGCCCGACGGGAAGCCGCATAAATTATTGCCTAAAAGTGTTTTGGCAAGCTCGCTACCGCCCAAGGTTGTAACCTCGCACAATCGCAGATTTCGCGTGTTTGAGGGCGGGCTTTCGCGCAATCCAGACAGAACGCATCGTTGAGCATGAATAACTACCAGCGCTCGCAGGAAACCAACATTTGTTTTCTGACCCGTCAGCAAACTCCTTAACGATGTCTCCTCTGAGCCGGTCTCTATAAGTCGCCCCTCTCGTCAGGAATTGAGTTTTATCATCTCCAGTGATTTACGCAGTGCGGATTCTGTGTCAGGGAATCTTCGCTCTGCCGGTATACGTTCAAGAATATTAAGACGAGCCAGAATATGTTCAGAGTCGGCATCCATGCCGGAGATGAGAACCGGTAATCTCGCCGCCTCGCGCATTTCCAATAGCTCATCAATGGCAAGGGCGGCGCTGACATCGAGATGATCAAGCCTGGATAAATCCCACACAATCACGGTTTGGCGATCTGATGGAGGTGCGGTATGGGTGATAATCTCGCGGGATGACGCATAAGAAAAACGTCCAATAAGCCGCGTCAGCATAACGTGGCCGCCAGCTTCTTCAACCAATGCCCGCTCGACGTCTGTCAGTGCTGCGTCTGTATCTGCGGAATTAATGACGGTGATGCGGCCAAGCTCTTCCTCTTCGCGCCCGCTTGCATCGACGAAACTGGCCATAATAATGCCCACGCCAACGGCTGTAATGAGATCAACAAATACGGTCAGAAGCAGTGTCACGACCATAACAATGACGGCTTCGCGGTGCATGAGATGGAGGCGTTTGAGAAAGCCCCAGTCAATAATATCCCAGCCGACTTTCAATAAAATCCCGGCAAGCACCGCATGGGGGACCCGCTCTGCCAGCGGTCCAAGGCCAAGCACAAATGCAAACAGCACAATGGCGTGCAAGGCTCCTGATATTGGTGTGTTGCCACCGGCTTTAATGTTGACGACGGTGCGCATGGTCGCACCAGCACCGGGAAGACCACCGATCATTCCGGCGACAAAATTACCGATGCCCTGTCCGACCAGTTCGCGATCTGATTTGTGACGCACTGTACGGGTCATGCTATCGGCAACGAGAGACGTCAATAGACTATCTATGGAGCCAAGTACGGCGAGTATAAATGCCGCCTGAATGAAACCGGCAAGTGCTGTCCACGGTATGTTGGGCATAATCAGGCTTGGCAGGCCAGACGGGATCGTGCCCAAGACGGGGGCGCCGGGAAAGAGAAGTATTCCGGAAATGGTTCCTATTATGAGGGCGGCCAGGGGGGATGGGAGAATTTTGCCCAGAGCTTTTGGCCAAAATACCATGATCCCGAGAGATATGACGGTAACGATGACGGCGTCCCAAATTATTTCGCCGGGAATATTGGCCCAGGTACGTATGGCGCCAACAGGGCCGCCACCGGGGGAGGCCAGACCAAAACTGGGCAAGCTCTGTATCAGGATGATAATTATTCCGATGCCGGACATAAATCCTGACACCACCGATACGGGTGTGTAATTTATGAAGCGTCCCAAACGCAGCACGCCGAATAATATCTGAAGGATCCCGCCCAACATGACGATTGTGAAGGCTTCTGATGGACTATCGGCATATTGGGATATGACGCCAGCCATCACTACTGTCATGGGACCTGTTGGACCGGAAATCTGGGACGGTGTGCCGCCAAAAACGGCTGCAAAGAAACCGACTGCTATGGCACCGTAAAGGCCTGCTGCGGGTCCTGCACCGGATGCCACGCCGAAGGCCAAAGCGAGCGGTAACGCCACGACAGCCGCGGTCAGCCCGCCGTATACATCACCTTTGAGNCCGGGGTTCATGGTGGACCTTACTTTTCAAATTGTTAAATTCATGGGCTCAAACNAAGNGAGACTGTCAGCGAATAGGTGACCGGCGAAATCCCGTCAATGTGGCTAATTGTTGCAGCTTGGCACCCGGTTTTCTCAAANGTTTCGCNTAATATTGTTGAGCAACCTGGAAAAATTTAACCGCTGACAGGCGTGNTGGTTAATAAAAGTGCTCTAGATCAGGGCTCTCCTTAGCATTTTATTAAACCTAACTATTCATAGTGGGAATTGATTTCCGAGATGGCGCGGCTTTGTTTCAATTTTGAGCGAGCGACCAGTGCTCGGACATGACGCATAGAAATTCACTAACCGATATTTTGTATCCTGGAGCAATGATGGAAACGAGCACCGCAGAATTAACGCGCCAACCAATTGACACATCGACCCGCATCATTCCTGATCGCCGTCGTTACAAACGAGTTCATCTCAATCTCCTGGGCCGCTTCATGCGCCAGGATGAGCGCGAATATCCCTGCAAGCTTTGTGATATCTCCATTGGCGGCGCTTCTATTTTCTCGCCTATCGAAGTTGTCATGGGCGAACGCATCATTGCCTATATCGATCAGCTGGGTCGAATTGAGGGTAATATCACACGTGTCTTTGAAGATGGTTTTGCGATGGAAATCACTGCGACCCGCCACCGCAAGGAAAAAATGGCAGCTCAACTGACATGGCTTGTAAATCGTCGTGATATGAAAATTGCTGATGAGCGCCGTCACGAACGTATGGCCCCTAAAAATGACATTGCTCAGCTCAAGCTCGCCGACGGGATTGTTGTTCAGTGCCGCATGCTGGATGTTTCCCTGTCAGGTGCAAGCATTGAAACTACGGCGCGCCCTGACATTGGCCAGGACGTTCTTCTTGGCAAGCTCAAGGCGCGGGTCATGCGTTATCACGATACGGGGATTGGCCTTGAATTTATTGATATTCAAAACCCGGCAGCTTTACGCAAATATTTTGGCTAGAATTTCAGACACCCTCCGCCGGGCATCATTAAATGCCAGCAGAGGGCTGTACTGCTCTCAAAATGTAACAATAGATGTTTAATCTGACTGAGCAAATTTGAATAATTAAAATCCAACTTAATTTTTCACCTAAATTCGCTCAAAACAACATCTCCGCGTTCGCCAAACCTCAAATTTTTTTTGAGACACTGCCTGTATGTTGAGTTTACGGGGGCTTCGATGAAGCGTTTGATGTATATATTTTTGGCGGTTATCAGTGTTATGACTTATGGCACTGCTGCGTTTGGGCAAAGCGAAGTTCTGTTGAATCAGTTCTCGGAAAAAGCCCCAATCATGCGCGTTTTTGGCCAATCATCGGCGCCGGTTGGATTTATAAAATTCTGTGCGATTTCACCCCAGGACTGCCGCCGGACGGCAAAGTTCCACGGTCGTGTCGACCTTACTCCGGCTCGCTGGCAGGAACTTGAAGAGATCAATCACATCGTTAACAGCACCGTTGTTCCGGTCACGGACGAAGAGCTTTATGGTGAGGTTGAGCGCTGGTCATATCCGAAACGCTACGGTGATTGTGAAGATTATGTTCTTCTCAAGCGCAAGCTTCTGGCCCAGCGCGGCTGGCCAATGAGCGCGCTCCTGATAACGGTTGTTCGTGATGAAATTGGCGATGGGCATGCGGTGCTCACAGTGCGCACAGCGCAAGGCGATTTCATGCTCGATAACAAACGCAAGGACGTGCTCGTCTGGCACAAGGTCCCTTACCAATATGTCAAACGGCAGTCCTATCTCAATCCTGCACTTTGGGTTTCGCTCGAAGAAACCGGACCACGAGGCGTGCTTAATCAGACCGGAGTTGAATAACACCGTTACATACACAAACCGACTAAAAACAGAATGCAGAGTTACGGCCCGGATTACCCTCACCCTGCCATACCCCGACCCAATCTGGGCCAAAACTGGAACCGGCCTCGGAAACGAGCGCCGGTTCATTTTTTTATGAAATTTCCGTCAGGTCTTTGGCGAAACGCTTTGAGTTTTCGACATAATGGGCGGCTGACCAGCGGAGCTTTTCGATTTCCTCTTCGCTGAGCTCCCGCACGACGCGACCTGGCGCGCCGACAACAAGCGAGTTAGGCGGTATCTCCTTGCCTTCCGCAATCAGGGCATTTGCACCGATGATTGTGTTTTTGCCAATTTTTGCACCGTTCAGAACCGTAGCGCCTATTCCAATAAGGCTGTTTTCTTCAATTAAACAGCCATGCAACATGGCCATGTGACCAATCGTGCAACCAGGACCAATGGTCAGGGGATAGCCCATATCTGTATGAAGAACGGAGCCGTCCTGGACATTGCTCCCTTCTCCTATATGAAGAAGCTCATTGTCGCCGCGCAAGACCGCGCCAAACCAGATGCTGGCATCAATCTCGAGTTTTACCTTGCCAACCAGTATTGCGTTGGGTGCAATCCAGAAATGTCCCTCATCTGGTGTTTCTATTTCATTGGCCCCGAGGGAGTAATTGGTCATCTTATTGCGCTCGAACTAGTTGGTGTTGTGTTGCGTCTGCACCGATGGTCGGCAGTCAATCGTTATCAAAATTCCTCAAGATCAATATCGAGGATAGACATGGCGATGTGATAGGATATTTCATTGCCCTTATCCTCGCGGTACAGTACAGCCACGAATTCATCAACAATATATATCTCGTCTGAATCGTCCTTTTGAGGACGTGAGCGCACTTCAAGGAGGTCATTATTAAAGCGGGCGCGGAGATGATTTTGCAATGATCCCGCCTCCTCTCGTTTCAGGCGAAAACTTTGTTCAAAGACATAAGAGAGTTCGCCCTCATCCTCATCGCGCAATAAATCAGCAAATGGGACTTCACCGAGAAAGACTTCAGCTTTTTCTTCATCACGGGTCTGACGTATTTCGATGGTTGGGTGATTGAAGCGTTTTCTTAAAAAACGTTCCAGCACATTAACTTCTTCTGGTTTCACGGGTTTGCTCCGGCAAATATAATTTTTACTACTGTTTCAGGCTATTGTTTAAACTGGACCAGCCTAAGCTTGATCTATTTCCTGCTGCTCATTTAGCCCGCCCCGGTCAGGCCGCCAAGTCTTTATTTCAGCATTGATGGGTGAGATTATAACAATCTCTCTTGTTGTGCTTGCATTATTGATTGTCCCATCTGATTGAACAAGAGGCCAATTGCATTATTGACGGAGAGGCGTTAGAGATTTTGAAAAATAATATTAGTTTGAAATATGCATATTAACTGGTCGTCCATCTTCCCATTTTTGCTTTGGTTACCAAAAGTCTCGAAGGACAGTCTCAGGGCTGACGCCATCGCGGGGATTACGGGTGCCGTTATTGTCTTGCCGCAAGGCGTGGCCTTTGCGATCATCGCTGGTCTGCCGCCGGAATACGGCCTTTATACGTCCATGATCACGCCGATTGTGGCGGCGCTTTTTGGTTCCTCTCTGCATCTGATATCGGGGCCGACCACTGCGATCTCGATTGTTGTCTTTTCCGCAATAAGCCATCACGCGGTGCCGGGCACGCCTGAATTTGTATCACTTGTATTGACCATCACGCTGCTTGCGGGGATTTTCCAGCTGGCCTTTGGCCTGGCGCGACTTGGGGTGCTGGTAAATTTTGTGTCGCATACGGTGGTTGTCGGGTTTACCGCGGGAGCGGCCATATTAATCGCGACGTCACAGATGAAAAACATGCTTGCGATAGATGTTCCGCGCGGTGACAGTTTTCTCCATACCTGGGTGGTGATCTGGAATGAAATCGGCAATGTGAACTGGTTTGCACTTCTTATCGCGCTGGTCACAATCGCGATTGCTGTCTTTTCCAAAAAACTGCATGCACAAATGCCGAACCTCCTTCTGGCTCTGATTATCGGCAGTGTCTTTGCCTTTGCTATTTCGGGTGCTGAGCACGGTGCCAAAATGGTTGGCCGTATTCCCTCCCATCTGCCTCCCCTAAGTGTTCCTGATTTCAGCTTTGCGTCCATCAAGCTTCTGGCACCTGAGGCGTTTGCGGTGGCGCTGCTTGGATTGATTGAAGCGGTGTCTATCAGCCGTTCGATCGCGGCCAAGTCACATCAGAGAATTGACGGCAATCAGGAATTTATCGGGCAAGGCCTTTCCAACATTATCGGCAGCTTTTTCTCAAGCTATGCCGGCTCGGGTTCGTTCACGCGCTCAGGGATCAATTATTCGGCGGGTGCGCGCACACCGCTTTCAGCGATTTTCGCGGCACTCTTTTTGATGATCATCGTCATCGCAGTCGCACCTCTTGCTGCCTATCTTCCGATAGCCGCCATGGCGGGTGTCATTCTGGTTGTTGCTTATAATCTGATAGATATTGGCCAGATCAAACATGTGCTGATATCAAGCAAGACTGAAACAGCAATATTGCTCACGACGTTTTTCGCAACACTTTTCCTCGAACTCGAATTTGCTATCTATCTTGGAGTTCTCCTGTCTCTGATTATTTTCCTGGCTCGGACATCAACACCGGAAATAGTAACCCTCGCACCCGATTTTGATACCAGCCACAACAAAAGAACACTTGTTGATGTAACCTCAAAACCGCTTCGGCAATGCCCGCAATTGCGGATCATCCGTATTGACATGTCGATTTATTTTGGCTCGCTTAACCATGTTCAGGACCGGCTCTACCAGATTGCAGAAACGGGTGGCATCCATCATATTCTGATCTTGGCATCAGGCATTAATTTCATCGACCTTAGCGGCGTTGAAATGCTTGAGCAGGAGGCTGAACGACTGCAGGAAAATGGCGGTGGGCTCTATTTCGTCGGCCTGAAGCCTTCGGTTTACCAATCAATCAGCCGTACTCATATTTTTCAGGTTATCGGCAATAATCATTTTTTCGATAATATGAGCGATGCTATTCACTGGCTACACCGGCTTATGCGCATGCAGGGGCGATGCGCTGATTGCCCGGCACGGGTGTTTGATGAATGCCGGGAAGACAGCTTTTCAATTTAGGTATATTTTGAAGACTTGCCACAGGCGGATAGACAGAGTGGCTGCTTATTCGAAGTGCGCGGGAGACGCTCAGGATTGTGGATTTTCCGCGTCTCTTTGCATGGCTTCGATATAGCGGGGCTTCCACCAGGTTATGGTTATGGGCACGAGAATATTGAGAATAAAGGCCGATACCATCAGCGTATAAAATGCCTCAGTGGACAATATCAAATGTTGCACATAGGCGATATTTATCACGACGAAAGCCAGTTCGGCCCGGCCCAGCATACCAAACCCAATAAGCATGCTTCCCTCCCAGTTCATACCGCCCGTATAGCGTGCCGCCAATGCAGCTGAGATAATTTGCGCAAAAAATACGCCTGAGGTCATGATCAGAATATTTGGCATAACGGCGCTTAGGACGCCCCAATCAAAGAGGAGTTTTGTGCCAAGATCAACAAAGAATACCGGGCCGATCCAGGAGAAAGCCACATTATCGATAATGCGTTTGGTATCGTCAAATGAACCTTTTTCATCTTTGCGTTGAAAATATTCTTCCTTGAGGATAAGTCCGGCCATGAACGCACCAACGGCTGGATGAAATCCGAATTCATGGGCAAGAAGACCAACCAGCAAGGCGAGGAGGAGTACGGTTAGGGTTGAGTGTCGGCCGATATTGATTAGATCCTGCATGCCGTGGCTGCCGATCACGGGGACGCGGCTGAACCAGCCGCTGACATTATGCGGTAACAGCCAGGCCCCCAGTATTGATACAGCCAGAAAGAAGGTTATTGCTTTGACGACGATCAACGCAATATCAACTAGATCGGCCGATCCCTGTCCGGTGGCGACGGGCACTAATATGGCAACCAGTGCAAGTGATGCGATGTCATCGAGAACGGCGGATGTCATGATGCGGGTCGCGGCGGGGGAGGTATGAAGCCCAACGCTTTTTAATGACACCATCGTCAAAGACACAGCTGTTGCGGTCATAGTCAGTCCGCACATCAGGGCAATATTGGGGTTGTCCCAGTAATAGTCTGCAACCAAATAGGCAACCGTGAAGGGAGCGAGGGCACCGAAAAACGCAATCCCCCAACTTTTTTTGATGCTGTCCATAAAGTTGTCGGTGTTTTCTTCAAAACCGATGGCAAACATGATCAGTAGTATGCCCAGCTCGGACAGACCGGAGATAAAGGGATCGGTCTCTTTTGGCATCACGCCAATATTGACCATCAATGCACCGAGTGCGAGGAACCAAAGAACAGGCGTGAGCTTTGTAGCGTGCGCCAAAATATTGGCGGCAAAAACCACAACCCATATTAACGCCAACAATTGAAGTGAATGCATCGTGCCCCGATTAAAACTTATCTACCCAAGCCGATGGCATGATAACAGCTAATCGCTGCAATACCATTGTCTTTTANTTTTGGGTAGATTTTATCCAGACCAAGCAAACCGACNTGATGTCGGTCGCCGTGATATGGGCTTCCCCTGATATCGACGNNCCCTGATATCGGTACGCAACGACAAATCCCCGATCAGCTTTCCTCGTCGCAATTAAACATCTGGTTCATGGCGCGCGCAGGCTCGGCACAGCCTGCCGGCCCTACCACCTTGGCGGGAACCCCGGCTACAGTCATGTCGTGAGGGACATCTTGCAGCACCACGCTACCCGATGCGACACGTGCGCAGCAGCCCACCTTGATGTTGCCAAGTATTTTGGCACCCGCACCGATGAGTACGTTTGAGCCGATTTTCGGATGGCGATCGCTCTCTTCATTGCCGGTGCCGCCCAATGTGACGCCGTGCAGGATTGAGCTGTTGTCGCCGATTTCCGATGTTTCGCCAATTACGATGCCGGTGCCATGGTCAAACATAAGCCCCTGACCGATTTTAGCCGCAGGATGAATATCGATGGTAAAAACTTTTGATGCCTGGCTTTGCAGGTAAAGCGCAAAATCTTTGCGCCCTATTTTCCAGAGCTCATGGGCGAAACGATGGGTCTCTATTGCGTGAAAGCCTTTATAATATAGTAGCGGCTCGATGTGCCTGTGGCAGGCCGGATCGCGCGACAAAACCGCGGCGAGATCCACTCTGAATATGGGACCGAGTTCCGGTACGTCATCCAGCACATCTTCAAATGCCTGAAGAAGAACGGCCTGATCGACATCTGAATCTTTCAACCGTTGGGAAAGCCTAAAGGTCACCGCATCTTCGAGACGCGTATGGCTGAGAATGTTCTTATAGATGAACCCGGAAAGGGCGGGCTCCGCCAATGCCGCCGCTTCTGCCTCCTTGCGCAATGCCGCCCAAACGGGATCACAGGTTTGCAGTAACTGGGGGCTTTGATCTGGGGAAATATTTGCCATCGGGTAACTCCTCGGCGCGGTGTCAAGCATCGCTTGGTGGTAGAAATTTTAGTACAAAACTCAGGTCCAGTGCACCATTAACAGGCTCTATATTGCGCACATTTACGTCCACTTTGTGAGATAGGTGCGAAATTTGCCTTCGTCAATGGCTCATAGGTAGGATCGGTGCTCACAAATACGCGATCAGTACTCCCACAAGATATCACAACCAATAAGACATTTTAAACCCAATATATAAATATGGCCTTCATGCTGATTGACGGAGATCGATTTGGCCTCAATAAGAAGCTTCGCAGGAAATTAGATTTGAATTCAGCCAAGAATGAAATTTACCATGACCGATATTGATGGCTTTTCAGTTAAAACTTATGACGGCATTTGCCGGATCACTA
>JGI24023J19991_10002560_pt1 | contig 13201 bp, 14 predicted proteins | sample Cruoilmetagenom1_FD_19991 | JGI IMG/M metagenome (IMG submission 19991)
AGTCCGATCTGCTTATGTGAATCCGCAGGTAGGATTTAAGGGGAAGACGGTGAGAATCCGTCGTGGACCCGCCGCTGTATTCGGGGACGAACGCTGCATAAAGCCACTTTTCCGGGAGATCGGGATGGGAAGGCGCGGCTAGTAGGGTGATCCGTAAGCCAGAAGACCTAACCATGGAAATTCAGCGCAATGGACCCTCGTGGAGTGGGTGGAAATTGCATATGGAGCGGGTGAAAAACGGCATCCCCGTACTTGTTGATTTGAGTACGGGGATTTTTTTGTTCGATTTCAGGATTGGGAATTTCCTCGTTTCTCTCAAAGGATGAAATCTAATAAATCCTGTAGCGGGAGTTTTTGTTTAGGCGCTATCCAGGGAAATGAGGTGATGCACAATAAAAACGGGGGTTATCCCCTTTATTATGTCGTTGGCGGAGCGAAATCGGGCAGGGAACTTCAATTATGTGGTTGATTGATGTACGTGTGAACAGAGGGGTTCATGTATGTTGGTTTTACATTTTTCTTGCTTGAAACGATACGTGTTATTAACAACTATTATAAAATAGGGAGAATGTAATTATGATAAAGAACCTTAGCCGTGGATTTGGATTATTTCTTGCGATAACAACTATTTCCTATATGGTCGCACATCCTGTTTTCGCAGCCGAAAAGGCGCCCAAGCTTGATAAGATTGTTTTGTCAAGTCCTTTTGTGGCGCTTGTTTTGCCAATGGCTTATATGGCCAAGAACAATGTGCTGAAGGATATTGCAAAGGAGACGGAGCTTGTTATCTGGAACAACCCCGACCAGCTTCGGGCGATAATGGCCCAAAACCAGGCGCATTTTGTTTCGGTGCCATGCAATACTGCTAGTATTTTCTATAACAAGGGTGTGAAGTTGAAACTTCTCAATATTTCGATATGGGGAATCTTTTATGTAATCAGCAGTGATTCGTCCATCGAGTCGCTCGCTGACCTGAGAGGAGAAAAGATTTTTGTTCCGTTCCGGGGAGACCAGCCTGATTTATTGTTTCAATTCATATGTCGTGAACAGGGTATTGATCCGTTTAAAGATCTTGACATCCAGTACGTGGGTTCTCCTCTTGACATCACCATGAGTCTCCTGGCGGGAAAGATTAAACACGGGGTTATGCATGAACCGGCCGCGTCCGTGGCCATCATGAAAGCCAAGGAAAAAGGATTAACTTTCAAACGGGCTATCGACATCCAGAAAGAATGGGCAAAAGTCACGGGTAAAAAGCCAATCATTCCCAATTCCGGAGTTGTAGCCCTCCCAAATATCTTGAAACATCCACATGCAGTGAAAGTTTTTGTGAAAGCCTATGCTGATGCGGTGAAGTGGTCGAACGAAAATCCGAAGAAAGCGGGCGTATTGGCGGCTGAGTATGTCAAGGGAGTACCTGCCGGTATCTTCACGGAATCATTGAAGTATACAACATTTGACTGCGTTAGCGCTCAGGATGCAAAAAAACCTTTGACATTCCTGTTTTCAGAATACATGAAAATGAATCCGGCAGCCATCGGAGGGAAAATGCCTGACGAGGATTTTTACTACAAATGATTCAGGGAGGGGGTTAAAGTGGCCTGTAGAAAGATTGGTTACGATTTTCTGGGCATTGGACTCTTCTTTCTTATCTGGCAAACGCTTTCGGCTGTTACGGCAGATATAGTCATAGCCTCACCCTTGAGCGCTCTTTTGCTTCTTGTTCAAATGGTGCGAACGAAATTGTTCTGGGAAGCGCTTGGGATTACCATGGCGAGATTCGGAATAAGCCTCTTTCTCGGAGCAGCGTCAGGGTTCCTGCTGGGGTTAATTTCCGGGCTGAAACCGAATATGCGGCGGGTGTTTGAGCCTGTTCGCTGGTCCCTGATGAGTATGCCTCCGGTGGTGGTGGTTACAATCGGCATGATCTGGTTTGGAATAGGAGGTGTGCAGACTATTTTTGTTACATCACTTCTGATTTTACCGATCATGTACGTCAACACCATCGAAGGTGTCGAGAGCGTGGATCCGGGACTTTTGGAGATGGGGCGAGTTTACAGAGCAGGTTCTTTTCTTATTCTCAGGGAAATCTATTTGCCCGGCATGGCAGGACCTCTTCTCGCAGGCATTTTACTGTCAGCGGGTTTGGGCATTCGTCTTATAGTGTTAGCGGAAGTTCTTGGAGCGCATACCGGTCTGGGTTATGAGTTTTCAGTGGCCCGGATGAACCTGGATTCTCCGGCGATTTTTGCCTGGATCATAGTATGTCTTCTGATTGTCGGCGTTTTTGAGTTTGGATTACTGAACCCGGCCAGGAAATGTATTATGAAGTGGAAAAAAACATAAACTCAAATGATTCGATTCGAGAACGTCGTCAAATCTTTTAACGGAAGAATAGTGCTTAACGAGATTTCTTTGACTATCAAGAAGAATGAAATCGTGGGTTTGATAGGCCGATCCGGCGCCGGAAAGTCAACGATGCTCAGGATGATAAGCGGGCTTGCTTTGCCCGACTCGGGAGACGTTAATGTAGAGAGTAAAAAAATCGGGTATATCTTCCAGGAACCATATCTGATGCCATGGAGGACGGCATTAGGCAACTTATATTTTACTTTGCGCGCCATGGGACTTGACAAAAATGCTTATCGAAACATAGCGATGACCTGGCTGGATAAAATGGAATTGAAAGGCTTTGAGCAGTATTATCCCGGCCAACTGAGTGGCGGTATGCGCCAGAGGGTCGCCATAGCCAGGGCCTTTTCAATTGATCCGGATATTCTGTTGATGGATGAACCGTTCAGCGCTCTTGATTCCGGTTTGAAGGGCGTAATGCATTCTCTTATGGAAAAGGTTTTAAGCGAGCGGCCCATCACTATCCTCTATGTATCCCATAACCCCAATGAGGTCGCCCGGATTGCTAACAGAATCTGTACGCTTACCCGGGACGGTAGGCTGGAAGAACGGAGAACCGCAGTTGTTCCCTGTAAATAGTTACACGAATTTAACAACCTGTCATAAGGAGTGAAAAATGAAAGCAGACGATATTTTATCAAGTGAAGACTTCAAAAAATGCCTCGATTTTCATGGCCACATCTGCCCGGGCTTAGCGATAGGGTACCGGGCCGCGAAAGCCGGGCTCGAATGGTATGAAAAAAATGGGTCGAAGGCTGACCCGATGGTTGCCATTGTAGAAACAGGCGGATGCAGCGCGGATATGTTCCAGGTTCTTGCGGGATGTACTTTTGGCAATGGTGGTCTAGTGCATAAGGACAACGGTAAACAGGTTTTCAATCTTGTCGGCAGACATTCCCAAAGCGGCGTTCGCATTGCAATGAAACCCGGAGTTTTTCAGCCCACTGAAGAGAATGTGCAAATGATTGACAAAATCATAAATGATGAGGCCACTGAAGAGCAGCATGAAAAGTTCCACAACTTTGCGCTTCAAAAGTGCCGGGCGATATTGGAAATGCCTTTAGAAGAGCTTTTTGAAATCAAATCGATTAATGTTTCCGTGCCGCGAAATAAGATTATAGAAGCCATGAAAGTTTGCGATAAATGTAATGAACCTACGCTTGTTTCCAGACTGACAGAGGTGAACGGTCGTTTTTTTTGTAATGATTGTTCCAATGTTGGGTGAAACTATTCGACCTATGCGATTAAATTTTCAAGCCGATTGATGAAAACGCCTATTGTCATAACGGCCTTTGGTACGACCACCAAGGCACTTGAAACCTACTCTTTTATGAACGAGAGCATAAGTGAGCGTTTTCCCGGTCATGAGATCTTATGGTCATATTCATCTCGGATGGTGAAAGATTGGATAAAGAAAAGGCGAAACATAGACCTGAAACACCCTCACGAGGTCCTTTATGAATTGAAAGAAAGGGGACATACGTGGGCAGTGGTTCAGTCTTTGCACCTAATCTGCGGGCATGAATTTTACCGTCTAATTGAGGAGGTGAAACAGAGTCCTGCAAGAACGTCCGTGGGTTTGCCTCTTCTAAGCAGTCCCAAGGATTATGAAGCCGTTGTTCAAGGGCTTGGCGGCAGGTTCCAGGACCTTGAAACCCAGGCGATGATTCTGGTCGGACACGGAACGGATCATCCCATCTGGTGTTCCTATGTGGCCCTTCATCACATGTTTCGCGAGAGGTTCGGCCCCAACATATATGTGGGTGTGGTTGAAGGCCATCCTTCAAGGGATAGAATCGTTAATGCCGTTATTGGATCCGGGATCAAAAGAGTTCTGCTTGTGCCTCTTATGTTAGTTGCAGGTAATCATTTTCAAGAAGACCTTGACGGGGATGATGGCTCGTGGAAAGCTAACTTTGAGGAAAAGGGTGTCGCGGTTTCAGTGGATCCAACGGGCCTTGGATATAAGAGAGAGATAATTGACATTTTTTGTCGGCATATGAAGGAGGCACTTGATGTGAGCCTGGGGCCGGTCCGTAAAATCAGTGCCCAAAACAGGGATATGAGTAAAGAATACAGTTACGAGGCCCAAGGAGTAGTATCACAATCGCTTTCCAATGCTATGTTTATGGTTGAACTTAAGGACAGCCGCACAGTGTTAGCGCATACCTCTGGTATTATGAGGAGGCATTTTGTTAAGATACTGCCCGGAGACAAGGTAACCGTAGAATTATTTTCCCACCATCCAACTCGTGGAAGGATTATGTTTTGGCATTGTTAATTTAGTATAGCCAGAAACCCATCGTTCCATTTGACCATTAAAAGCATGACGGAATACTGAAGCATTTAGTCTTTCTTCTCAGTCTTGCAAGAAAGTGACGAAACAAACTGTTGTAGCCTTCAACTGTATACGTTTCTGCTTTCGATTGTATGTGTTTGTCGTTGGGAACGAAGTGCTCGTAAGGTTTCCAGAAATCTATCATCACTTGTTCGATTTCTTTATTCTGGATGGAGTTCCACAATTATTTACCGGTTGCCGTATCACGGGTGCCCAATACGCAGTTGACGAATCTTTTTGCCATGTCGATCAACAGCAATCCATATCCAGCAGTAGTTTTTTTTGAAGAGATATAGGTATGCATTTCATCCATTTCAACAATCTCCAGCGTCGAATCGGAGTGAAGCTCTTCCACTGCCTCACCGAACGATTTGGTCCAATTGTAAACGGCGACATGGCTGCATTTCAGAAACCGGCCAATAGAACGAAACCCCAGTCCTTCGAGGTAAAGCTCAAGAGCTTGCCGTTTTACATCAGGACTTTTTCCGCGATGTTGAACGGTGTGCCTGAAATTACAAAATTTACAACGATAATGTTGCTTTCCTTTTACAATGCCATCTTTCACACATTTTTCAGAACTGCATTTTGGACAAATAGCCATAAGACCTCCTGTGGTAAATTGAGACCTCACATAGCTATGCTAAATTAACAATACCCTTTTTTGGAATGAAGATGTTCGGGTAAGGAACGTAGAAACAGATAAACTTTTAATTCGGAGGATCAAAAGATGAAAGGATACACACAAGTTTATACCGGTAGCGGCAAGGGGAAAACAACCGCGGCTTTCGGACTTGCTCTGCGGGCTGCCGGAGCGGGGCTCAAAGTCTATATCGCGCAGTTTGTCAAGGGGATGAAGTATAGTGAACTTGATTCCATAAAGAAGTTGTCCGACTCCATTGAGCTCAAGCAATACGGTCGGGATTGCTTTATCTTCAAGGACCCCGAGGCGGAAGATCTTCGAGTTGCTCAGGAAGGGCTGAAAGAAGTCTCCAAATTGATGCAATCCCGAAAATATGATGTTATCATCCTCGACGAAGCCAATATTGCAACTTACTATAAATTATTTCCGGTAGATGATCTCCTTGAGCTGATCCAAACAAAACCTGAAAACATNGAGCTGATCATCACCGGCAGAAAGGCTGACCCCAGGATTNTTGAGGCAGCCGATCTGGTTACTGAGATGAAGGAAATCAAGCATTACTACCAGAAAGGTGTTCAGGCACGGGAGGGGATCGAGAAATAAATTGAAGGGGTGCATGCAGCGCAATGAGTGAGACAAAGTGCCGGAAGCTTTTGATGAAAAAATGGAGCACTAATGACTTTTTCATTTGTATGACCTGGAAAAATTATTTATCTTAAAGTTTCGAAGAAGGGAGGATGCTTAATGGACAATTCCGTTGTAGAGAGGGCGATCCCATTAAGAGAAAATTTCTATTGCCGAAAATGCGGGACGTGGATTTACTGCCCGGAGATGAACGTGAAAAGAAAAAATGTTCAGGGTGAAGAGATTGAATGCATTGCCGAAGGATGTTTAAAAAATGACGAGAAAGGGGATTGCTTTGAGTGCCCCGAATGTCGCGCCAGATATTATCTGCAGGGGTAGGCGATGTAAACACTTATGACAAAGGGGATTATGAACAGCATTTATGAACGACTCGAACCGGAAGAGATAGAAAAGCGGTCTTTCGCCATTATTGATGCGGAGGCGCCTGAACCCAAGCCCTTTGAAGGGAAAGAATGGCTGGTTGTCAGGAGGATGATTCACACAACCGCTGACTTTGAACTTCTTTCCCTGGCCCGGTTCCATCTGGATGCCGTCGGTAAAGGGATGGAGGCGCTCAAGCGGGGTTGTCTGATTGTTACGGATACGAATATGGCTCGTATGGGCGTATCGTCGATGCGCATGGAACGATTGGGTTGCCGGGTGGAGTGTTACATAGGTGACCCGGAAGTAAGGGAAAAGGCACTGAAGGAGAAGACCACAAGGGCCCTGGCCGCCGTGGATTCCGTGGTTCACAAATTGGATGGCGCCATATACGTTGTGGGAAATGCCCCCACCGCCCTGTTGCGGCTTCTGGAATGGGTGGGCGAAAGAAAATGCAAACCTGCCCTGATTGTGGGCATGCCGGTGGGATTTGTCAATGCCGTCGAATCCAAGGAATTACTCATGGAACAGGGGGATATCCCATACATCACGATTGCAGGTCGTAAGGGAGGATCAGCCCTGGCAGCGAGCGTAATCAACCAATTGGCTGAGATTGTTCTTCAGGAACAATCGGTAGGGTAGGGGAGGGTGTTGTGGCCGGAAAACGGCTTCGCGAGGGTTTTACAACCGGTTCGGCTGCCGCTGCCGGGGCCAAGGCGGCGTTGTTTCACCTGGCCGGTCGGGGAGTTTCTAAAAAAGTGGAAATCCCCCTGCCCATGGGAGGCAGGCTGACCATCCCCGTTGAGCGGGTTGAAACGGTTGGAAAAGGGTCGAAAGCGACAATCAGAAAAGACGGCGGTGATGATCCTGATGTTACCCACAAAGCCCGGATAACGAGTACCGTGCGTTTTTTGCCGGGAGGCAAGCACGAAGATGTCATTATTGCCGGCGGAACGGGTGTCGGGAAGGTGACCCGGCCCGGTCTTCCCGTGGCTGTGGGAGAGAGCGCCATAAACCCTGTTCCTCGCAAGCAGATAAAGGCCGCTGTTTTAGAAGGATTGGCAGAGAGTGGTCTCAGGGGGACCGTCTCCGTGATTATCGAGGTGGTAAACGGAGAAAAGATCGCAAAAAAGACGCTGAATCCCCGCCTTGGAATCATTGGCGGCATTTCCATTTTAGGCACCAGGGGAACGGTAAAGCCCTTTTCAAACAAGGCGTACAAGGACACGATCACCATGTCTATGGACGTCGCAAAGGCGGCGAAACTCAATACCATCGCTTTGACAACCGGAGGCAGAAGCGAGCGCTTTTTAATAGAACGACGGCCCGACCTTCCGGAGACGGTATTTATCCAGGTGGCCGATTTTTTTGCTTTTTCACTCAAAGAGGCGGTAAGAAGGGATTTTGATGATATCCTTTATAGCTGTTTCTTCGGCAAGTTAGTGAAAATGGCCCAAGGGTATCCCTATACCCACGCCAGGAAATCTCGTATCGATTTTGATTTGCTTGCTTATTGGTGCTTGTCGCTTGGCATGAAAAAGGAGCGGATACATAATGTGGCAAGCGCCAATACTGCGCGCGAGGCATTGGGTTTTATCCTTGATGACTTGCATCGGGAAGGCATTATTGATGAAATTTTGAATAAAGCCTTGGTTTCAGCCCGCAAGTTCGCGGGACCTTTGCCGGATATCACGTATTTTCTTTTTGATTTCGGGGGTGACTTACTGGCTTCTAAGTCACTTGGGAACAAGTGTGGTTAAAAAACATATGGGAGTATCAAGCGTATGCAAAGCAATAGCTCTTCTGGAATCAGGGAAAAACAAGCGGCTGATGGCCAAAAACAGAAGCCAAAACATGATGTTGACCGTGCCACCGGAAAATTGACAATAGTGAGTCTTGGCCCGGGTAATTCTCAATACCTGGCGCCGAAGGCAAAAACAGCATTGGAACAGGCGGAGGTTGTTGTGGGTTATAAGACCTATATGAACCTCATCGACCCCGAGCTTATCAAGGGAAAAGAGACCCTTTCAACCGGAATGACGGGGGAGATTCGTCGCTGCCGGATGGCTATCGACCAGGCCCTTGGCGGGAAAAATACGGTCATTGTCAGCAGCGGAGACAGCGGTATTTACGGCATGGCCGGTCTGGTTCTTGAACTGTTGGCGGATCAGGGTTTTCTTGACACCGTTGAGGTTGAGGTAATACCCGGCATTCCTGCCCTTTCAGCCGCAGCCGCCTTGTTAGGCGCCCCGATTATGCACGATTTTGCCGTGATTAGTTTGAGCGACCTCATGACGCCCTGGGATCAAATTCAGGACAGGGTGGAGGCGGCGGCAAGGACCGATTTTGTGCTGGTTATTTACAACCCGAAGTCAAAAAAGAGGGACTGGCAACTGGGCAGCGTACAGGATGCAATTTTGAAGTATCGTGATGGCGATACCCCCGTGGGGATTGTGAGAAATGCAGCCAGAGAAGGGGAGTCGGTACGGATTACGACCCTTTCCCAAATTGACGAATCCGCCGTGGATATGCTTTCTATCCTCCTGGTGGGAAACTCCAAGACCTGTATTATGGGGGGTAAAATGGTTACGCCCCGTGGATATCTTGAAAAGTATGGTAAGCACAGGAAGGTCTTTTGAATATGGATAAAAGGAACGAATAATGACCCCAGCCATCATGTTTTTGGGCACGGGCAGCGACGTGGGTAAATCTATCACTGCAACGGCCTTTTGCCGGATATTCAAAAGGAGAGGGTGTAAAGTCGCCCCTTTTAAGGCCCAGAATATGTCCAATAATTCCTATGTCACCGTGGAAGGCGGTGAGATCGGCCGGGCCCAGGTTGCCCAGGCGGAGGCGGCGGGCGTCTTGCCATCCGTACACATGAATCCTATCCTTCTTAAACCCTCCTCCGAACAAGGGTCACAGGTTATTTTGCAGGGAAAGGTTTTCGGACAGATGGAAGCCTTTGATTACCATGACTACAAGCCTGAATTGAAAAAAGTGGTGATGGAATCTTACGCTCGCCTGGCCTCGGAGTATGAAATGATTGTGCTCGAAGGGGCCGGAAGCTGTTGTGAAATGAATCTCAAAAAGAATGACCTGGTTAATTTCCCCATGGCCATGTCGGCGGAAGCGCCCTGCATCCTGGTTGCGGATATTGACCGCGGAGGGGTTTTTGCGCAGATTATCGGCAGCTATCAGTTGATGACCCGCAGGGAAAAAGAGTTAACCATAGGCTTTTTGATCAACAAATTTCGTGGAGATCCCCGGCTTTTTTCATCCGGGATCGAATATATTGAGAAGAAGACCGGTAAACCTGTTTTGGGCCTTGTACCGTTCTACCGGGATATCCACATCGATTCCGAAGACTCCGTTGCGGTCGAGGAGCATAATCGACCCTCCAAAGCCGTCGGCCCGAAGACCGTCAATATCGCGGTCCTGAGACTCCCGGCCATCTCCAATTTTACCGATCTGGAAACGGTGGAGCGGGAACCGGATGTGATTCTCAACTACCTTTTTCGACCGCAGGAGTTGTCCGGGGACTACGATTTACTGATCCTTCCCGGCACAAAAAATGTGATGGAAGATGCCGTCTGGCTGGCTGAAACCGGATGGAAAGAGGCCATCCAGAGGTTTGCCGAAAAGGGCGCAAGGGTTCTGGGCATTTGCGGAGGGTATCAGCTTCTGGGACGCAGTATCAAGGATCCTTTGGGAATTGAGTCCGGAAGGAAAGAGGTCGGCGCCCTGAACCTGTTACCCGTTGAGACGATCCTTGAAAAAGAAAAGGTGGTCCGCAAGGTGACAGGCGTGTGTTTGAGCAACGGAAAGCGTGTGACCGGCTACGAAATCCACATGGGCCGGAGCAATATCGTGNACCGTCATGGAAGCGCTTTCTTGAAAATCCACGTTCCAGGCAANCNCGTTGGTTGGGAAGACGGCTGCACGGTTGACGGCGGCAGGATTGCCGGCGCCTACGTTCATGGAATCCTGGATACTTCCGGTTTCAGGGGTAACTTCCTCAATGACATTAGAAGGGGTAAAGGACTGGGTGAGCGAGTTCCAAAACAGGGCGGAATGGCGCGTTTTCACCAGTACGACCGCCTTGCCGACCATTTCGAGACCCACTGCGACATAGAAAGGATTATTGATTTGATATGAACATCCCGGCATTCCTGATTGCAGGTACACACAGCGGTTGCGGGAAAACCACCGTTTCTTTAGGAATCATGGCGGCTCTGGTTCGAAGGGGTCTCAAGGTTCAGCCTTTTAAAGTGGGTCCGGATTTTATCGACCCGGGACATCACCGCCGGATTACGGGGCGGGATTCCCATAACCTCGATGGATGGATTATGGACTGCGGGAAAAACCGGGAGATCTTTTCACGCGGTATTCGGGATGCGGATGCCGCTGTAGTGGAAGGGGTTATGGGGCTTTTTGACGGTTTTTCAGGGAGTGATGAGTCCGGTTCAACCGCCCAGATGTCCAAGTGGCTGGATCTGCCCGTCATCCTGGTGATTGATGCACGTTCCATGGCAAGATCGGCTGCCGCGGTGGCATTGGGATTTCAGCGCTTTGACCGTAATTTGTCCATTGGAGGAATTATCTTCAACCGCGTCGGCAGCGAAAACCATGCGCAAATCCTCAAGGATGCCGTCTCTTCCACTAACAATCTGCCTGTTTTCGGATATTTGCCCAGAAGTGAGGCGCTCGAAATGCCCTCCCGGCATCTGGGGCTGGTGACGGATGAGGATTTGAACAGAAAAGATGATCACGCGGAAAAACTGGCGCATTGGATCGAGTCCAATCTGGATCTGAACGGTATTTTGGCCCTTCATGAGCGGAAAAGGAGCGAGGCTGCAGCCTCCGTGTTTCCGCCAAAACCGGATATTCGAATTGGTATTGCCAAAGACGAGGCCTTTTGTTTCTATTACCCGGAAAATCTGCGGCTTCTGCGCGAAGCCGGCGCAGAGTTGATTCCCTTTTCCCCCCTGCGCTCAAAACGCTTGCCCGAAGGGATTGCCGGGCTGATTCTGGGTGGTGGCTACCCGGAGCTGCACTGCCGCACCCTGTCGGAAAACCGTTGTTTATTAGATGCCGTACATGAATTCGGGATGAGCGGGAAACCCATATACGCCGAGTGCGGGGGCTTCATGTTCCTCATGAAAGAAATAGAGGATCTTGACGGTCAGCTTTTCCCCATGGTCGGGCTNTTTTCCNTGAAGGCGAGGATGGCGCATCGTTTAAAGGCCCTCGGGTATCGCAAGATCCGAACCCTGGAAGACAGCATCCTGGGGCCGGTAAATACCGTGATCAGAGGGCATGAATTCCATTATTCCCATGCGCAAAATATTGCGGCAAACATGAAATGCATCTACAAATTGACGGATCGAAAAGCGGTTTCCCGCGAGAAGGAAGGCTTTACCCGAAAAAATGTACTGGGATCGTATGTGCATCTTCACTGGGGTTCCAACCCGGAGGTGGCAAGGAATTTTGTGGACTACTGCCATCAATACGGCGATAGCACTGGAGTTCAAAGTTGAGAGCAAAAAATACGTGCGGTCATGTGGAGAAGAATGCCATGCCGAAAGAATTACCGAAGAAAGACAAAAATCCCTTTCGATTGACCTCTCGATCCGCCCTCGATATTATCAACTCCCTATCTGCCCATATCGCAATTCTGAACCGGAATGGAACGATTCTGGCGACAAATAAGGCTTGGGCGGATTTTGCAAAAGCAAACAAAATACGAATGCGGCCGGATACGGTGAATGTCAACTATCTTGAAATATGCGACCGTGATTTAAGTGATTCCGCCGAAAATGCCGGGGAGGTATCAGAAGGGATAAGGGCATTAATTGAAAAGAAAATTGATGAATTTGCAATAGAGTATCCATGCCATTCCTCTCATGAAAAACGGTGGTTTTATATGCGGGCCACGAGGCTTTCAGATTCCGGGCAACTTCGGATAGTGATCAGTCATGAGAATATAACCGCCCTCAAGAAAGCTGAAGAGGAATTGAGAACGCAGCAAATGGAACTGAACTTTCAAAAACAAAACCTTGAAGAAACCAATACGGCGCTCAAGGTTCTCTTAAAACAAAGGGAAAATGACAAACATGAACTTGAAGAAAATTTGGTTTCCAATGTTAAAGAACTGATCCTTCCATACTTGGATAAGCTACATCATGCGAAACTTGATTCCAGAGAAAAAACCTGCCTGGATATCATTGAATCTCACCTTAACGAAATTGTTTCACCTTTACTCCGAAAACTCTCTTCAAAATACCTCAACCTTACACCCCAGGAAATCCAGGTGGCATCTCTTGTCAAAGGCGGCAAAACAACAAAAGAAATTTCTCAGATCCTGTTTATTTCGGAAAACACCGTTAACTTTCACCGGAAGAGGATCAGGGGAAAATTGGGTCTGAAAAAGAAAGACACCAACCTGCGATCATTCCTCCTTTCCCTGGAAGAGCAGTAGTTTTTACCTACCATTTAGCACCAACTCTTCAATTATTGCCATACAAGCCGTCGGCAACTACAACGTTTGTACACCTACACATTTCCCTCTCCCTTTCAAGATGGTTGTTGTAGAGAGAGGGACTGGTTCCTTCAGCATCTTTATTTTTTGACCTTGTGAGTTTCCCGCATTATTCGGGAAAGATCTTTGATCTCTGTTAAATCCTTGGTCATTTGTGCCCATCCATACCAGTAGGTATAATCGGGATTTGCATGAAAAACTCCCTGATAAGTTCTCATCCGGTGCTTCATGTACATTTGAAACAGAATTTGTTCAATATTGGATG
>JGI24023J19991_10002561_pt1 | contig 13200 bp, 10 predicted proteins | sample Cruoilmetagenom1_FD_19991 | JGI IMG/M metagenome (IMG submission 19991)
TAGTTCCATCTTCACCCTCTACTGGTGGAGTAATTATTCTTCCACCAGTTGTATATCTCCATAGAATTTCAGATGTTTCACCAGAAAAAACAAAAAAGTGAAGGAATAAAGAAAAAACAAAAATGAATATTATTTTTTTTATGTCCATAGATGCAATACAGATTAACATATGTGTTTATATAATGACAGGTTCCTTCGATACATTTTTGCAGAGTAAAATGTATCGAAGTGATAGAAGGACAATTATATTGTCAGTCTGTTATGATTATGGTTTTTGTACATATTGTCTCTCGTAGATTTTACATCCTCACTGTTAAGATAATCATCAAATCGCATATACTTATCTATTACGCCTTGAGGTGTAAATTCTATTATTCTATTTGCAATAGTATCAATAAACTGATGATCATGACTGGTCATCAATAATGATTCAGGAAAATCAATAAGTCCATCATTAAGAGCTGTAATAGCCTCAAGATCAAGATGGTTAGTAGGTTCATCAAACATAAGAACATTTGAACCTTCCTGCATTATTTTCGCCATCATGCAGCGGACTTTTTCCCCACCTGAAAGAACTCTGGCACTTTTGAGTCCGTCTTCTCCGGAAAACAACATTCGTCCTAAAAAGCTTCTAATATATGTTTCATCAGTATCTGCTGAATACTGACTAAGCCATTCTGTAAGATTATAATCAGTATTAAAATAGCTTGTATTTTCTTTGGGATAATAGGAATTTTTTATAGTTACACCCCATTCAAAACTTCCCTTATCCGGCTCAATCTCACCAGCAAGGATTTGAAAAAGAGTGGTTTTTGCAAGATGATCCGGTCCTACAAATGCTATTTTATCACCCTTATTTATATGAAGAGAAAAATCTCTTAATACCATTTCTTTATCAATAGAGTGTGTTATCGAATTAATTTCAAGAATATTTTTTCCACATTCCCTTTCCGGTTTAAAATTAATATAAGGGAAACGTCTTGAACTTGGTTTTATATCATCTATTGTAAGTTTCTCTATAAGTTTTTTTCTACTTGTAGCCTGTTTGGATTTAGAAGCATTTGCACTAAAACGCTGAATAAATGTTTTAAGCTCTGCAACTTTATCCTCCCTCTTCTTTTTATCATCCTTATTCTGCTTATTTGCCAGTTGACTGGACATATACCAGAAATCATAATTCCCAACAAAAAGCTGTATTCTGCCAAAATCTATATCTGCAACATGAGTACAAACTTTATTTAAAAAATGCCTGTCATGTGATACTACAATAACTGTATTATTAAATCTGAAAAGAAACTCCTCCAACCATGTAATAGATTCGAGGTCAAGGTGATTCGTAGGCTCATCCAATAGCAAAATATCAGGATTCCCAAACAAAGCCTGAGCAAGAAGGACTCTAACCTTCTGTCCCCCATCCAGTTCTTTCATTTTTTTTGAATGTAAATTTTCTGCTATACCCAGACCTGCCAACATCTGGGAGGCTTCTGATTCTGCCTCCCAACCATTTATTTCTGCAAAATCACTCTCCAGTTCTGCTGCTCTCAGACCATCTTCTTCAGAAAAATCCTCTTTTTCATAAACAGCTTCTCTTTCCATCATAATATCATAAAGTTTCTTATATCCAACAATCACTGCATTTAAAACTGTAAACTCATCAAAAGCAAAATGATCCTGCCTAAGAACTGCAAGTCTCTCTCCAGGGGTGATTATTACTTCACCAGCATCCTGCTCCAGCTCACCGGAAAGAATATTCATAAATGTTGATTTACCTGCTCCATTTGCACCAATGACACCATAACAGTTTCCTGGGGTAAACTTTATGTTTACATCTTTAAAAAGTACTCTTTCACCAAATGAAAGAGATATATTACTTGCATTAATCACTTAAATCCTGCCTTATTTATATCAAAAAAATTATCGATCCCATTGTCCACACATAAAGGTGGTTGTCAAGATGCTTCAAAGACAGGAAGTTCATATAGTAGAAACAATTGCATACTGAAAAATGACTTTATAAAGGCATATCACAAAAATTATTTTTTTTCTTTCTGTGGTTTTAAATAAACAACCCAGTATAAAAATGCAACAAAAAATGCTCCGCCAATTATATTTCCAATTGTAACAGGAACAAGATTTTTAAAAATAAACCCATTCCAGTTTAAGTTTGACATACTTTCCATACTCAACCCGGAAGCACTTACTACTGCAGGTTGGGATTTAAGAAGGATTCCTTTGAAAATAAAGAAAATATTAGCAACTGAATGTTCAAACCCGGAAGCAACAAATGCAGTTACCGGAAATACTATAGCAAAAACCTTCCCCATAACATAACGTGAAGCAATAGCCATCCAAACTGCAAGACAAACTAACCAGTTACATAATATTCCTCTTGTTAAAGCTTCAACAAAAGATAAATTTACTTTGGCATTGGCAATTTTTAACGAAAAGGCTCCAACCTGATTATCCGNTGATTTCCATAGACCGGAATAGTAAATTAAATAAACAATTAGAATAGAACCTATAAAGTTTGCACTAAAGACAATAAGCCAGTGTTTGAAAACTTTTCCCCAGGAAATTCTTTTATCCAATGCAGATATTATAACTAAATTATTACCTGTAAATAATTCGGCACCAGCTATAACTACAAGAATAAGTCCTACACTAAAAACCATACCCATAACCAGCTTAGTAAATCCTACACCAAAATAATTGCCCATATCATGACCAGTCATTGTTGCAAGTTGAGCTCCAAATCCAATAAATACTCCTGCAAATACACCTAAGATCATAAGTTTAAGAAAACTTGCATTTACTTTTGTTACACAAATAGATTTTGATAATTTTTCAGCTGTATTAGCTGGTGTTCTACAATCTACTGCCATGATATCTCCTTCAAAGTTTTGTTAAATCAAATATATTAATATTAATGTTATTTGTCAATATATTGTGACGTATTTATTTATATTTATACATATTTTGTTTTTTATTATTTATATATGCTACCAAATATAAATTTTAGATTGGTAACTTTTTAATTTTTGATAATATTTTTTATCAGTCTAAGCTTGATCAATAGATCAAATGAATTTACACTCTTTAGAAATTGTATTGGAGTTATTATGAAACCTGTTATTATTTACATTTCAGGCGCACATCAACATTCTGGAAAAACAGTTACTAGTATCGGCCTGCTGTCTTTATTAAGTAAAATATATCCAAGTGAAGAACTTGGTTACATCAAACCTGTAGGACAACAGGTAATAAAACTTGAAGATGGTACTACCATTGATAAAGATGCTCAAATAATTGATAAGTTTAGTAAAATACCTGCTCTGGATTTAAAAATAATTTCCCCAGTACAATTCCCTTCTACTTTCACACGGGAATATCTTGATTCAGATATGCAGGTAACACTGACACAGAATCTATCTGATAATATTAAAAATGCCTTAAGTTTTCTAAACAATAAAAAGTATATTATAGCAGAAGGAACCGGTCATCCAGGTGTGGGGAGTATTGTTGGATTATCAAATGCTGTCGTTAGTAATATGATTGGAGCAGATATAATATATATTTCCGACGGTGGTATAGGCAAAGCTATAGATAGAATGGAAGTTGATTTGTCTTATTTTAGACATATGGGAAGTCGTCTAAAAGGAATTATATTTAACAAAGTTATTGAAGATAAAATTCCGACTATGAAGAAATACATAACAGAAGACCTTATTAATAAACGATTTCGAAGCCAGCCTGAACTTCCGGTAAGTATCCTTGGTTTTCTTCCCCGGGTAAGAACCATATTAAATCCCTCAATGAATTTACTAAGAAAGAGATTTAAAAATCACAAAATAATTGGAGATATTAAAGACAGTCTTTGGCATAAACCAGTAAATAATATTAAAATTCTATCTCTTGTTTCAGAAGTTATGGATTTGGATGAACTTATAGACCCTGGAGATATAGTTCTTATTGCAATAATGTCCCGGAACAGACGATCAAGGATTTTAAAATATGCTGCAAAAATGAAAGGAAGACTTGGCGGTTTGATATTAACATCAGCAAAAATGTATACTCTGTCTTCCGAAATTGAAAACATGATTCTTGATGTTGGAATACCGGCATTTGTTGTAGAAGAAGACACTGCAGGAGCTGAAGAGATACTCCTTGATGGTTATGCTAATACAAAACTTCAGATATATGATGATAAAAAAGTAGCAGAGGTCAAGGAATTGTTTGAAAAGCATATTGATTTCCAAAAATTTCTTGATACATTTAAACCTGAATAATACGTAGAGACGTAGCAAAATTTGTTCCGTACAGACGTAGCATGCTACGTCTCTACTAATATCATTCACCAATTATTTTTATTAATACCCTTTTTCTACGTTTTCCATCAAATTCACCATAAAAAACAGCTTCCCAGGGTCCTAAATCCAAATTACCAGCAGTTACAGCTATAACAACTTCCCTACCCATTATTTGTCTTTTAAGATGAGCATCTCCGTTATCCTCTCCAACATTATGATGATAACCATCTCTGCTGTATGGAGCAAGTTTCTCCAACCATTCAAGGTAATCACTATGAAGTCCTGATTCATTATCATTAATGAAAACACTAGCTGTTATGTGCATGGCATTTACCAGACATAAACCTTCTTTAATACCACTGTCTTTAACAGCATCATCAACTTCCCGGGATATATGCACAAGTTCATATCGATTTTTTGTATTAAACCAAAGCTCTTTTTTATAACTTTTCATTTTCTCATCCTCTCTTTTTTTATTATATTATAACAGGAATAGCAAACTCACAAGAAATATGAATAATATATTTCAGTATTGCCTAAATTGGTAAGTGGTGATAGTTTATGGAAATCTCAAATTGCAGAAGGTATATCAATGAATAGAATTGAAAATAAAGGTATTAGAAATATAGCTATTATAGCTCATGTTGATCATGGGAAAACAACACTTGTAGATGCAATGTTCAAACAAAGCGGTCTTTTTCGTAAAGGTGAGAAAACTGATGACAGACTCATGGATACAATGGATCTTGAAAAAGAAAGAGGTATAACAATTGCTGCAAAAAATTGTTCTATCGATTGGAAAGGAGTAAAAATAAATGTTATTGATACCCCGGGCCATGCTGATTTTGGAGGAGAAGTAGAACGGGCTTTATCCATGGTAGACGGAGCTATACTACTTGTAGATGCTTCAGAGGGACCATTACCACAAACAAGATTTGTTCTTGATAAAGCAATTAAAAGCGGAATCAAAGTAATAGTAGTTATTAATAAAATAGACAGAAAAGATGCACGATCTCTGGAAGTCCTGGATGAAGTTTACAGTCTACTAATAGACCTGGATGCCAGCGAGGAACAAATGGAATTTGAGGTTCTATACGCCATAGGCCGTGACGGGATAGCTCAGGAATCGCTGGATAAACCAGGTGAAAACCTACATATCCTTATGGACAGAATAGTTGATGAAGTACCTGGCCCCAGATATAAAAAAGATGAACCATTTCAAATGCTTGTATCTGATTTAAGCTACTCAGACTATTTAGGCAGACTTGCAATAGGAAAAGTTATAAACGGTTCTACTGACTCAAAAAACAGCATGATATGTATACATAAGGGAGGAGAAGAAGTTCCCTTAAAAATTTCTAAATTACAGTGTTATGCAGGTTTGGGGCTTAAAGAGATAGAAAATGTTGAAGCTGGAGAAATTGTTGTTATTTCCGGAATTGAAAATGTTCATATAGGTGATACTATTTGTACAAAAGATCAACCAAAAGCTCTACCTAGAATTACTGTTGATGAACCAACTGTATTTATGAAATTTGCAAGGAACTCATCTCCTCTTGCCGGAACAGAAGGAAAGCTTGTTCAGCCTGGGAAAATTAAAGATAGATTGGAAAAAGAAAGTTTGCTTAATGTTTCAATTCAGGTAGAAGAATCTCAGGATAAAGAAAGTTTTATTGTTAAAGGGCGTGGAGAATTCCAAATGGCCATTATTATTGAAACTATGCGCCGGGAAGGGTTTGAACTTAATGTTGGGCGTCCACAGGTTATTTTTAGATTTGAAAATGGTGTAAAACTTGAACCTATGGAGCATCTTTATATACAGTGTGAAGATACTTTTACTGGTATTGTCACAGAAAAACTATCAAGGCGTAAAGCAAAACTTGTTAATATGACAAATCATGATAATGGTAGAGTTCAGATAGAATTTTCAACACCAGCCAGGTCTCTCATTGGATATAGAGATGAGTTTTTAACAGATACAAGAGGTACTGGAATTATGAATTCTTCCTTTGCTGGATATGAAAAGTATAAAGGTGATTTTGCAAATAGATATTCAGGAAGTCTGGTAGGTGACAGAAGTGGAACTGCTGTACCATATGCACTATTTAACCTGGAACCGCGTGGGAATATGTTTATTAAATCTGGTGATAAAGTTTATGAGGGAATGGTTATTGGAGAACATAATAAAGAAGGTGATCTGAATGTAAACCCTACAAAAACCAAAAAACTATCTAATATGCGTGCTTCAGGGAAAGATGAAGCTGTTGTTCTATCACCAATTTTACCTATGACCCTTGAAAGAGCTCTGCAGTTTATCAGAGATGATGAACTAGTAGAGGTTACACCAAAGAGTATTAGAATAAGAAAAGTAGCTTTATCCGCGCATGATAGAAAAAAGCTGGATAAACAAAATGAATAAACTAATAAAAGACTTAATGAAGGAATACAGTCTTGAAATAGATGATATAAGATGGTTTGTATCTTACCATCAGACTATAAGTATTTTATCAGATAAAGAGACTCCAATAGAAATAACTAAAAAGATATGGTCAGGTAAGCTTGAAGCAGAACTCTACAACCTTGACGAAAGATATCTGGAAGATATTAGTTCACAACTGGAGAGGAATCTGGTTGATGAAATATGGGTACGGGAACAATTTGCAGAAGCCTCTGAACTAAGATGCCAAAGACCATAATTTTTTAGATTACTTATTCTATACTGCAATAATTTTTCAGATTCTCAAGACTAAGAGCTTTGCTGAATAAAAATCCCTGAAGCGAATAACAATTCTTATTGACAAAATATTCTTTCTGAGAATTTTCCTCAATACCTTCAGCAACAACTTCCAAATCAAGACTGTCAGAAAGACTGAGTATGGAATTTACAATTTTTTGATTATTTTTTTCAAAAAGTTTTGAAACAAAAGATAAATCAATTTTTAAACTGTCTACAGGAAGATCAGAGAGATAACTTAAGGAGGAATATCCAGTACCAAAATCATCTATAACAAATTTTATTCCAGGATAAAGTTTTTTAACAGATATCATTATATCTCTCACCCTTTCCGGAGCACTCATAATACTGGTTTCAGTTAATTCAAACCTAAGATGATTGGGATTTACACCAGTTCTCTTTATTACACTTGTAATAGTATTAATTAAATCTTTATGATCAAACTGTCTGGCAGATAAATTAATTGATATGTAAAGATCCTTACCCCATGATTTTGAATTTATTGTTTTTATATCCCTGCAGGAACGCTCAAGTATCCAGTTACCCATTGTTATTATGAATCCTGTTTCTTCTGCAATTGGAATATATTTATCCGGAGATATATAACCCTTTAAAGGGTGAAACCACCTTATAAGGGATTCAACAGCCTTAATTTCACCAATTTCATTTACAATAGGCTGATAAAACATCTGAATCTCACCATTTGTTATTGCTAGCTTCATACCCTGTTCAATATCCCAACGATCACTTGCATGAGTATTCAGATCATCACTATAAAAAATAAATCTATTTTTCCCAGTCTCCTTGGCTTTATACATCGCCAGGTCTGCATTTTTTGTAGCAGTATCAATATCAGATCCATTTTCCGGTAAAATAGAGACCCCTATACTAACTCCAATATTTACTCTTGGTTTATTGGATACTGAATCGAGGATGTATACTTTTCTAATTTCATTAAGCACATTACCTGCTATAGTAGCAGCCTGCACCTTGTTTTTAATACTTCCTATTAAAATGACAAACTCGTCGCCACCAAACCTGTATACTCTGTCACTATCTCTTAAACTATCACGTAGTCTTTTTGCTGTACTTATTAGAAGCTCATCTCCTGCATGATGTCCAAAGGTATCATTTATTTGTTTAAACCCATCCAGATCAAGAAAGAATATTGCTCCATGCATTTCCGGATTTTTATTTAGATCTTTAAAAAATGTTTTCATTTCCGAATCAAACAGATCCCTATTACCAAGGCTGGTTAGTTTATCATGGAAAGCTAATTGTTTTAATTTACGTTCAATATTTTTCCTTTTTGTAATATCCCTTATTATGCAGGTTAGAGTCCTTCCACTTATATCTTTCGAATTACCAAATGACATTTCAAAAGGAGAAATCCCGCGATTTTTATTTCTACCCAATATTTCCAGGACTTTTTTCATACCCATATCATTTCGATCTTTAAAATCTACATAAAAATATTTTTTAAATTCGTTTTCATATCGTTTAAATTCTGAACCGGGGAAAAGTATTTTGAAATTTTTATTTAATAATTCATCCCTACTATAGCCTATTATTTGTTTTACTGCATAATTTGCGTATATTATTTTAAAATTTTCATCAATTCTAATAATAGCTTCAGACATCGTATCAGAAAGTGCAGCATAATTATCTTTACTCTCTTTAAGTTCATCAATTAGACTCTGATTATACGTAAGATCACGTATAACCATAAAATTCTTTTTATTTGAACCTACATATATAGAAGTATAAAAAGATTCAAAAGTCCTTATTTCCCCATATTTCGTTTTTCCTCTAAAAACATGAATATCTTCTTCCTTAATTTTTATGTTGTCTCCAGAATGCTGAGTAAGTTCAGTAGATCGGTTCTTAAAATTCTTATGGTATGATTCAGTCATCAATATATTTGGACTTTGTTCAAAGAGCTCTTCACCTTTATATTCAAAAATATCTGAGCAGGCAGAGTTAATATTTAAAATCAGATTATTATTATCAATTTCAATTACAGCATCAGAAGTATTTTCCAGAATCAATTTAAAATTATTTTCTTCTTCTTGACTTATTATATTTGAATTTATTCTATAAATAATCTTTTGAAATGCTCCATCAAACAGAGACTCTCCATGATCGAAATTTACAGGAATAAGTAATTCCTCTTTTTGCAAATTTTTTAAATCTTTATATTTAGAGATATATCCTGAAATATCTTCTATTTTTCTGTCTACTAAATGAAGTTTATCATGTACTATCAAATAGTTATTATTTTTTTTCATTTTATTATTTTAATAAATATATGATTTTTTTCAAGTATTAAAAATATATTTCCCTAAATATATTGACAACTTTGTAGAAATAAATGATAAAACACTTATGAAAACCATTAATACAATAGCAGAAATAGATAATTTTACTAAATCCGGAGAAATGCGAATGCTTTACCTTTCAAGACCGGATTGCGGAGTTTGTGCTGCTTTAATACCTAAAATAGAAGAAATGATAGAGGCTTTTCCTTCTTTGGAAGCAAGATATATTGATCTTGACGAGATACCGGAGGCTGCAGGTAAATTTTCAATATTTACTATACCTGGAATACTTGTTTTTATTCAGGGGAAAGAAACAATTAGAAAAGCAAGATATGTTTCTCTTGATGAACTGCATGGTGAGATTAAAAGGTACAGTGAACTGCTAAACTCCTGACCAAATATCAAGAGCTTTTTGTACAGAACGATTCATTTCCAGAGTAAAATCTGCTGTAAACTTCTTAGTATAAAAATGCTGACCAATATTTTGTGAATTACCTAGGTATGTCTCATTTTTAAAATAAGTATCTTTAATTGGTTTGATCATTCTTTCAAAATCAATCTTTNTCAAACTCCTGTATTGATTTTTAAAATGAATATATTCCTGGGGATATCGGGGAGATACTCTCCTCCCTTTATAATCTCCTATGGGATAACCAAAACACAGCATTGTAATTGGAAAAGTATATTCAGGTAAATTAAACATTTTTCGATGGATCTCGTAATTTTCCATGATATCACCTATATAACAGGAACCTATACCAAGAGATTCCGCCGCAATAACCGAATTTTGGGCAGCTATAAGTGCATCACAACTGGCAAGCATGAAATCTCCAACTCCAGGTGTTCTATGTTCTATTCCTTCTTTACCAGCATACTCCCTGACTCCTGAACTTATAAAAAAATCATAAGTTCTCTGATAATCCGCTAAAAACAATAACACCAGGGGAGCTGTGGCTATAAAAGGTTGGTTATCACAAGTTTTTACCAGCTCATTTTTAATATTTTGATCATCAATCTCAATTATAGAATACAGCATTTGATTCCCAGCAGTAGGAGCCCTCATTGACGATTGGATTATAGAATTAATATCCTTTTTGCTTATATCCCTGGCTTCAAATTTTCTTACAGATTTTCTGTTATTTATTAGTTCAAGGGTATCATTCATAATCAGTATCTCCATAATTTGGGAGTAAATAAAATAAGTACTGTGTATATCTCTAACCGTCCCAGCATCATCGCTGCACTAAGAACCCATTTTATATAAACAGGATAAAAAGAATAGTTTAAAGCAGGACCTATTTTTCCAAATCCAGGTCCAATATTACCTAAAGTAGCCAATGCACTGGTAAAAGATGTGAGAATGTCGTATCCACCAGAGGCTACACTTAAAGTTACTGCTAAAAGTAAAAATAAATATAGAAAGAAAAAACCGGCAATAGGATAGACTATCTCTTTCTTCATAATAGAGCCATTCATTCGCAAGGGGAAAACACCCCGGGGATATACCATCTGTTTCATTTCATTAAAAGCAAGTTTAATTAAAGTTACTATTCTGACTACCTTAATTCCACCTCCTGTGGAACCGGAACAACCACCAATAAACATAACAAAAAAAAGTGCATTTTTTGAAAAAGCAGGCCAAATAGCAAAATCTGTTGTAGCATAACCAGTGGTAGTTAAGATTGAAGCTGTCTGAAAGCTGGCGTATTGAAGGCTTTTTCCGAAACTACCGTAAGTGCCAAGAAGATCAATACTAATTAATATTGAAATAATGAAAAATATTGACAGATAAACTCTCATTTCTGTATCTCTTAAAAAGCCTTTGAAATTACCGGAAATAACTTTATAATAAAGATTGAAGTTCATACCTGCCAGAATCATAAAAACAGTAATTACAATATGTATATAAGCAGAATTAAAGGCTCCTACACTCGAAGCTTTTGTTGAAAATCCACCTGTAGCCATGGTTCCAAAAGTATGAGTAGATGCATCAAAAAGTGACATACCTCCCAGCATTAACAATATAATTTCAATAACAGTAAAACCAACATAAATAAGCCACAAAATTTTTGCTGTCTGTGTAATTTTAGGGGTTATCTTATCCACTGAAGGGCCAGGTGCTTCTGCTCTGAGCAACTGAATCCCCCCAATACCCAATAGGGGAAGAAGTGCTACTGTAAGAACTACAATACCCATACCTCCCAGCCAGTGAGTTAATGAACGCCAAAACAACATACCATGACTAAGACCTTCAATGTCTGTTAAAATTGACGCTCCAGTAGTTGTAAAACCAGACATTGTTTCAAAAAAAGCATCTGTATATGAAGGAATAGCACTGGAAAAAACAAAAGGGAGAGCTCCTGCCAAAGAGGCAGTAATCCAGCTGGCAGAAACCAGGAGAAACCCCTCCCGTGTTCCAAGAACATTATCTGAACCGGATTTAGTTAAAATATAAACAATACCAGAAACAGGAATTATTAATGCAATAGTTTTAATAAAAGCAAATGCGGATTCTATTTCGTTATAAATAAATGAAACTACAATAGAAAGTATGATAAACAACGAAATAATCAGCATTAACACTGAGAGAACATGTAATACTATTCTAATTTTCACTCTGTAATGAGTCCTTCCAGCTTTTTTATAGATTCACGTTCAGTGATGAGTGCTATATGATCATTTGCTTCGACTTCAAGGAAGCCATAAGGTATGATTGTTTCTTCTCCACGGGTAATAAGTATAATTAAAGTATTTTTAGGAAGCTTAATTTCACTAAGTCTTTTACCTATAAGATCAGAATTATCTGAAACTGAAAACTCTATGACCTCTAACCTACCACCAGAAAGAGCATATACATTTTTAATATTTCCTTTCCGAAGTATTTTTAGTATAGAGCTGACAACTGTTGTATTTCTGCTTATTGTAACATCAAGGTTTAAATTATGGGCAAGATTACGATAACTGTCCTTTGTTACCAGGGATATTGCCTTTTTTATCCCAAGCGTTTTTGCGTAACTACCGGTTATTATATTTAATTCATGGTTACCTGTAGAAGAAATTATAAGATCATTATTAATTAACTCATCATCCTCAAGAACTCCCTCATCAGTTATATCCTGACATGTAACAAGAGCCTGGGGGAAACGTTCTGCAAGGTATTTAGTTCTTTCATAATTTTTATCAATAATATGGAGCTTTTTTCTCTTTTTTATACGAAGTATATGCTTTAATTTGCCTAGAAGATTAGGAACATCTTCCTCCTGCCTGAGAATACCTTCAGCAATGTTTATTCCTACATCACCTCCACCGATAATAAGGATTTTATTTATTTCCTTATCTCCCAACTTTTCCAGTGTATAAATTTTTTCAAAAACTTCTTCTGTTGAAAGTAGATAAACACGATCATTCTCCAAAAGAATAGTTTCGCCATTAGGAATTATCGAAATATTATTTCTAATTATAACTGAAATAAGAAAATCAATATCAAGTTCCTTACGAACTACCTTTAATGGTCTGTTTATAAATACTGACTCTCTTCCAAGAGGCAGATCTCTCATCTCAAGGCTGCTGCTTTCAAACTGCATAACATCACTAATTGCACCATGCTCTACAGCTCTCAGAATTGCATTTGAAGCTTCTATATCAGGGTTTATTATATAATCTACACCAAGAATACTTTGATCTAAAAGCTTTGTATCCACATAATCTACATTTCTGACTCTGGCAATTGTAGTAGGCTTTTCGTACTCATTGGCTACAATACCACAAGCTATCATATTTATTTCATCCGATTGAGTAACACTTACAAACGCATCTGCTTTTTGAACACCTGCCTTTTTTA
>JGI24023J19991_10002563_pt1 | contig 13195 bp, 15 predicted proteins | sample Cruoilmetagenom1_FD_19991 | JGI IMG/M metagenome (IMG submission 19991)
TCGATTTCCCCTTCAAATCCTGAAATCTTCACGGCATCCTCTAAAGTTAAAAGACAAAAAGGACAACAGACCGCTATTACATCTGCTCCCAATTGGCATAACTTTCTTTAGCACCTCAGGCGGTAACATTCTCACCAGCAGTCCGGTAAAATTGGCTACATTCACGACGTTTGCCTCAGACTGCCCACACGCATCAGTTATCGCCCTTCCAGTTATTCTACAGGGCAAAACTAAAGAAAAAATCTATAAATAGTTTAGATGAAACGATGTCTGTGCCATTGCAAAAGGTTTATACAACCTTTTGAAGTGATAGGAAACTTAAAGATGGGATCGATTACGATGAAGAGACCAAAAAGAATTGAGGGTATCGCCAGATCGACGATGGCGTTCATACTCGAAGCCAGCAAATCTTCATATCCAAAAGAATTCGCTGGGCTTTTGAGGGAAGAAGAAGGGATAATAAAAGAAGTTTTGCTCGTACCCGGTACACACAGTTCTGGGGGAGGTGCTTTGATGGATCTTTATAATATTCCTCTGGGTATATCGGTGGTGGGAACCGTCCACAGCCATCCGAGCGGAAATTTTACCCCATCTGATGCAGATCTCCACCTCTTCCGGCGAAAAGGGTTCGTCCATATAATCACCGGGTATCCATATTCAAAGGATTCTTGGAGTGCATATGATTCTCGCGGAGATAAGGTAGATATCCCAGTAGCGGAGATCAAATTCGATTATGGAGATGAGGAAGAGTGGTGAGAGTTTTAGCAACGGGAACGTTTGATATATTACATCCAGGACACCTGTTATACTTGGAAGAAGCCAGAGCGCTTGGAGACGAGTTATATGTGATCGTGGCGAGAGAGAAAAATATAAAACACAAACCAAAACCGATCATATCCGAGAATCAGAGGTTGAAGATGATCTCCTCCTTGAAGGCCGTGGATGAAGCTATTCTCGGGAGCGAAGGGACATCTTCGAGAGATTATACGAGATAAAGCCAGATATAATAGCTCTCGGTCACGACCAGCATTTTGATGAAAGAGTGCTTGAAAGGGAGCTTAAAGAGAGAGGTATTAAAGCGGATGTTGTCAGGATAAAGAAGTCATTAGATTGTGAGCTCTGCTCCAGTGCGAAGATCTACAAGAAGATCGTGGAAAGAGAGATGCTCAAAAATTCAAAGAATTTTTGATCAAAAAGCGAAGATTTTTGGATAAGAAGAAACGATCATCATCGAAGGACCCTAACGGGGTCGATCGTTCCATCTATCACCACGTCAAAATCGATTTTATCCATCCAATTTTGTTTCTCGAATATTCCCATGAATCCCACTCCGATGATCTTCGTCTTCTTATTTGATGCTTCATCGATCATTTTTAGGATATCTTCCGCCGTTTTTTTGGAGAAGGGCATCGCTAATCCACCCAATATCACAACGGTGTCACTATCCCTCGGATCGGCTTCTTCATCGATCACCTGATAGCCTACCCCTTCGATCAACTTCATCTTCCTCGTATCTTCGACGATGGCGTCTGGGATAAATGCCATCTCAAAACCTTTATTCCTAACCGAATACGCGAGGAGTTCTACGAACGGCGTGCATACACCGACCGATCCGGCAAATGTGACCTTTGCTTCCCTGTCTAAATCCTTTATGGACTCAACAAACGCTGTCAACAGACCATTTATTCCTTTATAGTTCATACTTTCTCTCTCCCTCTATCCGGGGATCTCATTCGTATCACTTATTTAACACCTCATAATAATTTTTCGCTGCACACATCTTCCAGATCGGCACGTGCATTCAAAGATTCTCGCTCCAGGGGTATCCTCTCTATAGTGGCAATGATCACAAATTTAATGACCATGGAAGATTATGGTATATCGCTAAAGTTGAGCGATTTAAAGGAGTGAATGGGTATGCATGAATGGTCACTGGCGGAGGCAGTAATTTCTACCGTAATTGAAGCATCAAAAGGAGAAGGATTAGAAGAGATTGCAAAAATTAAAGTAAAGATTGGCGAATTACAGCAAGTGGACACCGAGATATTCAAATTTGCGCTAAACGAAATTGCTAAAGATCAAGGTACAAGTTTACTGAGGACTATGAAGATAGAAATAAGAACAGAAAGAGCTATTTTTAGATGTAGGGTCTGCAAAAACGAATGGACCCTTGATGATCTGTTTGATATCGATGAGGATAAGTTAGAAGCGATACACTTTGCCCCTGAGGTTGCTCACGTCTATGTCAGATGTCCACTTTGTAAAAGTCCGGATTTTGAAGTAGTCCAGGGACGAGGAGTTCTAATAGACTCGATAAAAGGCATTGGCACAGGAAAAGAGACAAAAGGTAGATAAGGGATGGGNATGGTAATAGATCCAAGATTAAACATCATTGATAAGAGATTATATAGCATAAAGAGATTAATTGGGGTGTCAGGTGGAAAAGGAGGGGTTGGTAAGAGTTTAATCGCAACCGTTCTCGCATTGACTTTGTCGAGGTTGGGTTACCATGTTGGGTTGTTAGATTTGGATCTATCTGCGCCGTCCGCACATGTGATATTGGGGATAGAGAGTGTGTATCCGAAGGAAGAGAAAGGAATCGTTCCGCCTGTGGTCCATGGCATAGAATTTATGAGTATCGTTTATTTCACCGGTGATGGTCCCGCTCCATTCAGGGGTATTGATATCTCGAATGCCATGCTGGAATTGCTCGCGATCACAAGATGGGGGTCACTGGATTTTCTTATCGTCGATATGCCACCGGGCATTGGTGATGCGATGATGGATGTAATAAGATGGATGAAAAGAGTAGAATTTTTGATAGTGACAACTCCCTCAAAAGTGGCATTGGAAACGGTGAAAAAAGTAATAAAATTGCTCACAGAGTTGAAATTTCCAATTATTGGTGTTATCGAGAATATGAAAATCCGGGAATCCTCATTGGTAAAAGACGAGTTAAAAAAAGTTGCTGTGCCCATTCTGGGTGAGATAGGTTTTGATATAAAAATTGAGGATTCAATAGGAGATGTGAACAAGCTGTTGGAGAGTTGTTTTGCTGTGGAAATGAGAGAAATAGTTTTAAAAAGTCCAGAATTTAAATTACAACTAAAATAAGCCGCCAAAGACGATCTTGTTGGTATTCAAATTCAGAAGGTGGATGTTATATCATCGACAATGCTTTCTATTATATATGGGATCTTCTCTCTCAGTTCAAGGGAGAGCTCCTCGCCAAAGGAGACTTCACCCCCTATCTCTATACCGTATATCCCCCCCACTTCCGGCATTCTATAACCAAACTCTTTTCCAATCTGCAAGAGTTCAAAGAAATTTATCCCGTGGGAGGAGAACAAATGCGATGTTGTTTTTCCACCCTTCAACTTCACCAACTCTCCAATTATCTTTTCTCCGGTTGTGAGGGCATCTATCAAAAATATTTTGTCGTATCCCACAACCAGATCGAGCAGGTTAAGCCCCACCGACGTGGTCGTCACCACTTCGACTCCTTCTATCCTCCTCCCAACCTCTTTGGCGATAAGTAATCCCACCCCATCATCCGACAGGATGGGATTACCCATTCCAAGGATCAATACCCTCACGGTCTTTTGAGTGTTCTTATGATATTGCCCTCTTTATCCCTTATCTTCACCATCAATGGCATCTCTCCCTGCAGAGAATGGGTTGCACACGCAAGACAGGGATCATAGGCTCTGAACGCCATCTCCACCATATTGAGTAATCCTTCTTTCACCTCTGGGCCCTTGACAAACCCCGTAGCGGCCTTCTTCACCGACATACAGATGGGGGCCGCATTATGCTGGGTCGCAACGATCAAGTTAACCATTGTGAGTATCCCTCTATCATCGGTCTCATAGTGGTGGATCAGCGTTCCACGAGCCGCCTCAACACAACCGATCCCTACATTCTTCAATTTTAGATCCATGTTGCGGATGTCTTTACTGGTTAAGATGGGATCGTTTGCGATTCGCTGCATATCTTCTGCGGCCTGGAGTGCTTCGATCAACCTCGCCCAGTGGAAGGCCAAGGTATGGTGAGCCGGCTTACCACCGAGCGTTGCATACATCTCCTCATACTCTTTTTGTGCAAGCGGAGTTGCCATACCTTCAGCCACATTCAGTCTTGCAAGGGGTCCGACGCGGTAAAGCGAAGTGCCTTCACCCTCAACCAGACCGCTCCACCCGATCTTTCGCAGGTGGGTGAGCCTGGCGTATGTCCATGGTTCAACCCATTCCCCGATGTAATCCACATACTCCTTTGGATCAAATAGAGCGTACTCCTCTCCATCGGGATCGACCACTCTGAGCTTACCTTCATAGAAATTTAATTTTTTATCCTCATCAACGAGTCCCATATAGTAGGTCTTCAGGTTGTAGGCATCACTGAGTACGAGATCGAGATACTTCTTGTTGCCGAGGACGAGATCTTTGAATAATTTCAATGCGAACTGGGCAAATTCAACGGTGTAATCGGCGGTCTCTTTTATCCATTCTCTCTCATTCTCGGTGATCCCCCTCGGGACCCCTCCGGGCAATCCTCCTTCGGGGTGTGCAGGTTTGCTGGCGATCAGCTTGATTATCTCCCTACATCTCTTCCTCACCTCAATCACCTTCCCCCCGATCTCCAACCCAACTTTTTTGATTACACCAAGGATATTCCTATCGGCGGGATCCGCATCCGGTCCGACCACGAAGTCGGGTGCGGAGAGGAAGAAGAAGTGGATGTAGTGATCCTCAACCATAAATGCATCGTAATGGAGTTGTCTTATCAGTTTTGCGGCCGGCGTAGGTTCAACGCTATAAAGGTCATCGAGTGCTTTCGTGGATGCCATGTTATGTGGGCTGGGACATACACCACATATGTTCGGTGTTATCCTCGGCATCTCCTCCGCCGGTCTTCCGATGCAGAACCTCTCAAACCCCCTCAACTCGACTACCTGCCAGTATGCATCCTCCACATCTCCCTCGTCATCGAGAAAGATCTCGATCTTTCCGTGCCCTTCAAGCCTCGTGATTGGATTTATCGTTATCTTTTTAGCCATCTTATACCACCTTAAATTTTTAAATTCGTTTCCTCCCCAACTCTTCTCCTCCTTAAAAGGGAAGCGGGTAACGAAAAACGATATAAATACCCTGCAAGGTCATCTATCGTATCTACAACCCTCTTCACCTCTTCCTCATCCTCCGCGTCGAGTATCGATGCTAGAGAGGATATAAACTTTGTTCCACCATCGACTACCCCCTCAACGGGGCCAAAGCATCCTCTACAGGGAATATTTATATTTATACAGGCTTCCCCGCAACCCGTGCGGATTGCAGGTCCCAGACAAAGTATGCCCTGCGCGAGGAAACAGGTATTTGGATCGGCATCGACCTCATGGATCCTCTTGATCTCCTTTATCGCGAGTCTATCAGGTTTCGTCTCATTTCTCGGGCAGGTGTCACAGAGAGGCTTATGAGGCGATAGTGTTGAGCCCTTCGGCGGGAGTTTCTCCTCAAGGACCGCATTTATTGCGTTCAATATCAGCTCCGGAGGTGGAGGACAACCGGGAAGGTAGTAATCGACATCGATCACCTGATCCAATGTATGAACATCCTCATAAAATTCGGGAAGCGTCAACTCTCTTCCACCGACTTGAACTTCTGGCTGAGGATAATTTCCTTTCGGATTGACGACCGTTGGGGCATCTCGATAAACCCAGTTGAAGATATCCTCCTTTGTTCTAAAATTCGCCAACCCCGGTGTTCCACCGAAGCAGGCACAGGATCCAAGNGCCAAGACGATCTGAGATTTCTTTCTAAGTAATTTTGCCANCTCTTCCTGCTCAGAATTTCTGACGTGTCCATTGATTATGCTCAATGTGATCTCACCGTCTCCCATCGCTTCGATGCTGTGGTATTTGAAATCCATCGCAACCGGCCATAAAATTATCTCGACGGCATCCGCCACTTGCAAGATCGCCTCATTGAGATCAACCACCGTCTCATCACAACCACCACAAGACCCGAGCCAGCAAATAGCAACTTTTGGTTTATTCGTCATCTTACTTTTCTCCCTCCTTTCAATTGCTTTGTTCTCTACCTTCCCCTTCTCTCTCCGTTCTCAATTTCTTTGAGTATTTCTTGAAATATTTCCTCTATAAACTTCAACGTTTTTTCCCCTCCGCATCAGATCTTCTTGATCGGACCCAAGTCTTTGATCTCCTCACTCATCTTCTTCACGAGTTGTGGGATCCTTCTTCCATCTGGATCAACGGATAATTCTATCTTGAGCCTCTCTCCCTCTATTCCATACGCCTCGAGCACTTTTTGGAGAAGATAGACCCTCTTCCTCATCTCGAAGTTACCGTCCTCGTAGTGGCAATCCCCTTCTGGACAGCCAAGTATGAGGACACCGTCGGCTCCCCTCCTGAACGCATCCACTACATAGGTCGCATCGATCTTTCCGCTGCAAATGATCGGTATCCAATTCTTTATCTGAGAGGACAACGTATCCTCCTCCGATAGATACCCCCACCCAAATTTACAGGAAAAACAGACCAAATTGGGTTCATAGTCACTCATTTTTCCCCTCCTTAAAATTTATAGAGCTGCATATACTTCCTCGATTCTCTCTTCTGTTCTATCCTCAACCATTATTCTTGCGTTCGACGGACATGCTACAACGCACATGCCACAGGATTTGCATTTGAACATGTCTGTTGTGGATATCCGTTTTCCCTCGAGATCAATCAATTGGGCTGACCCATAATTGCAGGCATACGTACAGATCCCACAACCACTGCACTTCTCCTTATCCACCTCAACCGCATATAACGACTTCTCGAAACCGATGGATACGCAGGCCTTACAGGATATGCATGGTCCACAGTGAAGACACCTTTTTGCCTCTTCTATCGCCTCTTTGAGTGTAAATCCTTTCTCAAATACTTGAAAATGCATTCTTTTTTCAGGAGGTATCCAAATTGCATCGGGTTCGGGTTTGTACGTTTTCCTTATCGGAGCATCGTATCCCTCATAATCTTTTTTTCTCCCCTCCCTCATATCCAAACCTCTTAAGTACCGCTCTATCGACTCCGCAGCGAAGGCCCCCTCATGCATCGCATCCACCATAAAACCGATCTTCCTCACATCACCGCCAATGAAAACCCAGTCCTTAGTCAAACTCTGCAATGTGAATGGATCGACAGCAAGCCTGCCCCCCTCATCCAAAAGCCCTTCTCTCTGGAGAAGTGCTCTGTCCGGTACCTGTCCAACGGTGATTATGAGCACATCCCCCTCCAAGTCTGTGCAGTCGGAGCAATCGAACTGGGGATTGAAGCCCTCTTCACCGAAGACACTTGTACACCTTGGGCAACTGAGTTTCTCGAACCTCCCGCCTTCGCCAACAATCTCCCCCACACCTCGTGAGTAGATTATCCTTATCCCCTCCTCCCATGCTCCCCCTATCTCCTCATCGTCGGCGGGTATGCCATCTCTCGAGGTTTTGTCCTCAGACTCCAAACAGACGATGGTTACCTCCCCCCCCAGCCTCCTCGCCGACCTCGCTACATCGAATGCCACATTTCCACCACCGATGACGATCACCCTCCTCTCTTTGAGATAATCTGGTTCGATGTCACCGCGACTTACTTCATAGAGGAAGTTTTGTCCGTATATTACGCCTGAAAGGTCCTGCCCTTCTACTATCTCTCCATCAAAGGTTAGAACCCTCGGAGATGGTGTTCCCTTTGCAAGAAAAACCGCTTTGTAACCGTCTTTTTTCAATCTTTCAAATGTCAGTCTCTCCTCGCCTACCCTTGCTTCATATTTGACATCTATCCCAGTGATCCTTACCAAATTATCGATGGTAGTTTTTAGAATTTCTTTAGGTAAACGATAATCAGGTATCAACCATAGTGCTCCACCCAATCGATTAGATGCTTCAAATATCGTCACCCTGTGCCCCTTTTTGCTTAAAGTATAAGCGCACATCAATCCGCCAGGCCCTCCACCCACGACGGCGACGTTTTCCTTATCTTTGACGATGTCAAATTCTTCCTTCTGGCTCAGATAATCGGTGTAAGCAAAATCGGATAAAAACCTCTTGAGAAGTCTTCTCCTGATCGCTCCCCCCTTGATTTTGTAGTTACACTCGAGTTCACACAACCCACAGATGTAACCACAGATGTTGAAGAATGGGTTCTTCTCATAGAGGTAATCACCGATCTGGATTACTCCCCCCCTCACCAAATTCGGGTCCTCTGGAAGTAAAGAGATAAGCACATTTGTCCGTTGGATATCCTCTTTGACAGGACATTTAACCTCNCAGGGGGGTAAAAACTGCTTTACTGCCTCTTCCACATGTGCCACTCCTGTACTTTCGCTCTTCCACATTCCGATATGCTCGGTCTCCCTCATCTTCACACCTCTTTTTCCTATGTTATATAACCTTTCAATTGTATATAAATAATTTGCGGTAATATCTACCTAGTAAACTGAAGGTTTTAGATTAGAATCACAACATAAAAAGCTATCTATAATTTTGGAGCATTCGGGCATAACTGCACGCCCATCGCATTCTTTAGAAATGCTGATGCGGGAAGTGTTTACGGCATTATTCACATCTTTTTATGATTCCTACAATTTCATCTCTAATCTTATCGATGTTATCAAGCAGCTCTTTTGAAATTTTATCGTTAAAATTAAATTTTTTTCCTTCTATACCTATTATCTGTAATCTTAATTCTTTCTTCATTGCTTTGGCTATCTGAACGGCCTCAAATAAACTAAATCCGTGGAGACTATACTTCCCATATCTTTTAAGATCATCGATATCTAAAATATGCACTTTTCCAAGGATATCTCCTTTGATGGCGTCTATAACAATAAATTTACCGTCTGCAGATGTGAAAAGGTCGATGAGGTTGAAGATATCTGTTTCAAGATCATAATAATGCGCATCTTTTATTTTATCCCTCACTCTATCCAATAATAGAGAGGAGATACGATCGTCTCCGAAACTCTTATTTCCGATGGCGATGATACTCACCTTCTCAATCATTTAATCTCCATAAAGTTATTGTTGGGAGATGGTATTTTTGTTATTTAAGAATGAGTAAAAAATTATAAATAGTATAATAAATAAGTATGGTTGTGGGGCAATATGGGTGATCTAACCATTAGGAGGGAGGAGATCGGTACCTTCATCGAGGGGATACTCAACGAGTTCGAGGTCCTCGCCCCAGTGAGAAAAGACGGTAAATTCGTTTTCGAAGAAATTAGAGATAGGATTGATGATATCGTTCTTGACTACGACACCACCATACTACCACCAAAAAAAGTCTTTTACCCACAGCACGAGATCATCTACAGATATAAAATCGGAGAGAAGGGGTTTACTAAATTCACCCATGAGGAGGACGAGACGAAGAGATTGTTGCTGGGAGTGCACCCGTGCGACATAATAGCTTTGGTCTTCTTGGATAAAGTTTTCAGCAGGGAGTATAAAGATCCCTATTATCTCCCAAGGAGGAACAATACACTGATCATTGGAATGACCTGCAATTCCTCATCAGATCATTGTTTCTGTTCAACGATGGACGCTGGACCCGATATTTCTGCCGGATATGACCTGCTTCTGACCGATCTGGGTGATAGATACTATGTGAGGGTGAAGAGCAGAGAGGGGAGAGAGTTGGTCTCTAAGAATAGTGGGGTCTTTCTGGATGCGACGGAGAAAGATTCGATTCTCAGAAGAGAGAAGTTAAATGAGGTTGAACGATCACTCGGTGAAAAACTAAACCTTGGTGGTATACCAACTAAAATGGAGAAGTTGTTCAATGATGGATTGTGGGATGAGATCGCGGACGAATGCTTATGTTGCGGTGGATGCAACGTCTCCTGTCCCACGTGTCATTGTTTTGATATCGTCGACAGGGTAGATATTACGGGAACAAGGGGATACAGGGAGAGGATATGGGATGCATGCCATCTGATAGACTTTGCCAGGATAGCGGGGCATAACTTTAGAGAGAGCAGGACATCAAGGTTTAAACAGAGAATTTATGATAAATTATGCTATTCTTATGAGAAATTTGGCAGGCCTGCCTGCGTCGGTTGTGGAAGATGTCTCTTGACTTGTCCGGCAGAAATTGATATAAGGAACGTTATTGATAGAATAAATGCAATGGGGGCGGTATGAATGGTGGTTCCCATCTATCTCTTCGAAAAATATCATATCAGCGGTGTCAATCCGTATATCCCACAGATGGGTGTGATAACTGAGATAAAAGAAGAGACTTCTGATGTGAAGTCGTTTAGAATTAAGTTTAGAGATGAGAGGCTGAATGGTGAATTTACGTACATTCCCGGGCAATTTGTGGAGCTTTCAATAGCTGGCTTTGGAGAGTCACCCATATCTATCTCATCCTCTCCCACGCGGCGAGGATACATCGATCTCAGTGTGAGAAGGGTTGGGGCTCTAACAACAAAACTCTATTCTCTCTCTATTGGAGATTACGTGGGCCTGAGGGGGCCATTCGGAAATGGGTATCCGATCAAAGATTTATTGGGAAGAAATTTGCTATTGATCGGTGGAGGTATTGGAATTGCTCCATTAAGGTCTCTGATTCTGTTTGTGTTGGACAACATCAGGGAATTTGGAGAGATAGATATACTATATTGGGCAGACACCCCGCAGGATATCATCTTCAGAGACCTCTTCGAAGAGTGGAGGGATGAAGTCGATACAGAGATATATTTAACTGTCGATCGGCCGGATAGGGGTTGGAGAGGAAATGTAGGGGCGGTGACAAAGTCGTTCGATGAGACGGGGTTGGATCCAAAGAACACTTCGGTTGTGATCTGTGGGCCTCCAATTATGATAAAGTTTGCCGCATTGGATCTTCTCAATTGTGGCTTCAGTTCCAATCAGATAATAGTATCCTTGGAACGTCTGATGAAATGTGGGGTTGGTATGTGTGGACACTGCTGCATCGGGGGTAAATATACATGCCAAGATGGTCCCATCTTCACTTATAAAGAGGTGGAAGAATTCTTGGAGGGTATGTAAGGTGGGTAGACCAAGGGTAGGTATATTCGATTTGACGTCTTGCAATGGTTGTATGGTGGAGATAATCAATATAGAGTCTCTTTTGGAATTACTCGGCAAGATCGATCTGATAAACTTTAGGCTCGTGAAAGATGAGAATATCGACGGTCCATTTGATATATCGTTCATCGAAGGGTATCCCTCGAATGATGAAGAGGTCGAGAAGACAGGGGATATAAGGGAGGATAGTAATTGTGTGGTGGCATTGGGCTCATGTGCTTGCTTCGGTGGTCTGCCGTCGATAAGAAATTACTCCAATTTGGAGGACGCCAACCATACCGTATACGGGATCGGCTCTCCATTTAAGATAGATGAGGTTAAACCGCTCGATGCGTATATCGACGTCGATTATTACCTTCACGGTTGCCCGATCAATCAGAATGAATTTATTGATTTGGTAAGTTCTCTGTTGATTGGAAGACCTCCGGAGACGCCGAATTTTTCTGTCTGCTTCGAATGTAAACAGAATGAGAATATCTGTCTGATGAAGGAGGGAACGAGCATCTGTCTCGGTCCTATCACCAGGGGGGGATGTGATGCGCTTTGTCCCTCTTTTGGGAGAGCATGCGAAGGTTGTAGAGGTCCTGTGGATCAGGCGAATATCTCTTCAGAGATCGAGTTATTGAAAAAATTTGATCTGAGTCTTGAAGATATAATAAAAAGATTTAGGAAATATTCTACCGTATCAGAGCCGTTTAAAAGGATTAAAATTGTCGAAGAGATTCACGTGGAGGATTAAATATGTATGAGATCAAGATTGACCACTTGACAAGAGTTGAGGGTCACGGAAATTTAACTATAAACTTAAAGGAGAAGAAGGTAGAAGATGTACAATTTAACATCGTAGAGGGGCCAAGGCTCTTTGAAGCGATAATGAGAGGGAGACCATATTGGGAAATGCCCGAGTTTGGAGCGAGAATATGTGGAATATGCGAAGTTAGCCACGCCATAACCGCTGCAAAAGCAGTAGAAGATGCTTTTGGATTTATGGAAAATGAGGAGATGATGAAGTTGAGAGATCTGGCCATCTTTGCACAGGTGATTCAAAGCCATGTCCTACACGATTACTTCCTATCCCTTCCAGATCACCTTGGAGCGGAGAGTGTCATGGGGCTTGCATCTAAGTATCCAGAGGAGGTCAATAGAGCGGTAAGGCTGAATAAACTTGCAAACGATGTGAAAAAAATTCTTGGGGGAAGAGACGTTCATCCCATTAACTTCAAGGTTGGAGGGTTCTATATGCCTCCGAGCAAGGAAGATATAGAAAAAATCGAGGAGAAGATGAAACAGATAAGAGAAGATGCCATAAAGATGGTTGAACTCTTTGCGTCCTTGCAATATCCAGAGTTTAAAAGAAAGACGCAGTTCCTTGCTTTATACAGCAAAGGGGAGTATGCTCTAACGAGAGGGATATTAAAAACGTTGGACGGGGTTGCCTTCAAACAAGAGGAATATCAAAGATTCATAATGGAGAAGGTATTTTCACACTCTACAGCCAAACACAGCTTTATAGATGGCAAATCTATAATGGTAGGAGCATTATCGAGATTAAATATAAACCGCCGGTTCCTATCGGATGGTGCCAATGATATGTTAGGAGATTACGATATAAAGCTCCCCAGCCATAACTCATTCTTGATCAACGTGGCACAGGCGATAGAAACCCTGCACTGTGCGGAGTCCGCCATAGACTTAACATCCGAATTAAAGGATAAGAACCTTTCAAGAGCCAAGCTGGAACCGAAGGTTAAAGAGGGAGAAGGCATAGCATTTACAGAGGCACCGAGGGGATCCCTCTTACATCACTATAAGATCGATGAAGATGGAAAGGTGACGTACGCCAACGTAATAACACCCACCGCCATAAATGCGAGGAATGTGGAAGAGGATATTAAAGAGTTCGTCCCGACCGTGATCGATGAGGGGGGTAAAAACATCTCTATCGAATGTGAAAAACTTATTCGAGCATACGACCCATGTATCAGCTGTTCTACACATTTCTTGGATACTAAATTTAGAAGATAGTTTTCATGTGGAGGATCATTGTTCGGGGAATCGTCGAAGGTGTTGGGTTCAGGCCGTACGTATA
>JGI24023J19991_10002564_pt1 | contig 13195 bp, 11 predicted proteins | sample Cruoilmetagenom1_FD_19991 | JGI IMG/M metagenome (IMG submission 19991)
CCTTTCGGGAGGCACGAACGAAGAGGCCCTGCAAGCAGCCCCTATGGCGGCTTGTGTGATGGTTCTCAAGCAGGCCGGGTTGGATGAGGCGGCATCAAATCAGTGTCAGAAAGCTTTGCAAGGCGCCTACCAAATGACGCTTGATGCGGAGCTGGGTTGGACGGCAAAAGGGCTTATTGAGACTGCTTGGAGGCATATCACTAATGATAAGCGTGACTTGGCGCTTGCCTCGCTAAATAGTGCTGCGGAGCAATTGGTCGCAGCGATAGAGGTTTGGGAAAGTAACCGCTCAGCTAAACACTAAAGGTGATTTGGGAGGGCCAATAAACGTGATCTCAACAAGGCTTGTTTTCATGTTCACCTTCATGATTTTCTTGAGTGGTTGCGCGACAATGCCGTCAGCCCGGTTGGATAATATCTGTGAGATATTCCGTGATCAGAGTGATTGGTACGACGACGCCAATGATGCGTTCAAAAAATGGGGGGTACCGGTTCATGTGCAGATGGCGATTATTCATCAAGAATCTAGGTTCTATTCTGATGCAAAGCCCTCTTTTGAGTGGTTTCTGTTTATTCCTCTAGGTCGACCCTCAAGTGCATACGGATATGCGCAGGTACTAGATAGCACTTGGGATTGGTATATTGATTCGACGGGTAATTGGGGCGCAGACCGTGATGACTTTGAAGATGCAACTGACTTTATCGGTTGGTATGTGTCGGTCAGTAGTCAAAAGCTGGGTATTTCAAAATGGGATGCCGGTAAGCAATACCTTGCCTATCATGAAGGGCATGGCGGTTATAAGCGGAGAACTTATAACCGAAAACCTTGGTTGGTAAGGGTAGCCAAGAAGGTTGACAGGCGGTCAAAACGATATCGCGGCCAGCTAGCGAGTTGCCGGGATGAATTGGAAACGAGCTGGTGGCAATAAACCACGGTAAAAACAAGATTAAATAAGGTAGTGCAGTAGTGCAAAATCAGAAAAGCTTTACGTTGTTCGCAACGGCGCCAAGAGGTGTCGAACGATTACTATTTGATGAATTAAAGGCGATCGGTGCAGAAGCGGTTACCGAAAAGCGCGGTGGTGTTAATTTTCAGGGTGACTTGGAGATGGCCATGCGAGTTTGTCTGTGGAGCCGCTTGGCAAACAGAGTGTTATTGCCGCTCAAAAAGTTCAGAGCAGAAAGCCCAGAGGCTTTGTATGACGGTGTGAGAGCGATTGACTGGGCGGAGCATTTTGACGTTGACCAGAGTTTTGCCATCGATGCAAAACTAAGCAGCTCAAAAATAAGCCATTCACAATATGCTGCGCTAAAAGTGAAAGATGCTGTTGTTGACCAGTTTAGAGAGAAGAGTGGCGAGCGCCCTTCGGTAGAGAGAGAGCAGCCCGATATCCGGATTAATCTTCATATTTACCGGGATGAGGCAACGATTAGTCTCGACCTTTCTGGGGATAGTTTGCATCGGCGTGGTTATCGTGCAGAAACAATGGCTGCACCGCTTAAAGAAAACCTTGCTGCAGCTATTTTGTTGAGAGCGGGTTGGCCAAAAATAGCGGAGCAGGGTGGAACACTATTCGATCCGATGTGTGGTTCGGGAACCTTCTTGATAGAGGGGGCGATGATGGCAGCTGATATCGCACCGGGTTACTTGCGAGATTATTATGGCTTTATTGGGTGGAAACAATTTCAGCCTGAAGCGTGGAGTAGCCTTACTCAAGAGGCTGAAGAGCGTAGAGAAAAAGGGCTGGAGCAATTGCCCGTAATAGCCGGCTCGGATGCAATTATTAAGACCGCGGGGATCGCGAAAGCAAATATAAAGGCTGCAGGGCTAGCCAATAAGATAACTATTTTAGGGCAGCCACTTAATCAGGTTAAGGCTGAGAACGATTGGCAGAGTGGCCTTTTTATCTGTAACCCACCTTATGGTGAGCGTTTAGGTGAGGTCGATAAGCTAAAACAACTTTATCATGAGATTGGTGTGATTCTTCAGGCCCGCTTCTCGGGTTGGAATGCATCCGTTTTTACCGGAAATCATGAATTGGCTTTCCAAATACCACTGCGCTCGCATAAAGCCTATAAGCTCTTTAATGGAGCGATTGAATGTAAGCTGTTCAATTTTGAGGTCAAGGCAGAGCGCTATTTTGAGGTGAAAGCCCCAGTGGCTGAAGGTATTTGGGGCAGCTCGGCAAAAACCGCACTATTGCCAGCCGAAGGGGAGTTGAGTGAAGGGGCCCAGATGCTGGCGAACCGCCTCAAGAAAAACCTTAAGAACCTGCGTCGTTGGGCAAAAAGAGAAGATATTAGCTGCTATCGTGTTTACGATGCTGATTTGCCAGAATATGCGCTGGCGATTGATCTATACGAAGGCGAAAAGAGAGCAGTTCATGTCCAAGAGTATGAGGCGCCAAAAACAGTTGATGCGGAGAAAGCGCTAGAGCGATTGCGTGATGCGCTTGCTGTAATTCCTGATTTGTTAGAAGTGCCGCAAGATGAGCTTTATCTTAAAGTCCGGCGGCGTCAGAAAGGAAGCTCTCAGTATGAAAAGCAAGATGTTTCGGGTGGCTTCTTTGAGGTGGTGGAGAATGGCACGAAATATCTCGTTAATCTAAAAGATTATCTCGATACTGGGCTTTTTCTCGATCATCGAACAACACGGAAAATGATTGCCGAACTAGCGGAGGGGAAACGGTTTTTAAACCTTTTTGCCTATACAGGAACTGCGACGGTTCAGGCTGCAATGGGTGGAGCAAGCTCCACTACCACTGTTGATATGTCGAACACCTACCTTGAATGGGCTAAGAAAAACCTCGCTTTAAATGGTTACAAAGGTGAGAAACATCAGCTTGTTCGTGCGAGTTGTTTAGATTGGTTAAAAGCAGAAAAAGAGAAAGGCAGCCGCTTCGATCTGATTTTTCTTGACCCGCCAACCTTTTCAAATTCCAAACGAATGGAAAATGAATTTGATCTGCAGCGAGACCATGTTGAACTTATTAATGATGCGATGGCGTTGCTTGCCCCTAAAGGGCTGTTGATCTTCTCAACAAATAATCGGAAATTTCGGTTGGGCAAAGAGAGCTTGTCAGAATGGTCTGTCGAGGATGTTAGCCGAAAAACACTACCGAAGGATTTTGAGCGGAACCCAAAAATTCATTATTGCTGGAAAATCAGCCGTTAAGCCTTTTTGTTTTGGAAGCTAAGGGGCGGAAGAAAACTAGAAATATCCCAAAAGCGAGTAGAAGAAAGGCACCGGTGGCAAAATTATTTGGGGTTATTACGCCCTCTTTTTTGCCAAATGTAAAAGGAAAATCGATCACCTCAGTCTCTCCATGTTTATTGAGAATGGTAATTAGTGTTGCGTATTTTTTCCCTTCTTCTGGTGTAAAGCTGAGTTCGAGTGTTCCGGTTTTATGTGTCTCAAGAGGAAGGGCCTGGACAGTTCTTCCATGATGTTCATCGGCGTGGTCTTGGGCTTGGCTGCCGGATACTTCAACGATTTGCATGCTGAGCGCCTTTTTGCGCAAAGAAGGCGTCACAAAATCGAGAACAATAACAGATTCAGAATAGGCCGGCAGGTCAGCGCAATAGGCCGACTTTTTAGATATTCCGGGCTGATAACTTGAAACCATGAGCTCACCGGCTTGAGCATAGAGCCTGCAGAAGTTTCCCGTGTTTCCCGCGCTACCGTGCGCGTAAACAGTGGGTAGGGTGATGAGGTTAATGGTAATGACTACAACTAAATATCTCAGGGAATAGGTCATTTTTTTATAGTGATAGAGCTTTTATGGTTTGACACTATCACTTGAACATAACCACATCAACCATATAAAACATAAGGTAAATAATGGGTTAGAGTGGGGATAATTCCGATTAAAGGCTGTTTTCTGGCTGATAGGATAGCTGGATACTATTCTGATTTTTCTTGGGAGCCGCCTCTTTTGTTGAGTATTTTGGTGATCAATGGCCGGACGAAGATAAAAAGGACGCCCAAAGTCATTAGTGATAATGCGGTTGCCGTTAGCGTAGAGGGTGCAATGGCAAACTGAGGTTTTGCAACGGTAATAGGAAAGGCGATGCTTTCAGGCTGGTCTCCTTCGTGGATAGTGATCAAAGCGGCGTACTGTTTGCTTTTTTCAGGCGTAAAGGTCAACTGAACACTTCCGGAAACATGCTGGCCGAGAGGAATAGTTGCAACCATTTTGCCGTGATATTCCTCAGCTTGGCTTTGGTCTCCAGACAATGCGATAAGTTTTATACCGAGAGGCGTCTTGCGCAATTTCTCATTGACTAAATCGAAGACAATGACAGATTTAGAAAGCGCCGGGAGATTAGAGCAGTATATTTCTCCCCCTGAAGTTTCTGGTTGGTAACTTGAGATCATCAACTCATGGTTCTTGATATGTATTCGGCAGAAATTGCCTTCATTATCAAACTGGTTGGCATAAGCTGGGGGAACCAGAAACAGGCAAACGAAAAAACCAAGAATGAAGGTTTTTAATAAATTGCTCATACACGGTTAGTCCGTCAGGGCTATTTTTAGTTCATGTGGGCAGTTGTGCGATATTTATAGGGCGTTAAAGGGAGGGGGGCACTCCACTGTAAAAGTGATCAGGCGATCGCGTTTTTGATCTTGGATAGAATTTCGTCGCCTGTTCCAGGTAGTCCAGAGCTATCCAGCGTAAGCGTGACTCGTCTTTCTTGCTCACTCAGCACCTCGCGATTCTCTTTTTGCTGAGTGAGAACAGCCAAGTCAGCTTCTGAAGGATCGTTGCCCCGTTTTGCACGCTCGTTTATGAACTGTTCGAGCTTTTCGTTAGGGGCTTCGGTATTGATAATCAGGAAATCAGCACCTAGTTTTTTGGCAAGTTGTTGTTGGGCTGCTCTATCACTCTGCTTAAGGAAGGTTGCGTCGACAATAGCCGGATAGCCTGATTTTATAGCTATTTCAGCGAGCTTAAGTAGTCTTTCATAAGTTTTTAGCCCTGTTTCTGAATCGTAAATTCCACGATTCACGCTTGATTCTGTTTTTGCCAAGGAATCAAAGCCAGTGAGTCGTTTGCGTTCGATATCTGAGCGGATACGGATGGCACAGAGCTCCTCTAAAACCATGCTTGAAACAAAAGATTTGCCGCTGCCAGAAAGGCCATGAGTAACCATTAAAAGAGGCTTTTTGTCGGTTGAAAGTTGTAACGCAAGGTCGATATAGCTCTGGTATTGGTCGATCTGTTGTTGGTATTCGGGTGATGCTTCATCCATATGGCCCATGGTGAAGCGGGCAATCTTTGCGCGAACCATTGCACGATAAGCGATGTAGTAATTGAGTAGAGCAATACCTTCGTAATCGCCTGTTTTTTCGAGATAGCGATTGAGTAGACGGAACGCGTAACCCTTGAGGTCACGCATCATTAAATCCATAACGATAAAGGCAATTTCGTTGATTACATCGGTCCAGCGAAACTCATCATTGAATTCGATGCAGTCAAATAGAACCGGTTGGCCGTCGATTACAACGATATTGCCTAGATGTAAGTCTCCGTGGCATTCGCGGATAAAACCATTTTGGTGGCGAGATTCGAGTGTCGATTTAAGATATTGGAACTGGCGGTTACTCCATTCCTCAACCGTTTTGAGTTCGGAGCGTTCTTTGTCGTTAGTCAATAAAGGGAGTATCTGCTCAAAGTTTTGGCTAACGGGCGCCTGTACACTATCGGCTGTTCCGAGGGGGCTGTCTTGTTGTGCGATGGCTATTTCACTATGAAAAGCGGCGATTGCATCGGCCAATTTGTCGATTAAATCGGCATTAATCTCGCTAGAAGAGGCTAGGCGATCCATTAATCCCTCTTCGGGAAACTGTTTCATCTTAACGCAGTATTCGAATGGTTCATCGTCACCGCCGATTAGCGGATTTTCTGGCGTTCCGGTAATAGGGAGAACATCAAGGTAAAGGTCGGGGGCAAGCCGGTGGTTAAGGCGGAGTTCTTCCTCGCAATAGAATTTACGTTTCTCTAGCGTAGTGAAATTGAGAAAGCCAAAATCAACCGGCTTTTTGATTTTGTAGACAAATTCCCCAGTGAGAAGAACCCATGAGATATGAGTTTCGACCAGTTTGGTTTCTGGCGTAAGATTGAGGAGTGCGTTGATAAGTGGGTTGTCAGTCTGCGGTGTCATTTTGTCTTCTCAAGAATTACTTTGTTATTTTTAACGGAGAGCGATTGTGAGCCATCGAGGAAGTGTAGAAGTTTTTCGCCAATAATCGATTTTCTCCAGCCATTTAGGAGTGTGCTTTCATTAGGTTGGTTGAGTAACCTTTCCAGCTCCTTTCTTGATGCGAGTGTTGTAGGGTTAATTTTTTCTTGCTCCGCATAAATGCGTGTTACGGACATTAATATGTCTAATAAAGCCTCTTTCTCTGCCGATTTTTTGGAGGTTTTTTGGGGTGTTTTTGCCGGGATGGGTGCTCTTTTTGTCGCAGCATCAAGAAGATCAAGAATAGCTTCTCCCTGACGGCGGACTGTCTGTTCTGGAATGCCTCTTACTCTTTTTAGCTTGTCGATCGAATCAGGGCGCTGTCGAGCGATATCAAATAGGGCGTCATCTTTTAGAATCCAGTTTCTGGGGCGATTTGATTTTTGAGCTTGAGTTTCTCGCCATTCAGCTAACAGTTGAAGAGATGAGAGGCTGTCCCCTTTTAGTTTCCAAGCTGAGCGAATTCGATTCCATGCTAGTTCAGGACTGTTCTCATAGAGGCTGTTCTGAGTAAGCGCTTCAAAATCATTTTCTAACCATTCTAAGCGGCCGAGCTTTGTAAGTTGTTCACTCATAGCCTTATAAATCTGTGCGAGATAAATAACATCATCGGCTGCATAGGTGAGCTGTTCGGGTGAAAGTGGGCGGTGGCTCCAATCTGTACGAGAGTGTGTTTTTGGAAGCTCGATATTTAGGAGCGCTTTAACGAGATTTGCATAGCCAATTTGATCGGCGTGGCCAAGCAGTGGTGCGGCAATTTGAGTGTCAAATATAGGTGCAGGAATAGCGCCGCGAAGGTTAAAGAAGATTTCAAGATCCTGACGGCTTGCATGGAATATTTTGACAATATCTGTGCGATAAATTAAATCTAGTAGCGGGTCGAGTGATTCAATCTCCAAAGGGTCAATGCAGGCAACGCAATCAGTGGTTGCAATTTGCAGCAAGCAAAACTGAGGGGAGTAGGTTTTCTCTCGCATAAACTCGGTGTCGAGAGCCAGCCACTGGGAGTTGGCTAGCTGTTGGCAGAGAGTCGCCAGTTGTTCGTTGGAGTTAATTAGCAAGGGTGTTTGAATGGTTTTCATGGGGCAGAAGAATAACATCTCAGGGGCCATTAAAGTCACAGATTTGGCATAAATAAGACATGATTTGTAAAAGCGCACCTGAAGCGGCTTTTCACGTCTATGGATATTGTGTAAACTCAGCGATCGTCACGCGCTTTATGCGGGCATTATTATTTGTGACGCTTTGGCCAAAACAAAAACTAAGCCAACGTAAGAGTTAATCACTGACAGGAGTATAAGATGAAGAAAACGAGTTTAAAGGGAGCGATTATTAGCTGCCTGGCCGGTGCAGCAATCGGTTTTAGTGGTATGGCGTCGGCAAAGCACTTGCCAGGCGTGAGCGATGCAGATGTTCTTAATGATGCAACAACAACAGAAGATGTTGTCTCTTATGGGTTAGGTTCACAGGGACAACGTTTTAGCCCTCTGGATAAAGTTAACACTGATACTGTTAAGCATTTGGTTCCAGCATGGACATTTTCTTACGGTGGTGAGAAGCAACGTGGTCAGGAAGCTCAGCCAGTTGTTTCTAACGGAAGAATTTTCGTAACAGCCTCTTACTCTCGTCTATTTGCAATTGATGCAAGAACAGGCGACGAGCTGTGGGAATATAACCATCGTCTTCCAGATGGGATTCTACCTTGCTGTGACGTGATCAACCGTGGTGCGGCACTTTATGGCAACCTCGTTATTTTCGGTACGCTTGATGCGAAATTGGTTGCACTTGATGCAGACACGGGTAAACGTGTTTGGAGCAAGAAGATTGATGATTACAAAGCAGGCTACTCATTCACAGCAGCACCAATGATCGTTAACGGTATGGTCATCACTGGTGTATCAGGTGGTGAATTCGGTATCGTAGGCCGTGTAGAAGCGCGTGATGCAAAAACAGGGCGCATGCTTTGGAGTCGTCCAACAATCGAAGGCAATATGGGCTACAAGTATGTCCAGGTTGAAGGTAAGAAGAAGCCTAAGAAAGTTGAAAATGGTATCACTGGTGAGCTAAATAAATCATGGCCTGGCGACATGTGGAAACATGGCGGTGGCGCAACTTGGTTGGGTGGTACATACGATCCAGAAACAAACCTGATCTTCTACGGAACAGGCAACCCTGCTCCTTGGAATGCGCATACACGTCCTGGTGACAACCTTTATTCTGCGTCAACTTTAGCGCTTAATCCAGAAACAGGCAAAATTGTCTGGGCTTACCAGTCAAGCCCAAATGATGCGTGGGATTTTGATGGCGTAAACGAATTCATCTCATTTGACCTTAAGAAAGATGGAAAAGTTATCAAAGCGGGCGCGAAAGCTGACCGTAACGGTTTTTTCTACGTTCTTAATCGCACAAATGGTGAGCTGATTTCAGCAACCCCTTTTATTACAAAACAGGGCTGGACAACCGGTGTTGATATGGAAACGGGTCGTCCAATCGAAACAGGCGAACGCCCAGGCGCTCCTGTTACGGAAGGGAAAGACCATAAAGGCAAGCCTGTATTTGCAGTGCCTTCGTTCCTAGGTGGTAAGAACTGGATGCCAATGGCATACAACCCACAGACTGATCTGTTCTACGTTCCTGCAAACGAATGGGGCATGGATCTTTGGAATGAGCCTGTTACCTATAAAAAAGGCGCGGCTTACATCGGTGCGGGTTTCACGATCAAACCTTTGTATGAAGATTACATCGGCGCACTTCGTGCGATCGATCCTAAGTCTGGTGAGATTGTTTGGGAATACAAGAATAACGCGCCTCTTTGGGGTGGTGTTCTGACTACAGGTGGTAACTTGGTTTTTACTGGTACACCTGAAGGGTTCCTGAAAGCATTTGATGCGAAAACAGGCGAAGAAGTTTGGAAATTTCAGACCGGTTCTGGTGTGGTTGGTTGCCCAATTACCTGGGAAATGGATGGTGAGCAGTACGTAGCAGTTCCATCTGGTTGGGGTGGAGCGGTACCTCTTTGGGGTGGTGATGTTGCTAAGCGCATCAAACACCTAAACCAGGGTGGTTCTTTGTGGGTATTCAAACTCCACAAAATGTAAGAAGCTCTTTCTGAGTGTAAAAAAGCCGGGGACATCCCCGGCTTTTTTTGATTTGCAAATCATTTAAAAGAAGAACTGATCGTGGCAAGAAAACCGGCAACCGATACTGAAGAGACAAGAAGACAGATTCTTGAAGCCTCTTTTCGCCTGTTTGGGCTGAAAGGTTACGATGGTGTCTCGGTGCAGGATATTGCTAAAGCGACGAATTTAAGCAAGGGCGCCCTCTATTGGCACTTTCATAATAAAGAAGAGCTTTATTTTGAGTGTCTTAAAGATTTCCGTCATATGCTGAGACGCTATATTTTTCGTCAATTAGAGTTGGTCGATTCCCCTGTGCAACGCGTAGAGTTGTTTTTCGAAGGGATTAAGACTCTTTTGCAGGACCAGGAGATTGTTGATTGTGCGGCAGGATTTTTTATCGGTATGGGTCGAACAGACCAAGAAAAAATCAGCTATTTCCGAGAAAGAACATACGCAGAGTCGGAAAGCTTCTTAACAGAAACGCTAGAGAAAGGGCGCTCAGAAGGATTGTTTGCCTTTGATGCCGAAGCCGCTGGTTTAGCGCGAGCAATGTGGACATTGATGGAAGGTTGTATTCTGCAGCTTCGCCGGCAGCCGCTTGAGCAGACAAGCGAGACGGTCGAGGCGCTTCGCAGTGTGTTTTGTGCGGGAATAAGGATGAACTCTACAAGCTAGATATTCAGCTTTCTTGGGTAAACAGCCGTAGCTTCCTCCCTTCAGCCGTTTCAAAACCTAATGTTTCGCAAAATAGCTCAACAATTTTGTTGTCGTAACATTGCTTTTAATTCGGCAATTTCTGCAGATAGTTGATCAATTTGAGCTCGGCTAGCCGGCTCACCCCCCTCCTCTGTTTCACCATGCGCTTCAGCGCGAAATTTCTCATGTTCTTCGCTCATTACTTCTAAAATGGTGCCGACCATCATATTTAGAAAAATAAAGGCAGTTAAGAAAATGAAGGAGAGGTAATAGATCCAGCTTATTGGGTATACCGCCATAGTTTCGTACATTACGTCGGTCCAATCTTCAAACGTGGCGACTCGAAATAGCGTTAGCATTGAGATAGAGATGTCTCCCCACAAAACGTCATTAATAGAATGAAACAAAATGCTGCCAACTGCGCCATAAAGGTAAAAAATCACAAACATTAATAACGCAATATAGCCCATGCGTGGCATCGCTTTGATTAGTGCATTAATGAGCAATCTAAGTTCAGGAATTGCCGACACTAAACGGAGAACTCGAAATACACGGATCAAACGAGCAAGAAGCACCCCGGAGCCGCCAGCTGGAATCAAGCTGCCAATAACAATTATGGTGTCAAAAACATTCCAACCACTTGTAAAGAACCTCCTCTTTTGGGGGCAAGCTAAAAATCTAACTGTAATTTCAACCACAAAGAAGATGGTGACGCTAAAGTCTAGTAGCATCAAAATTGACATTGCATCTTCAGGCAGATCATGAGTTTTTGCGCCAATAAGTAGTGCTGATAGAAGAATGACTGCAATGACTACCCCTTGAAATAGCTTGCTTGAGTCAAGTTTATGAAGGGTGTGTTGCCACTTTTGAATGGAGGAAGACATAATAATTCGCTCGGTTATAGAGAAATTGAGAAAAAAGAGGGGGGATCATATCATTTAGAAATGGCCTCCTGAACTGAGGTTGCTCTAAATCAAGGGTTAGCTTCAAAGGCACAGAAAGAGTTGTTTGGTCGGCGGGAGTAGTGCTTTGTTTCGGACGAACGAAATGTGAGGCTTAATGCCGGTTCGCTACAAAGGGATTGTGCTCGAAAGGTCTCTTTATTTTTTTAGGTGTTGTTTTTTGAGATCCATAAGGTATAGGGCGATTTTACGTGCCTCATCGCTGCCCATTTTGGCAAAGAGAGGCATTGTGCGTTTTTCTCCTGTTTTATTCTTACGGATATGCGTGACAATTTGCTGAATAGATAGCTTAGTGTCTCTATTTGAGGGGATCGCTTTTAGGAATTGGCCATGGCCATCTTTACTATGACAGCTAGCGCAATGAAACTCGAACAGCTGCTTCCCCGTCTTTAAGTTTGGGTGGTCGTGCAGATCTCCGCCTGAATTACACGCGGTAAGAGCTAGGGTGATAATGGGTGGGTAAAATAAATTTCGGTGTTTCAGTTTCGCTTTTTCCATCTGAGCTCTCGCCTATTCTGATTGGATTAATTATAGTCAAGTTATGCTGAATTATTCCGAACCATTATACCGCCCTCCTTCAGAGGCAAGGAGCTTGATCCTTCAGGTTACTGAAGGCTGTAGCTTTAATCGTTGCAGTTTTTGCTCGATGTATCGGGATAAGCAGTTTTCGGTAAAGCCATTGGAAAAGGTCGTCTCAGAAATTTTTCAGGCAAGAGAGATGTTGCCAAACACAACAAGAGTGTTTCTTGCTGATGGGGATGCTTTGGCTCGAACGACATCGGACCTACTCTCAATCTTAGATAGTTTGCATCAAGCATTCCCCAGTCTAGAGCGAGTCAGTAGCTATGCCCTTCCTAATAATCTTATAAAGAAGCCTGAGAGTGAGTTGGCTCTATTAAAAGAGGGTGGATTGAAGCTTATCTATTATGGGATTGAATCGGGAAGTGCAGCCATATTAAAAATGATCACTAAAGGCGCAACGCCAGAAAGTATGGTGCAGGGTCTGAACAGGGCATCTGCCGCAGGATTGGCTATTTCGGCCACGGTTATTTTGGGATTGGGTGGGCAGCAACTCTGGATGGAGCATATTGATGAAACGGCCGAATTAGTTAATAAGGTTCAGCTGGATTATCTATCTACATTGCAGCTTACGCTGGAGCCAGCCATTCACGAGGAGTTTTTAGAAAAGTTCGAGAAGAAGGGTGCGTTATTTATTCCGCAAGGAGATGCGGCAATTCTGCAAGAGCAGGTTCGACTCATTGAAAAAATGGCCCCGGAAAAGGATTTAGTTTTTCGCTCTAACCATGCATCGAATGCGCTGCCCTTAAAAGGAATTATCCCTCGGGATTGCGACCAGCTGCTATTGGCGCTGAATGTGGCAAGCCGAGACAGTTCGTTACTCAGGCCCGGTTGGATGAGGGGGTTGTGATATGCGCATTGGGGTTGATCTTGGAGGAACAAAGATTGAGGTGGCAGCACTTGATGAAAGTGGGGATGTCGTTTGTCGAGTACGAGAAAAAACTCCACAACGGGACTATGCGGCAACCCTAAATAAAATAGTAAAGCTTGTTAATGAGGTGGAGCAAAGAATTGATAGGTTTTGCTCGGTGGGCATTGGTTTACCAGGGGCAATATCAAAACCGACAGGGCGCATAAAAAATGCCAATTCGACCTGTTTGAATGAGGAGCTGTTCAAAGAAGATATGGAGCGGCTTTTAAAGCGCGAGGTCTCAACGGCTAATGATGCAAACTGCTTTGCCTTGTCGGAGGCAATGGATGGTGCGGGTGCAAATAAAAGTGTGGTTTTTGGTGTGATACTTGGAACAGGCGTCGGCGGCGGTCTTGTGATTAACGGTCAGCTTGTTGAAGGTGCTAACTCTATTGCTGGGGAATGGGGGCATAACCCTCTGGCTTGGGAGAGAGGGGGTGAGCAGAATTTGCCTCTTTGCTATTGCGGGCGAAAAGGTTGTATCGAGACGTTTCTTTCAGGACCAGGCTTAAGTGATCAGCACAAAATGAGGACAGGTTCTGTTATTGCGGCAAAAGAGATTATTGCTGCTGCTGAGAGAGGTGATTCAGGCTGCGATGAAAGTCTGCGCCGTTACGAAGAGCAATTGGCAAGGGCATTGGCATCTGTCATAAATATCATTGACCCGGATGTCATCGTGTTGGGTG
>JGI24023J19991_10002566_pt1 | contig 13184 bp, 17 predicted proteins | sample Cruoilmetagenom1_FD_19991 | JGI IMG/M metagenome (IMG submission 19991)
AAAGCTTGTTGGAGCGGTAGTTCAGTTGGTTAGAATGCCGGCCTGTCACGCCGGAGGTCGCGGGTTCGAGTCCCGTCCGCTCCGCCAGTTTACAAACAAAAAGGGGTACAGCATCGTCGCTGTATCCCCTTTTGTTTGTAGATCATGCCCCTGTTATCCTATCTTTTCTTTAAATTTCTCGTTGATCTGATAAACAAAAGCCAGTATTTCAGCTACAGTCTGATAAAGCTCTACAGGTATTTCATCACCGACAGGGACCTTCGAGAGTAGTTCGACAAGGTTTGGATCTTCCTGGATATGAATACCGGCTTCACGGGCTGTTTCGATGATTTTCTCTGCAATAGTCCCTTGACCTCCGGCAACAACCTTTGGTGTTCGTGATTCCTTTTCATCGTAAACAAGAGCTACTGCCTTGGTGATCTGATTTCGTTTTTCCATATTTCAGGCTTTGGTGTTGATTATAGAATTTCCTTCCGGGATCAGGTGTTGTATCAAATCAGCTATCGGGTCAGGGGCATCTGCCGAAAATGAGAGGTTGATATGACCTGTTCCGCTAACTGCACTTTTAAGCTGTTCACTGTATAGAGCAGCAAAATCAGCTTTTTCCTGTGAATCTGTGCGAAAACGAATATAGAGTACATCCTCTGTTTTCAAAAAATCAATCTGTATATTTCCCAGCTCTGCCATAGTCAGGTGAAGGGAAAAACGTTTCTCTAAATTGCTGTCCCTGTTGCCTGACTTGTTGCCATCATTATATTTGACGAGCAGGTAGCCTTGTTCAATAAAAGGTAAAGGAAGCGGCAGGATAAACTGTCTGTCGCTCTGGCTGTGGAGCTGAGCAAGTTGAAACAGCTCAATAATAGTAAGGAGTCTGGTGGTAGATTCTGCGATGTTTTCTACGTTTTGAAAGATATTGGCGATGTCCAGCAATGCCGCCTTTAAACTGCTGCCGGCCGCAGCTTTATCTCCTCTGGCCAGTGCATTTTCAAAGCCCAATCCAAGTTGATCAATGAGTCGCTTTATAACCTGGCCCCCATTTTTGTCAGACAAAAATTCCTGCTGGAGCGCAAGAAAGTTATTCAATATATTTCTGGTTGGTGGGGGTAGGGTGCTGATGGGTGAAGGTGTCTGTTGTTTGAAGGCTTGAAAGAGTTCCGTCAGGTCAATATTTTTCCCGAGAAGTGTAATTGACCTGCCAAAAAACTGATCAGGTGTGCTGGTAACTATTTTCAGTTCAATTTGGGGAGTAGTCTTTACTACCTGGAGTTGCAGAGTTTGGCCGGGAGCGAGTGCAGCTTTAGATTCAGCGGTGAGGCGTTGGCCGGAAATATCCAGCAAAAAGCGGTTTGCTCCTTTCGTCTCGAGCACCATGGCATTGAGAAGCTGGCCAGGTTTCGAGAAATTTTCTCCCTTGTTTCGATCCCCTGATTGCGATGTGGTCGGACCGATAGGGGGAATAAAGGTTGGTGGAGTGATAGTAACCATGTGTATGTATCGACTGAAAGAGAATAATCCTTAAACCTCTACAACAGCAATCCATCACTTTTTTCGTCAACTATCTGTCTTTTACCTGTACCTTAAGACGCAATAATTTTCTCTGAATATGAAGACAACAGCCAATAATTTTGTCTCTATCCTCTACAGAGATATCGTCAAAATGATAAGCGGCCTCAAAACGTTCATCGCTTAATTTAATTGAACGCACCTGATGTGCAAGCAGTGTAACGGTTTCAGGTTCAGCCAGAGGGATAGTTATTTCAAGGCGAACCTGTTTATCAGCAGGAGGTTCCTCCGGAAAGAAGGCCAGGACACCGTTGCCGCTGATATCAATGGTCTTACCTTCTATTGACCAGGTTTCGTTTTTATCTTCGAAAAGTTCAGTTTGAAATGATTTACTGATAATCTTTGCGGTGGCGTCAACTCTGAAAAATTCACGCATCTCATCATGAGTGATGGATTTTTTTACGATCATTTGCAGAGTTTGGGGATTTTTTATTTTCTGTATCATTGCCTCGAGTGATACAGTTGGTCCCCCCATGTCGATACTTATTATGCTGGCTCGAGAGAGTGAAATATCCTCAACAGGGAGAACACCAAGTTCAAAAAGGAGGTTCAACTCAGGAGGATCACTTTTCAGATAAACACATTGGGCCCTGTAAAGTTCGGGGCCTTTTTTTAATGGGAGGAAAATTCTAACCGGTTTACCGTTGGGGATACTTTCTAATGTTTTAATATCAAAGGTCATATTGTTTTAAGGGGGAAGCGGGTTACGGATATTTAACAGATGAGAGTATAATAGCAGCACGCTATAGAAAAATAACTTCATCGCTACTTTATTACAATACAAAAACGGCCTGTTTGAAATGAGGCCGCTAACAGGGGAGAGTATTTTTGTTTCGGCTGTTCCTTCTTGATTTTAACCTACTCCGCGGATACCACGATGAGTGGTATAGTGTGAAGTATATCCGGCAAGAGCGGTTCGTCCACCACGCAATTTATTGAGTTCAGCAGAAGTGACGGCCATTGTACTCCGAATCTTCGGCATAAGTTGTTTGTTAAGTTTGAGAATCGATTTGATAAACTGTTGACGTTTGCGGTAGAGAGCATGTTCTTCCCAGGCAGGTGGATTATCTCTGAACAGTGTCAGCAGCATTTTATCCTGCTGACTGGCTACATTCTGTAATCTTTGCAGTTTATCAGCATGAGCAGGTATTTTAGAGTAGTTGCAGTTATCCAGTGTCTGTAATAACTTTTCAGCATGTTGTAAGAGTTCTCGGTACTGTTCAACCGAGATGGAAAGAAGCTTTTCAGTCTGCGCATTCAATCCGGACATTATTGCTCCTCTATAGTGCTGCAGCAATTCTGCTGCCAGTTGTTTTGCACAGCTTCTGCCGCTCTTTCGTATAGATCCCTGCCGCTTCAATCCATGTGTCGCGCAGTCCGGTCAGCAGGTTTTCCACAGTTTCCAAAGCCCTGGCATCTCCCTCCATGTTGGCCCGGGTAAGTTCCCGGATCATAAAACCGTAAAGGGCATCAAGTTCTGCAGCAATGCGCCCGCCAATTCCATGATCAAGACTATTGGAGAATTCACAAACAATTGCCATGGTACGGCTGATTTTTTCAGCCTGGACAACCTTCTCTTCTGCATCCATTGCCTGGATTGCCTGTCGGCAGAAATGGATCGCCCCGTCATAGAGCATGATCAGGATCTGTTCAGGAGATGCAGTTTGGATCTGGTTGTCTCTGTATTGGTGCATATAAGAGTTCATTATTTATTACCTGTCATCATATTATTCAACATATCCATCTGCTGACCCAAAAAGTTAGACTGTGCATTCATGCCACTAATCAATTGCTCAAGAGCCGTAAACCTGGCACGCATTGCGTTTTCCTTATGCTCCAGCCGTACCTCCGTCTGAGCAATTCTGTTATCAATTCGTTTCAGATTGGAATAGGTATTCTCCTTACGTCCTGCAAGAAATCCATCAACTGAACTGGTAAGACTTTCAAGGTATTCTTTAAACCGGGTTGCAACTCCCGGAGCAGTTGTCTGGCCAACCAGCATTGCCTCCACGTCATCAGGACTTTCCTGAAGAGCAGAATCCAGCACCTTGTCGTTTATCTTCAGGGTTCCGTCTCGCTGGGTTTCAAGACCTAATTGTGACAGGTAATTAAATGACCCGGAATTATTTACCCTGGTCGTCAGCATATCCTGCAGATGTCTCTTGATAGAACTTAAGCCGGAATCTCCTGCAAGAATTCCACCCTCTGAGCCGTTGATGACGGATTGACCGGTAACAAAAGCAACAGTATCGTTATAGCCGTTAACAAAGGCCTGGATCTGTTCTTTGATGACTTGTTCGTCAAGTTTTACATTCATTCCAGTCCTGGTTCCGGGTTCAGCCTTAAGCAGATTGATGGTAACACCGGGAATTGCCAGGGATATGGTGTTATTGGCGCTGTAGATATCGATATTATCAACTCTGATATGAGCCCTGGTCGCTGCCTGAGTCATCATCAGCGGTTCGCCTGCAGGAGTGAGCAGATCACCATTGGAAAGATTGGAGACATCCACGCTGAATGTTGTTGCAGAGTCAGCACCAGTCAGTACAAGACGATAGGGGGCTGCAGTACCGTCATTAATAATAGTTGCAGAAATACCGGTGCCACCATTATTAATCGCCGTCATGACGCCTTCCAGGGAACCATTTCCAGCTGAGATAGCTATATTTTGAGGAACTCCGTCAACGGTGATTGATAAAGTTCCATGACCAAACTGATCAATTCCTCTATCACTGAATCCAGTGGTAACATTTTTTTGTACCTGGGCAAGGGCCATTACTTCGATCTGGTAGTTGCTGCCGGGTAAGGCATCGGTGGTGCCGGAGGCTGTAAATAGACCTGATTCGGTAACATTAATAGTGCTGGGGTGGAAATCGCTTGCCGCATCGAGATCTTTGACACTTGCAAGAAAATTATTCAGTTTAGTGTCAAATATACTATAAGCGTCTAACCGGTTGTTGAGCCATGTCTTATCAGCTTCCATGCGCATGAGTGGCTGCCGCTCCAATGACATCAACTCGGAGACGATGGAATTGGTATCCAATCCTGTTGCCAGGCCGCTGAATGTTATAGTCATAGCTACCTCCCACTTCCCGAAAGCAGATTTTCTGTCCCGGAAAAAATTAATAAACTCGTAAAAAAGTTATTCGAAGTTCCAGATGGCTAAGTCCGATAAGCGTAAACTTCGAGAGGTTCGATATACGAGGCCATCAAAATTAACTTCTGGTATTTACAATATTACCGCGCAGGTCATCAAGAACAGCTCTGATGTTCAGTAGTTCCTCTGCGGGTAGCTGGCGAATCAACTCATCGGTGTTACGGTCAACTATTTTGACTACCAGTTGATCGCCTATCTCATCTCTTTCAAAACGCACACTGTACAGGCCATCTTCGGTAAGATTTTTGATCTGCTTGAGTAGTTCCTCTGGGGCAATTTGGTTTTTATCAGTTTGAGGTTCCTGAGAAATATCTTCTTTTACCTTACGGTCGGAATCAATTTTTTCAGCACTATCTGATAATCGAGGAAGAGTGTTTCCAGCTGTATTCATCGCTTCAACATTCATGAGTCTTCTCCTGTGAAACCATTAAATCAAGTCTGTTGGTTCCACATAAGGGGTCACTCATCAACCCCTTATGTGAAACTTACCGTTTACTCCAGTCTATCCCAACAGAGATACTGCCAGCAGAGGAGTTTGGTTGGCTTGAGCCAGAATCGAAACCCCGGCTTGCTGCAGGATACTGTTTCTTGTCATCTCTGATGTCTCCCTAGCGATATCCGCATCAAGAATCCTGGAACGGGCGGCGGAGAGATTTTCAGAAACACTGTTCAGATTAGCAATGGTATACTCAAAACGGTTCTGGACAGCACCCAGGCCGCCTCTGATACCATCGATCGTATTCATAGCAGTATCTACTGCGGCAATTGCTGCTGTAGAACCGGCTACATCACTGATATCAGTGCCTGCCAGACCAAGGGCAGCAGTTTGTGCATCGCCGATACTGAAGGTTATAACCTGCCCGGCATTGGCACCAACCTGAAAGGTTGCACCAGTCATGGAACCGTCCAGCAAATTCCTGCCGTTGAACTGAGTTGTTGTGGCAATGCGATCTACCTCGTCAATAAGTTGAGTTACCTCGGCTTGCAGAGAAGTACGATCAGCTGCGCTATTTGTATCATTAGCGGATTGAATAGCAAGTTCACGTATCCGCTGCAGAATATTAGTGCTTTCCTGCAAGGCACCTTCTGCGGTTTGCGCCAGGGAGATACCATCATTGGCATTTCGTGCGGCCTGGTTTAAGCCGCGAATCTGTGCAGTCATACGGTTGGAGATACCAAGACCGGCTGCATCATCCTTGGCACTGTTGATTCGGAGTCCTGACGAAAGGCGCTCCATTGCTCTGTCCAGAGCAACCTGAGTTTTGCCAAGATGACGCTGGGCGTTTAAAGAAGCGATATTTGTGTTTAGTGTTAATGCCATGTTAGATTCCTCCATGAATTTGTAACAGTGGGCGTCCTTGCCCGGAAATACAAAACTACTTTTTAACTACTGAACGTTGGATTTCTGTAATTGCCCTCCTTCTACTGTTATGATAGTGGATGATTATTGACAGGTCAGCTTGATTAACTGTAATAATACAGTTATCAGTTTCATATCTTGTCGGCAGTTCAGCACCTGTTCTTTAGATAAAAGTACACGATTGGATGAAAAGATGGAGGTTGCTTTTAAGCGTTCGGCAGGAAGGTTTTCGATTCATATGAAGAATCTTCAAGGATAACCTGGATTGCCCTGTTGGTTGAAGGGGCGAAAATGATTGGTGCGGCAAGATTCATACTGATTTTTTGATCCGGTGGAACAGTGACAACCGAAAGGATAAAACAGGGTTCCTCAGCATCAATTTGCAGCTGTTTTCTTTCTGTCTCATCGGGTGTTATGCTGTAATCAAGAAAGAAGTTGGTTGGGTCGGTAAGAACAAAGGCAATCTCAGTATCATCGATGGCCTGAATCCAGAAGAGAGGTCCTTTCTTCTTGTTTGGCATTACAATAAAATCATGCAGGGTTGGAAATCCTATTAAACCTGCAGGGAAGTGGAGGAGATTGGCCGGCTCATATTCGACCTGCCCAAATCGGGTTTCAATCTTTTTCATTTTCTTTTTTATCCCTGGTAAAGTTTGTACAGAGGGAGTCTAGAACAGTTATGTCCCAGTTTGCAGCGTTGCGGTTCTCTTCAGCCATGCGATCATAAACTTCCTGCCGATGAATTTTCTTATCCAGAGGTGCGTCAATGCCGATACGGACTGCACCGCCTTTGATTTCGATAATTTTGATAGTAATATCATCACCGATGATTAAACCTTCACCGATTTTTCTGGTTAAGACCAGCATTAAGAACTCCGTATAGTATCAGCCTTTGATAACTCCAGGACTGCTAAAAATAATCAAGAATTGAAATGTCTGAAACCCTGGAACTTATATTAAGTGCCGCACGAAAAGCCGTTTCCTGTTTTAATATGTCGTTAAACACCTCAATCATATCCGCGTCCTGATATCTTGAAAGTATCTGTTCCAGATCGATTCTTGCATCCTGCTGGTGCAATGCAGCAGAATCGACCCTCGCAGCTTTCGAGCCCAGAATAGATCTGAGGCTGCGATTTTGATCTGCAGCAATATCAAGATTAGCCATCTGAGCTTGTATTGATCCGCCTGGCCCGCTGATATTATCGACGTTGCCGGCACGAACAGCTTCCTCCATACGCGTAAGCACTGAAAAGAGATCGGCGGACGCTGGTCCATGTTGAGGATCCGTTGAACCCGTGGCAGCAGTTTGGTTGCTGATGCCCATAAAAAGTTCATTTCCAGTGAGGTTTACTTCGAGAAACTCACCGGGTGTAATTTCTAACTCTGTTCTATTATGATCACCATTATACTGATAAGGCCAGGTCGTAATGTCAGTTGCATCGTAAAGTGCAGGATCATAGGCTGGATTCTCGGTGAACGGTCTGGTTTTTTCTTTAAATCCGGCAAAAATGTATTTTCCATCAATAATAGCGTTGGAAGAAGCAAGCAGTCGATCTTTCAGCCCTGCTATTTCGTCTGCCAGATTTGCCTGATCAGATGGACCCATGGCTCCATTTACAGAGTTAATTGCAATCTCTTTTACCCTGACGAGAATATTTTCCACCTCAGCCAGGAAACCATCAGTAGCAGCCATTTTATCGCCGGCATGTCCGGTAGTATCAAGATAACGCTCATTCTGCTGCAGTTGTGTTCTGGTCGTGAGTACAGGGCGAACTGCCCCGGGATCATCGGATGGTCTGTTAAGTTTGAGACCGGTAGCCCCCTGGTTTCGCAGGTCGAGTAATTCGGTTGTGATCCGTTCAAGGTTTGACTTCATTAACCTGTAAGTGGTATTCTCGGTCACTTTCATATTTCACCCGCTGGGCCAGTGTTATTTTTTTAGGTTAATTATTGTACCCATCATTTCATCGACAGTAGAGAGGAATTTTGCCGATGACTCAAAACCGCGCTGAAACTGAATAAGGCTGATCATCTCTTCTTCCAGTGACACGCCTACAAGGCCATCTCTGAAATTTTCAAGCTGAACCAGGGCATCTTTGGCACCTTTGAGGGAAAGTTGATTCTGGCTACTTTCAATACCAACGGTGGCAACAATTTTTGCGTAAAGGGAATTGAAGCTGTCAGTCCCATCTATCAGATAATTATCTCCGATATTTGAAAGAGTAAGTGCATTTCTGTTATCCCCTGGTGCAACTGTAGTCGGGGGAGGGCCTGGATCCGGCGTCGCACCTGCCGCAATTTTTACAGGATCAGTTATTACAACACTCATCTGTCTCGCTGCACCCGCATATTCTGTTGCAACATAACCTGGCGGCATACTGAAGAAAAGATTACCAGTGGTCGAATCGAGACTGCCACCGGCCTGATGCTGAAGATTAATCTGTACACTCAGTTCGTAGGCCAGCTTATCGATCTCGCTGTTAAGTTCAGGAATAAAGTTATCTCGAATATCCAACAGACCAGCAAATTCCCCACCCATATTGTGAGATCCAATATCTCGTGTAACACCACCGGCTTTCAGCTGAAGATTAAGAGAAGAACCGGAAATATTTGCGCTGATGGACATTGACATAGTGCCTTGGACCAGAGGCAGCCCTCCCGGGAGGTGTACAGCCAGCATCCCTTTAGAGTCTTCATATGATTGAGCTCCCAATGATTTTGCGAGGCTTTTGGCAAGTAAGTCCCTTTGATCTCGGGCACTGTTGGCAGTTTGACCATGAATTTCAATGCTGTAAATACGATCGTTCAACTCTGCAATCTCTTGCATCTGCATGTTGACAGATTCTATCCTGGAAACAATGGAATCATCGATACTGCTTTTGATGGTGTTGAGTTCGTTGGCTGTATTGTTAAAACCGGCTGCCAGAACCTGGCCCTGCAGAATGACGTTGTTGCGCAGCACCGTGTCACCAGGATCGGCGGAGAGCTTTTGCCAGGAGTCAAAAAAAGTATCTATATCAGTAGAAATATTGTCATTCGAAACGTTAAAAACTCGTTCAAGGTCTGAGAGAGGGCGATTCAGCGCATCTTGAAAACCAAACTCTACAGATTTTTGTTTTATCTGTCGATCGATGAAAACATCATGCTCCCTGCTGACGTCAGAAATTTTCACACCCTGGCCAATAAAGAAATCACCGAAATTCATGGCGGGATAGGTGCTGAGCAAAGCCTTTTGCCTGGAATAACCTTCGGTGTTGAGATTAGAAATGTTATTGCCGATAATCTCTATAGATTTCTGGTTAACCTCAAGAGATGTCCTGGCTGAATTGAGTGAGTCAAAGAGTCCGGCCATATCAGATCCTGCCTGAAAGAAGTCTGCCGTTTACCTGTGAGGTAACGGCATATGCGGTTTGGGAGTATGTTGACGCTACACTTTTTTGGCCTAAAAAGACCATCGTATCCCTTATCCAGCCAAGGGTTGATTTAAATAAAAAAGCATTTCTGCGGTTTTCCTGTCGGATAAGGGATGCTATTGATTTATCCTTCTCATCTATTATTTCAACGGGGGCGAGATGCTGCATGAGCTCATCCTTTTCCGTCATTGCTGCAACCATACCTTTGATGTTAAGGGCTTTGGCAGATTCTCTTTCTTCGATTATGGTCTCAAGTAAACGAACCAGATATTCGTGGGTAGTAGAGGGTTTCATTTTATCTGCCCTCCACAAGAAACTGTAGCAGAGACGCCGATACTTTTTTCAGGTCAGGTTCGTAGGAGCCATCAGCTATCTGCTGTTTAATTTCCTGGATGCGTTCATTCCTTTCAATGTCGTCTGGTCTTGTCGCGGCTTGAGCTTTATGAACATCTTGAAGAACAGAAGAAAATTGAACTTTGTCTGCGCCAGTCGCCTTATCTGTTTTGTCTACCTGTGCATTTTCAGCCTTTTTCAAATTTCCGATCTGGCCTGGGCCTCCGACGCCAAAAAATTCAACACTCATAACATCACCTGATCCTACAATTTATGGCTGTGTCTAATGCCAGCCGATATCTGTGTTTTCCTAAACTGCATTATAAGTCTCAAAAACTATAATATACTATTCTGCTTTCCAGCAGACTTATTGCTACTTTTATTATCGGCGCTGAAGAAAAGAATCTTTAGAAAAAAAGAGAAGAAGGATGGGGGATTGCAGACAGCAGATGAAGAAAGTAAGAGTTCAGTAAGAGTTTAAGGAAGAATTACTTTTTATTCTCTATGAGTGGGGCCATCTGGTTATACATCGCCTCGGCAATACCGAGTCCTGAACCACTGGTTGCGGCTCTTGCCGTTTCCATATCGAGCATTTCCCGGTATATTTCCGTGGACATGTTTTCTTCAAAAAGTCCACCAGTGGGAACGGATTTGCGCATCGCTTTGAACATTTCCATGACAAAAAGAGTTTCAAATTCCCTGCTTGATTCTCTTAGAGACTGTAAATCTCTCTGCTTGTGATCAATAGCTGGCTGAGTTTGCGGGCTGATAAGTATCCTTGGATCTATCTTAAAATCCATCGTGTATTCCTTTGAATATTTGGTGATTATTATAAAATTATCAGTTCTCCATGCATGGAGCCGGAGGCTTTAATCGCCTGGAAAATGGCAATAAGATCCCTTGGCGTGGCCCCTATGGCATTGAGCGCGTTGGCGATTTCTCCTAAGGAAATGCCCTTTTTCATATCAAGCAAAACGAGTTGCCCCTCATCTTCTGACACTGAAATGTCGGTTTGTGGGGTGACAACTGTTCGGCCGTTTGAAAATGGGGTAAAAGGGTTTGGCTGGGAAACCTGGAAGTCTTCACGGACGATAAGGCTTAAATTTCCATGGGAGACAGCCACGGTTGATAATCTGACATCCTTGCCCATAACAATTGTACCTGTTCGTTCGTTGACCACGACCTTTGCAGTTGAATCCGCTTCAACATCCAAAGTTTCAATTGCCGCGACGAATTCAACGACGTTATTTTTAAATGGATCAGGGATGAGAATTTTCACTGTGCCTGAACTGTCGGGGAAAGCGGTGCCTGCACCAAATCTATGGTTGATCGCTTCCGACATATTGGCAGAGGTTGTGAAATCAGAGTCACGCAGCTGATATTCCAGCCTGCCGTCTTGACCAATTTCAACTTCAACTGTGTTTTCTACAATTGCCCCTCCGGCTATACGCCCTACGGTGGGATGGTTCTTTTGTGCTTGAGTCGCCAGGCCGGCAAAAGAAAAAGCGCCTACTGCAAGAGCACCCTGGGCAACAGCATAGACCTGGTTGTCGGCTCCAATTAAAGGTGTCATCAACAGAGTCCCGCCTGCAAGGCTGTCTGCATCCCCCATGGAGGAAACCTCAACGTCTATTGTTGAACCGGTTCTGGCAAATGGCGGCAGTGTGGCTGTGACCATGACCGCCGCGACGTTCTTAATTCTGATTTCCCTTATTCTGTCGGGGTTGAGTGTTATACCGTGCCGGGTCATCATGTTATAGATGGCCTGCAGCGTAAATTTTGTTCTTCTCATATCATCGCCGGTTCCATCGAGCCCTGTGACGAGACCATAGCCTATGAGCTGGTTGTTTCGCACACCATGGAGCTGAGCGATGTCTTTTATCCGGACCCCCTCGGATTTTTCTACAGGAAAAACACATATCAGGGATGCAGCGAGTAGCAGTGATAAAAATAACTTCATAATTAATACCATGAATGCATATTGTGAGATTAGTACAGCAGCAACGAAGCAGATGAAAAGTTTACGGCGCCATCACTATTAAAATGGCCAGATATTATCCAGCGTCCGCATCATCCAGCCAGGCTTCTGTTTGTCACTGAGTGACCCTTTACCTGTGTAACTGATGCGGGCATTGAGAATTTTATCGGAACTCACAGTATTGGCTGCTGTGATATCAACCGGTCTGACAATGCCTGTGAGGTAGATAACCTGAACCTCATTGTTGACCATTACCTCCTTGCCTCCCCTGATTTTAAGCTGGCCGTTTGGGTATCTATCTATTACCTGGGTGGACAGGGAGGCAGTCAGGTCTTCTTTACGAATTGTAGTACCGTTACCATCAAAACCGTTGGAAAACTCTGCGTTAACAAGAGCGTCAAGATCAACAGGATAGAGATCAGACTGTTCAAGACCAAAAAAGTTGGGAATCGAAGCCGACATGTTCGTTGTTCTGTCCGTTTGAGTTGACGCTTCTTTTGTGGCACTGGCCTTCTCAGAAATAAGGACAGTAACTATATCCCCAATATTTTTTGCTTTTCGATCTGAGAACATGGAAGCATTCCGTTGTTGCCAGAGAGAGCCAGCTTCTCTATGTTCATAATCTGCTGTTTTTATTTCTTCAAGAGGTTCGGGGGTGGGGCTGACCGTAAGGTCTGGTTTAGCACATGAACTTAAAATGAAGACAGATAACGTAATTAGAAGTATTTTTTTCATAGTTATAATACCACCTCAACTAGCCCTGGGGCTGCAACCCGACAATAGACAATTTTGTTTGAATTGATATTTTGCACCCGGATCATCTGATCCTGCCTGCCGTTATTTCGTGCAATTCCCATAGTGGAGAGATGCATTGAACCATGGTTGATCACTATTTTTACACGTTCTCCCCGTTCGATAATCGGGCAGGCTTCCACCATGGAGGTATGAACCGGAGCACCTGGCCTGAGGCTGCGTTTGAGCTTTTTGCCTATAAATTTGTTTATATCAAGCCCGGGTGCAGCTATCTCACTGAGATCTTTGACAGCAAGGGCAAGATTGTTCGAGGTGAGTACAGTACCTTTTTGTAGTTTGGAGGTTGCGACCACTACCGGGGCAAGGGCTTCAACTCTGCCTTTAACTGAAATGTTTTTTGCCACACGATTATCCACTCTAAAAATGATTGAAAATTTTGAGCTTCCAAGGATACGGGGGTTGGAAGGGACTACCTCATACGAAAGTTTTCCTGTCGGCACACTAAAAGGAAGGGGCAGGGTTGCAGGTATAAAACGTACCTCCGCATCAGGTAAGTCAGCTTTGTTCCGGTGCAGGTATTCGGCAATTATCGTCTGAATCCTGGTGGGTCCAATAAGAATGCCGGTA
>JGI24023J19991_10002567_pt1 | contig 13183 bp, 11 predicted proteins | sample Cruoilmetagenom1_FD_19991 | JGI IMG/M metagenome (IMG submission 19991)
AAGGAGAGATGAGTAAAGCCAAATGGCTTCTTATGTTTTTATTGGCTCTTTCGATGGCCGCGCCTACATTTGCAGTAGAGCTCACATTGGGCGGCTTCCCAAGTTACATGCGAACAAGAGCGCGTTTTATTTCAAACGCAACCTTTATTTCTGCGTTGAGCAATAACAACGCTAAGCAACTTGGGTTCAATGACAATAATGACAATATCTTTTTTGCAGATACCACTCTGCGTTTAACCCCACAGTTGGTGCTCAGTGATGCAGTAACAATCAGAGCGCAAATCAACGTGTTTGATAACAACATCTGGGGTGGAGCAACATCAAGTACATTTGGTGGAGCAAACGGTAGTCAAACCCTTATTAATTCAAGTGTATCGTTCAGCGATAGATTTAGGGGTGCTTTGCTAACCAATCCAGGAGCTATTGATGATCCTGGTTTCTTTGATGTAAGAATGCTTCATGCAGACATAGTGCTACCACACAACCTCGGATTTTTGAGAGTTGGTCGTCAGCCTTTTGACTGGGGTATCGGTATCTTGGCAAACGGTGGTTGGGATCCTTATTCCGACCTAGGTTTTGTTCTTGATAGGTTCTTATATCTAAAATCTTTCGCAGCTGGAGCCGGATCTTTAACATTCGTATTCGTTACGGATAGATTCACACAAGGTAACAGCATTGTGACAGGTACTGGAGACGGATGGGACGGTGGAGCAGCAGCTCTTATCTTCAACAATCCGAACATTATGGGCACCAACTTCACACTTGGTGGTTATATCTTCCCATACATTCACCAGACAAATATCAACAGTGTTCCTTTAAGTGGAACCGATGCTACCGCACCACCTAACGCAGCAGCAGCAGCGTCTGGTGTTGATGTAGAAAGACTAACTCTATTTTCTGGTTTGTTAGATGTTAAAACAGACCTTTGGAGATTAGTTGGTGAGTTCCAGGCATGGCAAGGTAACTTCGCAATTGAAGGTGCCGGTGATCTTGATGTTGACTTAAGTTGGATTTGGGCAGCTCGCGCTGAGGTTTATCCTGGCTGGCCGCTTAAAATCGTAGCAGCTGAGTTTGGTTGGGCACAAGGTGATGACGCTTTAGATAACACACTTGAAGGTAATGCAAGTACATTATACTTCAGCCCTGCTTATAACATTGATAACCTTCTGTTTAAAAATATGATTCCTAATATTTACAGACAGGAAGGTAGTGTTATAAACGCTTACTACGCTAGACTTTGGGCAACAGTGAAAGTAGTTGATTCTATTTCATTCACTCCACAAGTACTCGTAGCATTTAACGAGCAGACCGAGAATGTTGCTGTAGACGGTGGCGGAGCTATTATTGATAGCCTCGATACCTACATGGCTACTGAGGTTGAAGGAACTATAACCTGGCATATTCATCCAGGAGTTAGCTTCGATCTAATTGGTGGTGTTGTGTTTGCTGGCGATAGCTTAGAGACAATGCTTGAAGGACAGGCTCTTAGCGTCCTAGCTGCAAATGATGTCAATCCTGACAGAGTAAACTATGATGAAACACCATGGACAGTTCAGGGTAGATTAATGATCTTCATTGATCAATTCTTCAAATAGAAACGAAACAAGTGGCAAAGGTTTTCGGACCTTTTCTTCTTGATGAAAGTTTTACAGCCCCTTCTCTTACTAACGTAAGAGAAGGGGCTTTTTTATGGGCTTATAAGTTTTTTATTTGATTACTTTTCTGAAATTTCTAAAGACCGTTTGATTATCTGCTTCATAGTATCAGTTGACTGATTACCATAGAGTGGGAATTGTCCAAATAGGAATGTGGGTACGCCTAAGATAAGATTGTCTTCCGCTTCTTTTTTATTTGCTTCTATACTATCAAACATCGCCCGTTCATCTAAGCATTGTCGTAATTCGTTTTTACTTATTCCTGCCTTTTCTCCTATGCTGAGAACAATTTCAATATCACCTATGTTTTGCCCTTCTAGGAAATAGGCTTCATAAACGCTTAGATGAAATTCTAAAAACCTGTCTTTTGTTTTAGCGAACTCAGAGGTTTCAAGGGCTCGTCGGGAGTTAGTAGCAAATCCAGGAAGTTTTATTTTGACATTATCTTCATCAGCCATTGTGTAAATGGTTTTAGCAAAGGATTTTGACTTAAGGGTTTTAATTCGTTTTTTTCCTTCAGGAGGAAATTCGGGATGTATCTCTATGCCTTTCCAATCTATTGTTAGATCAAATTCTTTTGATAATTCTAGAATTCTTTTAGTTCCCAGGTAGCAAAAGGGGCATATATAGTCGTAATAAACAGTAACATTCATTTCTATTCTATAATATAGCTGAAAACTACAAACTCAAGGTAATTTCTGAAAGAAGGGCCTATGTTAAGATATTTCTTAGTTTGCTAGAAGAATAGATCCTGAATATAGATTCTGAGATTCGCTAATTGCAATCAATGTTTGAAATGTCTGAATCCAGTGAAGACCATAGCAATGCCGTGCTCATCACAAGCGTCAATGATATCCTGGTCTCTTATTGAGCCCCCAGGTTGTACTATGGCAGTAATTCCAGCTTTTGCAGCTTCATCTATTCCGTCTCTAAAGGGGAAGAAAGCATCTGACGCGAGAACAGCGCCTTTAGTAGGGAGTTCAGCTTTAATAGTTGCTATTTTTACTGAATCTACTCTACTCATCTGCCCTGCCCCAATACCAACGGTTTGACCCTCACGTGCGAAAACGATTGCATTTGATTTAACGTGTTTGCATACTTTCCATCCAAATTTAAGAGCGCTAAGTTCCTCATCCGTAGGTTGACGCTTAGTTGGTGCTTTCATATCATCAAAATCTTTATCAACACCAGTGTCACGGTCCTGAATGAGGGCTCCGCCGATTACCTTTTTAAAATCCAGTCCTGCACTAGCAGCAAGTGGAAGGTCAGGTGTTTTCATTACTCTTAGGTTTCCCTTGCTGGACAGCACTTCTAAAGCCTTTTCTGAAAACGAAGGTGCAATTACGACTTCAAGAAACATTGCAGCAAGCTCAGACGCTGTTGCCTCGTCTACTTCTCTATTAAAAGCCACTATACCTCCGAATGAACTTACAGGATCACACGCCTTGGCTTTTAGGAAAGCCTCGACAACACTTTCATCTGTAGCTACACCACAGGGGTTATTATGTTTTACCACTACGCATGCAGTTTCTGTGAAGTCTTTGACAGCTTCAAGAGCGGCATCTGTATCATAAATATTATTAAGTGATAGTTCTTTTCCCTGTAGTTGAATGGAATTTGAAATACAAGGTTCTTCTAACCCTGATTGTACGTAAAAAGACCCTTCCTGATGAGGGTTTTCACCGTAGCGCAGCTTCATTTTTTTATCCATATGGATTGTCAGACTTGGAGGGAATTTTGTTTCTCCTCCGTCCGGATCGATAGCGCCAAGGAAATTAGAAATAGCAGCATCATAGCGTGCGACATACGAGAATGCCTTTACTGCAAGCCTGAAATTTGTCTCGGCTGAAATTGAGCCATTGTTTTTCTTTAGTTCACTTAAAAGATCTTCATAATCATCGGGGTGGGTAACGAGTGTAACGTATTGATAGTTCTTTGCAGCAGCCCTTAGCATAGTTGGTCCACCGATATCAATGTTTTCAATCGCTTCCATTAAATCTACATTGTCTTTTTTAATAACCTCTTCAAACGGATACAGGTTTACAATAATCATATCTATCGGTTCCATACCGTTCTCAGTCATTTGCTGTAAATGAGTGTCATTGTCACGTAGCGCTAAAACGCCGCCATATATCTTAGGGTGCAGAGTTTTCACACGACCATCTAAAATCTCGGGTGATCCTGTATATTCCGAGATATCCATTACCGAAACCCCTGCGTCTCTTAGCTGTTTTGCGGTACCGCCTGTGGATAATATCTCGACATCATATTCCTCTAAACCTTTAGCAAAATCACAGATGCCCTCTTTGTCCGAGACACTAATAATTACCCTATTAATCTTATTCATTTACCTGCTCCTTAATGGAAGTGATTATAAAGACAATCGACGCTGTAATTCTTGTGATTTTTATTGGAAATTAGATATCCGTACTCTGAGTAAAAACTATTATTTTAGCGCACGGAGTTGAAATTCCAATAGGTACTATAAAGATTGTGAAAATAGTTCTATATAAGACTTTTGAGAAATCGTTAATAGTTACGTATAATCTTACATATTATATTGATGGGTGTAATTCTTTTGGTCTTATCTCGGGAGAAAATTCTAGGAGTAGCGTTATAATAATCGGGGGATTTTTAGTATGAAAAACCAGAAAGCAATAAATTTTAGAGTTGGCTTATTTGTAATTATAGCTATAGCCATTCTTTCTATAATTATTTTTTTACTAGGCGGGGAACAGAGCTACTTTGAAAAAAGCTATACACTTAAAACTTCATTTAAAAATACCGCCGGGTTAATTAAGGGAGCCGCTGTGAGGCTGTCAGGAGTTCGAATAGGTGCAGTAACGGATCTCGGCTTTGCCGCTGACCCTGTGGGGGACAAAGTTATAAATGTTACTATGCTCATAAGCAAAGGTGGGATGGCTAGGTTAAATCCGGATTCCAAAGCTACAATTAAGACAGAGGGTCTTTTAGGTGATAAGTTCATTGAAATTCTTCCTGGTCAAGAACCCCCGCTTACGGCCCTACCTGAAACTCTAACAATTCAAAGTCAAACCCCTATAGAGTTTGCAAGTATTATAGGTCAATCCGGAGATTTAATTACCAATGTGATAAGCATTTCCGAGAGTTTGGACAAAATAGTCAAGGGTATTGGAGAGGGTAAAAATCTAGAAAATATAAATCAGACAATAGCCTCAGTTAAAGCTAGCTCCGAAGCGCTTCAGAAAAACATGGAAGCAATAGCCACAGGGAATGGAATACTTAATACCATGATCTATGGACCAAAAGATAAATCAGGCGCAAAGATTGACGAAAATGCTCTTATTAAGCTTAATGGTACTGTTGCAAAATTAGATACGCTGCTTAACCAAATTAACGAAGGTGGCGGCCCACTTCATGCGCTCCTTTATGATGAGAAACTAACTGGCGAGGTTGATACAACATTATCTAATTTAAGCCTAACGTCAGTTGAGTTAAAAGAGACGATGGCAAATTTCAATGAAATATCTGAAATGCTAAGAGGCGGAGAAGGAACACTCGGCGCTCTCATTATAGACCCAAGTATCTACGACAACTTAAAAGGCATTCTGGGAGAAGCAGAGAGAAGTAAGTTTGTCCGAGCCGCAGTTAGATATCTGGTTGATCAGGAACAAGTAGACGGTACCGGGAATCCGACCGCAAACTAGAATTATTTCCTTAATTGCATATTTAAGTAAAAGTATTGGAATGAAACACTTAACAATGTCACAACCGCCTAATAAACCTCTGATAATCAATGTACCAACAATGAAAATTAATCTTAGTCCATTAGCATTTCGTCTTTCCGCTAAGCATTATTACAAATGTAAACAGGATTTTATATGTCCTGATAAGTTCTCTGTAGTACCCTATTTCCTTTTATGTCGTTCAATTGAGCTTTCTATAAAAGCTAGACATCTGAAACAAGTTGGACAAAAAACAGTAAAAGATAATTATGGCCACAATCTTATGAAAGCTTATAACGCTTTAAAACCAAAAGATCGAATACTAAGTAAAACGGAGTTGAAAGTCTTAAAACAGGCTGATTATATATCATAATAAAGGCTTTGAATATTTCATTCCAGAACACGCCATGAGGGGTTATAAGCTTTTCCCAGACTTAAAAGTGCTCGATCAAATAACAAAAAAATTTCTGCAAAAGTTTAGAAACCCTCGAAAACTAGTTCAAGTCTACAATTCGTTCTGATCTAATACAAAACAATTTGAGCGGGTGACAGGATTCGAACCCGCGACCCTAAGCTTGGGAAGCTTATGCTCTAGCCAGCTGAGCTACACCCGCATCTAAAACAAATCTATTGTAAGCCCAAATGAAAGTCAATTTTATCCTGCACCTGGTTAATTTGTAGCTCATTACAGGATATAATAGTTTCTGTGAAAGAAAGCAGAAAAACAGGACACCTTCTTACTGAGAAAATTAACCCCCGCACCACGCACCTGGACAAGTGTTCACCCCTTGAAGTTGTTGAACTTATATTAGAAGAGGATAGAGCGATAGTCCAAGCTATTGAGAAGGAAAAACATAATATTGCCAAGGCTGTAGAACTTGTTACTTCCAGGTTAAAGAAAGGTGGCAGACTATTCTTTATAGGGGCGGGAACAAGTGGACGTTTGGGTGTAATAGAAGCAGCGGAGTGCCCGCCTACATTTGGAACAAATCCTGAATTCATACAAGGCTTTATAGCAGGTGGAAAAGAAGCTATCTGGCAGTCTATAGAAGGCGCTGAGGATTCAACCACCAAAGCAAAAGAGTATCTTAAAGATGCAAATCTATGTAATGATGATGTTGTAGTAGGCATTGCAGCAAGTGCTTCGACACCTTTTGTCCAAAGCGCCTTGGAATACGCAAAGAATACAGACTCTGGATCTGTATTAGTAACTTGTAATTCTATAGAATCTAAAAACGCCGATGTTACTATAGAACTCTTAGTAGGTCCTGAAGTTGTAGTCGGCTCAACCAGAATGAAAGCAGGTACCGTTACAAAAATGGTTTTAAATATGATAACCACAGCATCTATGGTGCAGCTTGGTAAGACTTATGGAAACCTTATGGTTGATGTACAGCCTAAGTCTGCAAAACTAAGAGATCGAGCTAAACGTATTGTCATGCATATAGCTGGAGTTAGTGAGGATAAAGCGTCAGATCTCTTGGAACAGACTGACTGGGATGTTAAGGCGTCAATAGTCATGGAGAAGAAAGGGTTAAGCGTAGAAGAATCACGAGAAATACTACAGAAATACGGCGGATTTTTACATGAGGCACTTAAATAAGTAATATGGACTGTTATTGATATTATGTCATTTAATCTGAAATCACTTATAGATAAGAAAGAAAAGTTCGTAATTGGATTAATGTCCGGAACTTCAAAAGACGGCATTGATGCTGCACTGGTTAAGTTGGAAGGAAACGGACTTGATACAAAAATAGAATTACTAAAATTCATTTGTCTAGAATATGACGGTGACGTACAAACCAAATTGGATAAGTTAATTGTAGATTGCTCCCTTAAAGAAATATCTGATCTAAATTTTCTTATAGGTGGTGAGTTTGCTAAAGCGGCATTGAAGGTAATAAACCAAGCGGGGTTAAGTCCCTCGGATATAGATTTAATCGGCTCTCATGGTCAGACTGTTTTTCATAACCCGCCTTCTTATAAAGACGGCACCCCATCCACATTACAAATCGGTGAAATTGATGTAATCGCAGAGAAAACAGGGATTACTACGGCAGGTGATTTTAGAACACGTGATATTGCTGCAGGTGGTGAAGCGGCTCCACTAGTTCCGTATTTAGATTATTTACTGTTTAGAAAGCCAGGAAAAGTTTCTATAGCCCAAAACATTGGTGGTATAGCGAATGCCACTGTTATCACTGAGCACATTGATGATTTAATTGCTTTTGATACAGGTCCGGGAAATATGCTGATGGACAAAATTATTCAATTAGCCACTCATGGGAAAGAAAAATATGACAAAGGCGGAAAATTGGCTGCGGCTGGTAGGGTTAATGAAGAATTACTAAAAAGATTGCTTGCTGATCCGTATTATGACCATCCCCCTCCAAAATCTACAGGCGAAGAGCTCTTTGGGCAGGAAATGGCTACTACGCTATATTCCTATGTTGATAACGAGATGATTTCGCTAGAGGATATGATGGCTACACTCGTGTCACTCACGGTCTATTCAATTGTATCGTCTTATAAAAATTTCATTTTCCCAAAGTGGAATGTCGCTGAAGTTATATTTAGCGGTGGCGGGTGCAATAACCAGATATTAATGGATAGGTTACAAGAGGAGCTTGATCCCTTGGAGTGCAGCACCTCGGATAAGTATAAAATTCCTATAGGTGCAAAAGAAGCTGTGGCATTTGCAGTACTGGCAAATGAGTTGATATCCGGCAACACAAATAATCTTCCGGGAGTAACTGGTGCCCAAAGAAAAGTGCCCCTGGGTAAAATTTCTCTAGGTAGAGCTAAACAATAATTATCGTTGAATACTCAAATTAGACTTGATGACTAAATTGGATAATAAGAATCTCGATATAACTCAAAAAATAGGGCAGGTAATAATGCCCAGAATAGATTTTAATGATCCTGAATCCTTAGCAATGGCTAGAAGATTAGTTGAGGAATGTGCAGTAGGTGGATTCATTATTTTTAACGGTACGCGGGATATTGTATCCAAGACTACACAAGAGCTTCAGGAAATATCCAAAATTCCGCTTCTATTTGGATGTGATGCAGAGAGGGGCTTGGGTCAAGTTGTATCTGATATGACCATTTTTCCATTCACCATGTCACTTGGTGCGGCTAATGATTTAGACTTAGTTTACAATCAGGCTTCGTTCATAGCTCGGCAGATGAGGGAATGCGGGCTCAATTTAATATTTGCCCCAGTAGCTGATGTAAATTTGAATCCTGATAATCCAATTATCAATATAAGATCGTATGGAGATGACCCAGAAGTGGTTTCACATTTATGCTCAGCATTTATAAAAGGCTGTCAGGATAACGGCGTTTTAGCTTGTGCAAAGCATTTTCCCGGCCATGGGCGAACAGGGGTTGATTCACATGTGGATTTACCTGTACAAAACACAAGCTTAGAAACTCTTCAAAATAGTGACCTAATTCCATTTGAGAAGTCCATAGAGGCTGGTGTGGCCTCTATAATGACTGCACATATAGCGTTCTCCCAAATAGGGGATGGAAACGCTGCAACAATCTCACAAGGGCTTATTTCGGATGCACTCAGGGATGAGATAGGGTTTGAGGGTCTTGTAATTACAGACTCCCTTCACATGGAGGGAATTATCAAGTTAGGTGATGAGCAATATCTCTCTCAAATGGCACTAAATGCGGGCTGTGACATCGTCCTTGATCCAATAAATCCATTTATACTAATTCAAAACCTCAGTAACATAGAGCTTGATCTGTGCCAATTAAATCAAAAAGTTGAGAGAATATTTTCTGCTAAACAAAAATTAATATCTAAGAGCACTTTATCTGATTCAAATCTCAAAGATCACGGTATAAAACTAAGGCAACAGATTGCCAGAGATTCAGTGTGTCAAATTAAGGGTGAGGCGCTTACATCAAAAAAAGTATGCGTCTTTGTTCTTGATGTAACTGATTCTGAAATTGAAATATCTAACCCATTTACTGAGTATTTAGAACAAAATGGAATAGACTTGAACAAAATGCCGATTTCACTAGGTAGTGGTCAAAATTTCATAACCGATGATATTGCAGAAGATTCTACTGTAATCTGCGTTGTCTATACGACAATCGGAGCTTGGAAAAAACAATCTTACTTACCCGATAACTTCAAAGAAATTTTAAAAAAACTTCAATCTATCTCACATGAGACGGTCCTAGTCTCGTTTGGTTCCCCATATATAACCCGGGACTTTAATAAATTTAAAAGTATTATCTGCAGTTTTGATATATTGGATGTGTGTCAGGTGGCTTTAGCTGATGTACTTTTAGGCAAACTTCCGGCAAAGGGGAAATTGCCTGTGAGTATGAGTTAATACTAAAACTATTTTGTTAAATCTCCGTCAGGTAAATTAGAAATTCAATGCCCGAATCTATTCAGACCGCACTTTCAGCACTTAGTCCTCTGGATTGGGCTATTGTTGTTTCCTATCTTTTAATATCTCTAGGAATTGGTATTTATTTCACAAAACGTGCAAGCACCAGCATGTCCTCATATTTTGTATCCGGAAGAAGTCTGCCTTGGTATATATTAGGCACATCAGTTGTTGCTACTACTTTTGCCGCTGATACTCCCTTGGCGATAACCGGCTGGGTGCGTACTGAAGGTATATGGAAAAATTGGTTCTGGTGGAACTATTTATTCAGCACTGTATTTATTGTAATAGTATTTGCTAGGCTTTGGCGAAGAGCAGAAGTAATAACCGACAACGAGCTAATCGAGATACGCTACAGTGGCAAACCAGCTGCATTCCTAAGGGGTTTCAAGGCCTTTTATTTCTCAACCCTTTTTAATTTCATAGTCATGGGCTGGGTGATAAGCGCGATGGCAAAGGTATTTAAAGTATTTTTTGGAATTGACACGACATTAGCCATTGTGATCTGTATTTCCATTGCATTTTTCTACACGATGATGTCAGGTTTATGGGGAGTTGCACTTACAGATTTTCTACAATATTTCATAGCTGTTATAGGTACTGTAATTTTAGCCTGGGTAGTGATTGGATCACCTGAAATTGGCGGTTTCTCAGGCTTCATAGATAAACTCGGCAACATAGACGAGAAGCATATCTCATTTTTTATGTCACCATCCAGAGGAGACCCGGTGAGTGAGGGATTTTTGGACTCAAGCTTCTTTGCATTTCTTGTTTATGTAAGCATAATCTGGTGGTCTTCCCACAATGCCGATGGGGGGGGCTATATTATTCAGAGGATTAACTCTGCTAAGAACGAACGACATGCAGTCTTAGGTATAGCATGGTTTGCAGTTAATCACTATATAATTAGGCTTTGGCCATGGGTGCTTGTGGCTTTAGCTACCCTTATTATCTATCCTAGAGTTCAAGAATTTGGTGGTGACCACGAGGCAATGTATGTAGTAGCTATAAGGGATTACTTGGGCCCTGGTCTAAAGGGTTTACTATTTGTTACTTTCCTAGCTGCTTTTATGTCGACTCTATCAACCCAGCTTAACTGGGGTGCATCATATTTGATGAATGATATCTATAGACGTTTTATGGTCAAGGAAGCATCTGAGCATCACTATATTTTGATTTCAAGACTGGCTACTCTGGCTTTAACAGTTCTTGCGGGGTATTTTGCATTCCACATAAACAATATAGGAAAAGCGTGGATATTCCTTTGGGCAATGAGCGCAGGGGTAGGATTGGTCCTGGTGCTCAGATGGTTTTGGTGGAGGATTAATGCGTGGTCTGAAATATCTGCATTGGCGGCATCATTATTAACAATTTTAATTGTATTTATTTATACCAAGAGCCAAGGCGTGTCACTGGAGCTCAAACATCAGATATTGGTTATACCTGTTTCCATAGCTACATGGGTAGTTGTTACATTCCTTACCAGGCCTGAGCCAAATGAGACACTAAATAATTTTTACAAGAGAGTACGGCCCTGGGGTTGGTGGAAGCCTGCCAGCGATGCAAACCCTGATATTGTCCGACCTAAGTTCATGCCTGTAATTTACAACTGGCTCTTGGGTGTCAGCTTCCTATTATTTGGAATGATAGGGGTAGGGAAAATACTCCTGGGAAATTTTTATTTTGGCGGGATTTGCATAATAATTTCTATAATTTCAGGTATCCTAGTTTACCGTAGAATGAGGGATGAATTAAAAGAGACTTTATGACTTCCTAAAATGTCTGATTATGTTATAACTTATTACCCTAAAGAGAACGGTTAATAAATATGGCTATCAAAATAAAAGTACTAAAACACCCTGAACTCACCTGGTTTGAGAAACTTTATTTCCCTCAGATCTTAAGCGGCTTATTAATAACAATTAAACATTTGCTACGCTTTAAGCCAATAACCATTCAGTACCCCGAAGAAGTGAAAGAACTTCCTGAAAGATACAGAGGACTTCATGTGATGCCTGGGGATGATGAGGGCGAGATAAGATGTGTTGCGTGTAAACTTTGCGAGGTTTCTTGCCCTACACAAGCAATATCTATTGTTGCTGAAGCTGCGGATGATTACGGCATAGAGAGAAGACCTAAAGTCTACAATATCGATTTCATGAGATGTGTCTTTTGCGGGTTTTGCGTAGAAGCTTGTCCGTGTGATGCGCTTAGGATGGGTATGAAGTATGAGCTAGCTTCTTATAACAGAGCGGGCTTGGTTCACACAAAAGAAGTTTTCTTTGACCCTAATGTGAAAAGTCATGCACCAAGAGATAACGCCAATTATCTTTATGAAATGGGCAAGGGTGAGAATCTGGACAGCCCGGAACAAATAGAAAAGGTAAAGGAACTTACCGGGGCTTATACTCAGACTAAACCTGAAGTTAAATCTGTGCCAACTAGTGATCCTTTCTTACCCCCAAGTGCTTAGGAATTAGTTCCAGAAGTTTTTAGTAGTCCTAACTTATTCTGTATCCAGCAAACTCCAAACGAAGCACCGCAATAAAAGTAATATAGAAAGTGTAGAGGAATTACTAACAGGGTAAATTTGATGCCCCTCTTTTCTAAAAAAAATCTGTATAAGTCTCGATTCAAGAATACAAGTACGAGGATAATAATAGCTGAGATTGATAATAAAAAGCCGCTACTTAGGGGATTATATAAATTGATGACATCCAAGAAAAGAAAAAGCAGGGAAATAAGTAATAATCCTACAAGCGCAGTGCTTATCCTGTCTGATATACGCAAATTCAAATCTTCAGGTAAGGATTTAGTTTGAAGTATTAATCTGGACCAGGGCACAGCACGGTTAAAAATGTCAGTTTTAATCATCGAGTACCAACCCCAGTGTTTTAGGTGAGTCACCTGCAAATCCTTATCAAGCTTAATTTTATATCCCTTTTCACGCATTCTGTATCCGAGCTCAATCGGATATCTTTATGAATCCCTGCGTACGTTTTATCTCCATCTTTAATAAGCGGCTTATTGTCTAATCTCAACAGGTCGTATACGGCATTGAAACCCATTGATCAAAAGTGTTTTCAGGTTTTTGTGGAAAGACCTGAGCCCAGAGGTAACTAACTACAATCATTGCACTATTCCATATTCCTAAACCGAAAAGCGCATTTGAAAGATTAAACGGATAGTTAAAAAACTTGTTATTATAAAAAATTCTGGAAAGCCGTTTTCTAGTTAAAAAATCATCCCCAAGTACTTCATGCCACATTATCTTTTTCTACTACAGTTGAATGTATACCCTTTTTAAGAAGTTCATATGCTGCAGTAAGACCGGCAGGCCCTGCCCCAATTATCACAACTTCACTATTCGACGGCACTTTAGAATTTGTATCCATTATAATCA
>JGI24023J19991_10002570_pt1 | contig 13175 bp, 14 predicted proteins | sample Cruoilmetagenom1_FD_19991 | JGI IMG/M metagenome (IMG submission 19991)
AGATAATCTTTTACATTCATTCTAACCATAAGCATATTTGCTTGAACTCTTCCTGCAAGAACACTATCTTTTGCCATCTCTCTATAGTTCGAAAATCCATCTGCAGATTTTCCTATTCCTGTAATACTATATATGGCTAATATTGCAACTAATACTGATATAGTCACAAATGAAACCATAAGTTTAGCTTTGATTGTCATATTATTAAACATTATTTAACTCCTTTTATCTTGTAATGCTTCATTAATATATCAAAAGTTATAAGTATTTTAGATTAAATAATAAAAATAATTTTTAATTTATAAAAAAAAGGAAAATGTAGTAACACTTTCCTTTTTTTAAATCTATAGTAAAATGACGATTAAGAGCAATGTCCACCACAACAAGTTGAACCAGCTACTGCTGTTGCTGCTTCAATCGCTGCTGCATAATCAGGCTCAGCTGTGATTTCAGAAACTAACTCTTTATAAGTTACTTTTCCAGAACAATCAATAACAAATACTGCACGAGCAGTTACACCAGCTAATGGTCCATCAGCTAAAAGCATACCGTAAGCATTTGCGAAATCTTTGTTTCTAAAATCAGAACATACGCTTAAGTTTTCAATTCCAGCTGTTGAACAGAATTTTGCTGCTGCAAATGGTAAGTCCATAGATACAGTTTTAACTGTTACTCCATCAATTGAAGCTGCTTCTGTGTTGAATTTTCTTGTTTCAGCATCACAAACTGGAGTATCTAATGAAGGTACTACTATTACTAATTGTGCTTTATCTTGAGCTCCACCAATTGTTTCATTTTGAAGCATTGGATTACAATTTACTACTGTTACTTCTGGAGCTGTATCTCCAACGTTAATTTCATTACCTGCTAGGTTACATACGATGTCATTTTTAAATGTTACTGTTGCCATATTTTAAATCCTTTTTTTGTTTAATGTGGTAGAAGTTTAATCAAATAAGATAAAATTACTCTTAAACAGTTGAGTTAGTCATTTTGCTATATCTAACTAAAATTTAAGTACAATCATTTTATGAGATTAGACATATACTTAACACAGCATAACAACATTCAAAGTAGAAATAAAGCAAATGAATTAATAAAGTCAAAAAAGATTTTAGTAGATGGTAAAATAGTAACAAAACCATCTTTTAATGTGGAAGAAAATAATAATATAGTTGTAGAACAAGAAGAATTTTTTGTAAGTCGAGCTGCATATAAATTAAAATATTTTTTAGAAGAATTTCCAATAGATTTAAAAAATACAGAAGTATTAGATATTGGGTCATCAACAGGTGGATTTACGCAGATACTCTTATCTTCAAATATTAAAAATGTTACATGTGTAGATGTTGGTACAAATCAACTTCATCTATCACTTATAAATGACTCTAGAATTATTATTCGAGAAAATACAGATATTAGAGTATTTCAACCTAATAAACAATATGATGTGATAACTTGTGATGTATCTTTTATTAGTATTTTAAATATACTAGAAGATATAGACAGATTAAGTAAAGAAAAAATAATTATTCTTTATAAACCACAATTTGAAGTTGGAAAAAATGTAAAAAGAGATAATAAAGGTGTGGTTACAGATAATATAGCTATACACAAATGTAGAGAAGAGTTTTTAGAGAGAACATTACAATTAAATTGGAAATTAATACACAATCAACAAAGTAAACTTTCTGGTAAAAGTGGCAATATTGAAGAGTTGTTTTATTTTGGAAAAAAATAGTGAAAATTTTTATAATAATCTATTTGTCTTATAGCTTTTTATATGCAAATATAGAAGAGGGAGACAAAGAATTCTCAAAAGGAAATTATCTTCAGGCAATACAGTATTATGAACAATCAAAAAATACAAATAATCCAAAATTAAATCAAAAACTTTTGCGATCTTATATAAGCATAGCAGATCATTATTCTTATATTTACAAATTTGATGAAGCAAAAATATATTATACAAAAGCAATGACTTTAGATAAAAATATAGCAAAAAAAAAGTTAGCAAGAGTATATGAAAAAGAAGCAAATTTGTACTATAAAGGAAAAAAATTTGAAACCGCTTTAACACTTTATAAAAAATCAGTAGAGTATGGCAATGAAAATGTAATAGCAAAAGTCAACGATACAAGAATGATTATAGAACATGCTAAAAATCTTACAAATGATAATCGAAAAATAGTTAATTCAAAATCACCACAATGGACACAAGCAATAGGAAGGTTAATCATTCCTACAAAAGTTCAAATGGCTACAAAGAGTGGTTTTAAAATTAATATTAAAAAATGTTCAGCAACTTTGGTAAACTTTGATGAATTGGAAAATTCAAGAATAATTGTTACCGCATCACATTGTATCAGTGAATATGATAAAAAAGTAGGTTTATTACGATTTATTATAAAAACAAAAAAAAATCAAATAATACAAAAATATGCAACTATATATAAGGATAGTAATTTTGACCCTAAATTAAAAAAGAGCAGTGATTATGCTATTTTGATTTTAAGTTCAGCAATATCAAAAAAAGAGGTAGTACCAGTTACTATAGATAAAAGAAGTTTTATAACTTTACAAAAAGAGTATAAGTATCATTTTGCATCTTTAGCAGGCTTTTCAAGTGATATAGGTGATTATGGTAGTGATTTAACATATGATCCAAAGTGTGAAATAAGTTACTATAATAAACTGTATGGACAAAGTAATTGCAGTGGATTTAAAGGTGCATCAGGAGGACCTGTAGTTTTGACAACTTCAAAAGATAAAAAAAAAGTTGAATATTATTTCATAGGTGTTATTTCTCACTTTAGAGGAAAAAAGTTTAATGAGATATATTTTGCACCTCACCACATTTTTTATAAGTCATTACAAAAAGCAATTAATAGATATAATAAATAGGTTAAGTTACAATTTATTAATTTTTAAGCAAAAGTTAAATATAATTCGCTTCCATTTTCTATAACCAGTGAGAAGTTTTTATAAAACTTTGACAATTTAGTTGGATTGGTTTTATAAAGAGTTGGTGTAAAACTTAAGATTTTATACCTGTGATAGAATTTGGAAATATACTAAAAGGATACTTTTATGAAAGTAAGAGCTTCAGTAAAAAAGATGTGTGACAAATGTAAAATTGTCAAAAGAAAAGGTGTCACAAGAGTAATTTGTGAGACTAAAAAACATAAACAAAGACAAGGATAAGCATGGCTAGGATAGCAGGTACAGACTTACCACAAAAAAAGAGAATGGAGTATGCTTTAACTTATATTTTCGGTATAGGTTTACACACTTCAAGATTAATCTTAAATGCTACAGGTATATCTTATGACAAAAGAGTTCATGAATTAACAGAAGATGAAGTTGCTTCAATAAGAAATGAAATCCAAGAAAACTACATGGTAGAAGGGGATTTAAGAAAAAAAGTTGCAATGGACATTAAAGCTTTAATGGGATTAGGTTCTTATAGAGGTTTGAGACACAGAAGAGGTTTACCTTGTAGAGGGCAAAAGACAAAAACTAATGCTCGAACAAGAAAAGGTAAAAAGAAAACTGTTGGCGCAGCGGCTAAATAAGGATAACTAATGGCAAAAAGAAAAGTAACTAGAAAAAAAGTTGTAAAAAAGAATATTGCTGACGGTATCGTTCATATTGCAGCTACATTCAACAATACTATGGTAACAGTAACAGATAACGCAGGAAATGCAATTTCTTGGTCAAGTGCTGGTAACTTAGGTTTTAGAGGAAGTAAAAAATCTACTCCTTTTGCAGCAACTGCAGCAGTTGAAGATGCAATGCAAAAAGCGATTGAACACGGAATTAAAAATGTTGGTATCAAAGTGCAAGGACCTGGTTCTGGTAGAGATACAGCAGTGAAAGCAATTGGTGCAATTGAAGGTATTACAGTTAAATGGTTTAAAGATGTTACACCATTACCGCATAATGGTTGTAGACCTCCAAAAAGAAGAAGAGTATAAGGATAAGGCATGGCAAGATATAGAGGACCAGTTGAAAAACTAGAAAGACGACTTAATGCTGACCTTGGACTTAAAGGTGAAAGAAGACTAAACGGTAAATCTGCTTTAGAAAAAAGACCTTTTGCTCCTGGACAACATGGACAAAGAAGAACAAAATTATCAGAATATGGTATGCAACTTCAAGAAAAACAAAAAGCAAAGATTATTTATGGTGTATCTGAAAAACAATTCAGAAAATACTTTAAAGAAGCTGCGAGATTAGAAGGTAATACAGGGGCTAACCTTATTACATTAATCGAAACAAGACTTGATAATGTTGTTTACAGAATGGGATTTGCTACAACTAGAGCAAATGCTAGACAGTTTGTAACTCATGGACATATTTTAGTAGATGGTAAAAAAGTTGATATTCCTTCTTTTGTTGTAAAAGTTGGTCAAAAAATTGAAGTAAAAGAAAAATCAAAAGTTAACGCGCAAATCGTTAGATCTTTAGAATTAACAAATCAAACAGGAATGGTTGAATGGGTTGATGTTGATAAAGATAAAGTTTTTGGAATTTTTACAAGAATACCAACAAGAGAAGAAGTTGTTATTCCAGTTGAAGAAAGACTAATAGTAGAGTTATATTCTAAATAATAAAAATTTAAAGGAAAATATATGAAAAAATTTGTAGATGCTCCATTTTTACCAACAGAGGTAGAGATAGAACAAATTACTGAAACTAGTGCTAAAATTAGTGCTTTTCCTTTTGAGAATGGGTATGCTATAACTTTAGCACATCCATTGAGAAGACTTTTAATGAGTAGCTCAGTTGGATATTCTCCAATTGCTGTTAAAATTGAAGGTGCAAAACATGAATTTGATTCTATTAGAGGTATGCTTGAGGATATTGCTATTTTTATTATTAACTTAAAAGAGTTAAGATTTAAAATAAAAAATGACCAAGAGCAAGTTGAAGTAGAGTATTCATTTAGTAATGCACAAGAGATAAAAGCTTCAAGTTTAGAAAATGATGATATTGAAGTTATAAATAAAGATCATCATCTTGCAACTATTAATAGTGACTGTACATTAAACTTTTCTGTAATTATACAAAAAGGTATTGGATATGTACCAAGTGAAGATTTAAGAGATTTAGTTCCAGCAGATTATATTCCAGTTGATGCTTTCTTTACACCTGTAAAAAAAGTAACATATGATATAGAAAAAATATTAGTAGAAGATAATCCNAACTATGAAAAAGCTGTATTTACAGTTGAAACAGATGGNCAAATTTCTCCTATTGATGCATTTAAAGAAGCAGTAAGTACAATGTACTCTCAAATGTCAGTATTTAATAAAGTATTTGACTTAGCAGAAGTAAAACTAGTAGAATCAAATGCAACAGAAAGCTCTATAGATTTAAAAGATTTAATTGTAAAAATTGATGATTTAAACCTAAGTGCTAGAAGTTTTAATTCACTAGATAGAGCAGGAATTAAATATGTAGGTGATTTAGCACTTATGAGTGAGGTTGAAGTAAAAAGTATTAAAAACTTAGGAAAAAAATCTTTAGAAGAGATTTCTGATAAATTTGCAGAGATAGCTTATCCAATAGATAGTAGCCTTCCTGAAGATACAGCATCAGCTTTAAGAAAAAAATTAGAGCAAATAAAAGCTTAATAAAAGAAAGGGATAAATAATGAGACATAAGCATGGATATAGAAAGCTAAGTCGTACATCTTCTCATAGAAAAGCATTATTAGCAAATCTTGCTATTTGTATGATTGAAAGAGAAAGAATTGAAACTACTTTACCAAAAGCTAAAGAGTTAAAAAGATATATGGAAAAATTAATAACAAAAGCTACATCTGGTGATTTAAATTCACATAGATTAGTTTTTGCTTCATTACAAAGTAAAAATGCTACAAACAAACTTGTAACAGAATTAGCACCTAAATATTCTGAAAGAAACGGTGGATATACATCAATCGTTAAAACAAGAATTAGACGTGGTGATGCTACACAAATGGCTTATATTTCATTTGTATAGTAACTAAAATATATTTTATTTATAAAGGTTAGCAATTAGTTGCTAGCCTTTTTTTATTTTAAACCTATTAGGATATAATTCTCTATTAAATTTTTAATCAAAAGTAGAATTATGTCAAACAACGAAACTCCACAATTTACACATCTTCATCTTCATACAGAATACTCAATGCTTGATGGTGCAAACAAAATTAAGGCACTCGCAGCAAAAGTAAAAGAACTAGGGATGACTAGTGTTGCTATGACAGACCATGGTAATATGTTTGGTACTATTGATTTCTATAATACAATGAAAAAAGAGGGTATTAAGCCAATAATTGGGATGGAAGCATATCTTCATAATCAAGAAGATATAGGTGATAAATCTACCAAACAGAGGTTTCATCTATGTCTTTATGCTAAAAATGATGTAGGATATAAAAATCTTATGTTTTTATCTTCGCAAGCTTATATGCATGGATTTTACTACTATCCTAGAATAAATAAAAAACTTTTAAGAGAAAATTGTGAAGGTTTAGTGTGTACAGCTGCTTGTTTACAAGGTGAAATAAATTGGCACTTAAATTTACACAATGAAAGAAATGTAAAAAATGGAGCAAAAGGGTATGATGAAGCTAAACGAATAGCTTTAGAATATAAAGAGATATTTGGAGATGATTTTTATTTAGAGATTATGAGACATGGGATTATTGATCAACATTTTATTGATAAGCAAATAATAAAATTGAGCTTTGAAACGGGCATTAAAATTGTAGCTACAAATGATACTCACTATACAAATCCAAAAGATGCAGAAGCTCATGAAGCATTTATGTGTATAGCTATGAATAAACTTTATGATGACCCAAATCGTATGCGTCATAGTGTTCATGAGTTTTATGTAAAATCTCCACAAGAGATAGCAAGATTATACGCAGATATGCCTGAAGCTATTGCAAATACACAAGAGATATCTGATAAATGTAATTTAGAGATAAAACTAGGAGATCCAACACCTCCAAATTTTAAATTTACAAGAGAAAAAGCTAAATTAAATGTATTAACACTTCCCCAACCAGAACTAGAATATAGCTTGGAAAATGATAAAATATTGTTTGTAGATGAGTGTTGGAGAGGATTAGAAGAGAGACTCAAAATAGTTGATCCAGCACAACACCAAGAATACAAAGATAGATTACAAGTAGAGATAGATATTATAAACAATATGAAGTTCCCAGGTTATATGCTTATTGTTTGGGATTTTGTTGCGTATGGTAAATCTATTGGAGTTCCAGTAGGTCCAGGAAGAGGGAGTGCAGCTGGAAGTTTGGTGGCATTTTCTTTAAAAATTACCGATATTGATCCTATCCCTTATGGGCTTTTATTTGAGAGATTTTTAAATCCAGAGAGAATATCAATGCCAGATATTGATATGGATTTTTGTCAAGCAAGACGTCAAGAGGTTATAGACTATGTTGTCGAAAAATATGGACGAGCAAATGTAGCACAGATTATCACTTTTGGGAAGCTACTAGCCAAAGGGGTTATTCGTGATGTTGCAAGGGTTCTTGATATGCCTTATAGCCAAGCAGATGCTATGGCAAAGCTTATTCCTGATGAATTAGGGATAAATCTAAAAGATAGTTGGGAAAAAGAACCTAAGATAAAAGAGCTTTGTGATATGGATCCAAAGGCTGCTAGAGTTTGGGAGTATGCCTTAGCTTTAGAGGGCTTAAATAGAAATGCAGGAACTCATGCAGCAGGTGTTGTTATATCAAATGAAGCTTTATGGAAAAAAACACCATTATTTAAACCATCTGGATTAGATACACTAGCAACACAATATAATGGTAAGTATGTAGAAGATGTTGATTTAATTAAGTTTGATTTTCTTGGACTAAAAACCCTCACTGTTATTGAAGGTGCTTTACAACTAATAGAACATCGTCATGGAAAAAGAATAAATTTTATTACAGAAGATGTAAATAATCAAGATGTTTATGACCTTATTTGTACAGGAAATACAATAGGATTATTTCAAATAGAATCTTCAGGTATGCAAGATTTATGTAAAAGATTAAAGCCTTCAAATTTTGAGGATATTATTGCTGTTTTGGCATTGTATCGACCGGGTCCTATGGAGTCTGGGATGCTTGATGATTTTATTGATAGAAAACATGGACGTGCTGAGATAAACTATTTTTATGATGAGTTTACAGAACCACTAGAGCCAATACTTAAACCAACTTATGGGGTTATTGTTTACCAAGAACAGGTTATGCAGATAGTTCAAGTTATTGGTGGGTTTTCTTTGGGTGGTGCGGATTTAGTTCGTAGGGCAATGGGGAAAAAGATTAAAGAGGAGATGGATCGACTTAAGGGTGAGTTTGCAGATGGTGGGGTAAAAAAAGGGTATAATCGTCAACATTGTGAAGAGCTGTTTGATTTGATTGTAAAGTTTGCAGGATATGGATTCAATAAATCACACTCAGCAGCATATGCGATGGTAACTTTTTATACATCATATCTAAAATGTTATTACCCTACAGAGTTTATGGCGGCACTTTTAACAAGTGAAAAAGATAATACAGATAAAGTTGTTAAATATGTGGATGAAGTAAAACGGATGGGATTTGAGCTAGTACCACCTGATATTAATCACTCATTTTTAGTTTTTAGTGCAAATGAGATTGAAGACAAAGAGGTTGTAATGTTTGGTATGGGTGCTTTAAAAGGTGCTGGTGATGTTGCTATAAAATCTATTTTAAACTCAAGAGAAGAGGGTGAATTTAAGGATTTAAGTGATTTTGTATCCAGAATTGATAGCTCAAAAGTAAATAAAAGGGTAATTGAAACACTTATTAAATCAGGTGCATTTGATTGCTTTTCATATTCTAGAAAAGCGATGTTGATGCAAGTTGAAGATATAGTTGAAGCAGCTGGAAAAGCAGCACAAGCAAAAAAACAAGCTGTTGGTAGTTTGTTTGGTGATGATGAAGATATGACTACAGTTAGTGTATCGATAAAAGAGATGCCTGAATATGAGGATAAAGAGATACTAGAGTTTGAGAAAGGGAGTTTAGGATTTTATGTATCTGGACATCCTTTGGATAAATACAGAGAAACACTTGAGGAAATAAATTATACTTTAAGTAGTGAAGTTGATACCTTATCGGATGGAAGTGAGACATTACTTATCGGAAAAATTGAAGCCATAGTTGAGAAAGTTTCTAAAAAAGGGAATAAATTTGGAATAGCTACTATTATGGATTTACATGGAAATATTGAACTTATGCTTTTTGAAGATAGGATAAAAGAGTTAAGCGAAGATTTTGATTTAAGTAAACCAATTGCTTTTAAAGTTGGGGTAAAAATAGATGATTTTGGGACAAAATTTAGTCTCAAAAAAATAGAGTCTCTTAAAGAAGCAAAAACAGAAAAACTTAAAAAAGGGAAAAAAGTAGAAAAAATACTGCCACCTTTAAATGTAGCTATTGAGTTTTCTAATGATGATAAAATTTTATATGAGTTATTTGAAATAATTTCTAAAAATCAAGGAAAAAGAGAGATTAGTTTAGTAATAAAATCAAAACTTGGAGATATAGAANTTGATAGCAGTTATTATGTAAATAACAATGTTGAGGGATTATTAAAAGAGTTGACAGGTGTTCAAGTAGCATAGAAACTATTTTTAGTTAGTATAAATTATAATTTTGATAAAATAAACAGAAATTTTATTAAAGAGAGTCATATATGCAACAAGAAACCTTAGCTATCCATTCTGGATATGAAAAAGATTCACAAGGGACTATGTCAGTACCTATTTATATGAGTACAGCTTATGATTTTGGTACTTCTGATTTTGCAGCTAGTAGTTTCANGCTAGAGCAAGGTACAGATAATGTTTATACACGAGTAGGGAATCCTACTAGTGCNGTTCTAGAAAGAAGATTTGCNGAAGTTGAAGGTGGTAGTGCGGCTTTAGCTGTATCTAGTGGTATGNGTGCAATTTTTTACTCTATTTTAAATATAGCAGAAGCTGGAGATAACATAGTTGTATCAAATCAATTATATGGTGGAACTATTACACTATTTACTCAAACATTAAAAAAACTTGGTATTGAAGCTAGATTTTTTGATGTGAAATCTCCTTCTGATATAGAAGCTTTAGTAGATGATAAAAGTAAATGTATTTTCTTTGAAACTATCTCCAATCCAAGTATTGATGTGCCAAACTTTGATGAAATAATAAATATTGCAAATAAACATAATATCGTGACAATAGTTGATAATACTGTTGCTACTCCATTTTTATCTCAACCATTATTATTAGGTGTTGATGTTGTTGTTCATAGTGCTAGTAAATACACTACAGGGCAAGGAACAGCAATAGGTGGTTTGATAGTAGAAAGAAAAAATTTAGTAGAAAAGATAAAAGGAAATGATAAATACAACTATTTTAACGAACCAGAAGTTAGTTATCATGGTTTAGTATTTTCTGATTGTCCTGCTAGTGGAATACTTTTTACGTTTAGAGCAAGAATGATATTATTAAGAGATACAGGGGCAGTGCTAAGTCCTTTTAATGCTTGGTTATTTATACAAGGTTTAGAAACACTCTTTTTAAGAATAAAACAACATAGTGATTCAGCACTAAAAGTAGCTAAATTTTTACAAACACATCCTTTAGTTAAAAAAGTAAATTATCCATTACTTGAAAACGATAAAAGTTATGATAATGCTATAAAATATTTACAAAAAGGTGCTAGTGGACTAGTGAGTTTTGAAGTTGAAAATATAGAAACTGCAAAAGTTATTTTAGATAAAGTAAGTTTATTTTCTATAGTTGCTAATATTGGTGATAGTAAATCTATTATAAATCATTCTGCATCTACTACACATCAACAACTTAAAAAAGACGAGTTAGCAAAAGCTGGAATAAGTGAAGGTCTAATTAGACTAAGTATCGGTTTAGAAAATGTTGATGATTTAATCGCAGATTTAGAACAAGCAATAAGGGTATAGTTGAAAATAGTAACAAACAAAGCTGTATTTAATAAACCACTGTATTTGGAAAGTGGACGATTATTAGAGTCTTATGAGATTATGTATGAGACCTATGGGGAATTAAATGCAGATAAATCAAATATTATTGTTATTACCCATGCATTAACTGGTTCTCATCATGCAGCTGGTTTTTATGAAGGGGATAGAAAACCTGGATATTGGGATGCTTTAATAGGTGATGGAAAAGCTATTGATACTACAAAATATTTTGTAATTGCTACAAATAATATTGGTTCTTGTTTTGGTTCAACTGGGCCAATGAGTTTAGATAAACATGGGCAAGCATATAGATTTAAATTTCCAGTTTTAACTATTAGTGATATTGTCAAAGCACAAATATCACTTTTTGAAAAGTTGGGAATATCTCATGTGAAAGCAGTTGTGGGTGGAAGTATGGGGGGTATGCAAGCGTTATGTTATGCAATAGAGTATCCAGATTTTGCAGATATTATTATCCCAATGGCAACCACTGCATACACACGACCATGGGCAATTGCATTTAATAAAGTAACTATGGAAGCAATTCGTAATGACCCTGAATTTAAAGATGGATATTATGATTCAAAAGATATCCAAGAAAATGGATTAAAAGGTTTAGCAGTAGGACGAATGGCCGGACATATATCTTATTTGGCAACAGGTTCTATGAATGATAAGTTTGGAAGGAACTATGTAGCACAAGATGGATTATATGAATTATTTGGACGATTTGAAGTTGAGAGATATTTAGAATATAATGGTTATAATTTTCCACATAACTTTGATCCATTAAGTTACTTGTATATTGTAAAAACAATTAATATCTTTGATGCGGCAAGAAATAGTGATAAATTAGAAGATGTTTTAGGGCTTATAAAATCTAAATTACATCTTATATCATTTAGTGGAGATATGTTATTTTTTCCAGCTGAAATGGAAGAGATAAAAACGATTATGGATGATATAGGCAATGGTGATAGATGTACTTATGATATGATTGAAAGTGATTATGGACATGATGCATTTTTAGTAGAAGTAGAAAAGTTTGAAGACAAAATAATACAAATGTTGGAGAGTAAATATGAGTGAGAACCAAGAGAAAGTTTCGTTTGAACATAAAATTCAAGAGGCACAAAAATTACTTGAAAAGTTAGTTGACCCAGAGATAACATTAAGTAAAAGCGTAGAGGTATATAAATCTGGATTAAAAGAATTAGAAGCAGCACAGAAGCTTTTAGATGAAGCTAAGCTAGAGTTTCAAGAACTCTCACAATAAGGCTTTATTATGAAAGGCAGTACCAAAAGATTTTTTGAAGATATGTTTATTTTATCAATTGTAATAGTAGTTATAATAATCCTCTACTATGTAGTTTCAAANTTTTTTCTCAATAAAGATGTTGTGGTAAAAAGTGAAAATCAAGCTTCAGTAGTANAACAAAAAATAGAACAACCTAAAGATACTTTNATNGTTGAAGAATTNAATACAACAAAAGAAGATAAAAAAGAAAGCAAAAATATACTAGAAGAAAAAACTACAGATATAGAAAAGAGTGAAGAAGAAAAAATAATTGATGAAAATACAGAAAAAAAAGTTGATATTCAAAAATTAAAAGAATTCATATCTGATACAGAAGAACAAATTTCTCAAAATATAGATTATACACTAGATACAAATAGTACAAAAGAAGAGTATTTAAAAATTAGACTTACTCTTTTGAAATCTGGTGAGTATGAACAATTGAAATTTATAGATGGTAATAAAAAACTGTTTGAAAAAAATAAAGAAAATATCATCAAAGTTTTCCCTTTATCTATAGACAAAGAGATTGCTCAAGAATTTCCTCGATATTTAAGAATTGAGTTAAAAAAACAATTTTAAAATATAATTAGTAGTTAAAACTAGAAAGCTTTTTACAATTATTACAGTTTTCTATTTTACGAAAATCATCTTTACATCGAATACAGGGATGATTTGTATCTTCAAAATTTCTTACAACAACACAATTAGGATGTTTTGTCGCTAAATAAGATACATTTAGTACAGAGTCAAATGCAAGTTCATTTAATAACTCTTTTGTTGTGTGAATATTTTGGGCAACTGTTTTTCGAATAACTGCTGAAAAGTCATTTTTTAACTTTTTT
>JGI24023J19991_10002573_pt1 | contig 13165 bp, 7 predicted proteins | sample Cruoilmetagenom1_FD_19991 | JGI IMG/M metagenome (IMG submission 19991)
CGGTGCCTTGGCCTGCTTTGCCGCTTTCATCTTGTTCGCCGGCGCCGCTTTCGTGCTTTCCGTCTCAATGGTCTCAGCCATTTTCTCTACCTGTTTGACAAGAGAAGATAGGGTAGTGGAAATCGCCAGTAGTTCCTTTTGAACATCTTTCATCAGCTCCAGCCTCCTTAATAAAGCAGTTTTGGTTAAAAATATAGATAGTTATTTCGAGCACTATTATATTTCTCTACTATTGTCAACCCCTGTTTATCGATATTTTGAGCAAGTTCCAATCCACGATCGAAGTAGAGGACAATTACTTTTTTAGGGAAAGAAATCATTTTTTATCGACGGTATAATTTTTCGGTTTGGCGGGCAATCTTTTGAAGGCTAACGGATGGGCGGCGGGGTTACAAGCGAACGTAAGGGTCACGGCAATCGAGCCTTGCCTTGGCCATTACTCCTCTCTGATAAATGCCCACCAGATATAGAAGAAGAAAACAAGCCATGCTGCGATGGCTGTCGCATAAGCTTTCCAGTCCGTTTTGCGTGAAGCCATGCCGTGTTTGTTGATCTTTCCGACCGGTTGTTTACACGATGGGCAGACGTCCACATTCAGGGGCATGTACTCCATGCATTCGGGACATTTTTTTGAAACATAACCGTCGGGATTGCGGGGATTGATTGTGGCGCGCGTTTTTTTCATACCCCTATCGGTTCCTTTCTGACGCGGAAGAATATCTTAAATCTGAGCGATCCGCTATTCCAGAACCTCTTTTTCGACAATGATCCGGCTGACTGCTTTTCGTGCATTGATCCAATCCTGAATTACGGTTCTCTGTTTCTGTCTTAGGAGCATGCTGTTGATGCCGTCTTTCTCGGTTTCAAAACCGTCGACCGCGGGGATTTTTCTTTCTGATAGTCGCAGCAGATAGAACCCGGCATTTCCCGGCACCGGTTGCCGGCTGGCACTGCCGACTGAAGAAAGCTGAAAGGCCGCTTCAGTAAATTTCGGGTCGGAGCCAATCTCGGGTATCTCTGAATTGCGTGTGAACAAACCGGTGGACTTCACCGTCACGCCGCGCGGGATAGCGTTCTCTTCAAATGCCTTACCCTGTCGCAAATCCGCAGCCATTGCCTCGGCATCCGCTTTGGCCTTGTCGGTTTCCATCTTTTTTTTCAGATCTGCCTCAACCCGCGTTATGACGGATTCCAGCTGAGGAACGGCAGCATCAATAGTCGCAAGCAACTGGATGAGGTAGTAGCGACCGCCGATATCCTGAATGTCACTGATTTCATCTTCCGTAAGGGTAAATGCGGCATTGGCAAAATCAGCTTTGACCCTGCCCAGCGTTTCCGGACCCCGGCGGCTGAAGGAACCGGTTTCCATTACGGTAAGATCAAATACCTTGGCATTGTTGACCAGGTCATCCTTTTCAAAACACCCCTCATAGAACTTCTCAGCCTTATCGTAGGCCAGATTGTTCGCTTTTCCGTCAGTCAGGATACCGACAATCTGTTCTTTGCTCTGTTCGAGGGTTTTTGTGGAGGCCTCATCCACGGATTCCACCTTGATAACGTGCCACCCGAACCGTGTTTTAACCGGGTCGCTAATTTCTCCGGCAGCCATGGAGAACGCCTTGTCTGCAAAAGGTTTGACCATCTGCGATTGCCTGAATTTACTCAGATAACCACCATCGTCTTTGGTGGGACCTTCCGAATAGGTTTTGGCCAGTTCGGCAAAGTCCTGGCCCTCCTTTGCCATCTCGGCGACCGATTCCGCTTTGGCTTTGGCCGCCAGATCGGCTTCTTCGTCTGCGCGCGGATCCAGCTTGATCAGAATATGCCGCGCTTCAACGGTTTTTTCGGTTTTGAATTCGGCGACGTTTGATTCGTAGTAATCCGTGATTTCATCTTCGGCTACCATTCCCTGGTCTTTAAAATCGTCAGGATCAAAGACCACGTACCGGACCTGGACCATGGGCTCGGTTTTATACTTTTCTTTCTGGGTGTCAAAATAGGCGGCAATTGCTTCCTCCGAAGGTTTGATATCACCAAAGCGAGCCGGCTCGAACAGGACATAGTCGATATTCACGGAAGTGTTTTGCCAGTCATACCACTGGCGTGCTTCCGCTTCGGACACCTTTGCCGCGCCCATGATAATCCGGGTGAGTTTTTCACCTAACAAAACGTTTTTCTGTTCCGCTTCAAACTCTTCCGGAAGGAGGTGAACCTGCGCGAGAATGCTGCGATAGCGGCGATTATCAAACACACCGCTGTTCTGGAAGATTGCCGTTTCCATAATCGACCGGGCAACTTCGGCATCGGAAACCCGCAGGTCCAGCTTTTTTGCCTCCTGAAGGAGAATGGTGCGGTCGATCAGCTGATCCAGTGCCTGTTTTTTCACCTGGAGCATCTCTATCATGCCGTCATTAAGGCTGGCTCCGAAACGCTGGCGATACTGGTTGAGCAGATTGTTGTAGGTACGTCGGTAATCAGCAGAACCGATAACTTCATCGTTGACAGTGGCGACTTTGTCGGCCTCACGGGAGCGAAAACTACCCACGCCCCAGAATACGAAAACGATCACGATCGCAAATAGTATCACCTTGATCATCCAACTGCCGGCATGTTTCCGCATCACGTTGAGCATTCACGACCCCTTCTGTGAATCATTTTGCCGGGATCCTTGACGACCCCTTGGGTTTTACATTTTAGTAACTGATTCGTTGCCACCGAAACTGATGAAAAGACGCCGCCCATAACAGACAGCGTTGCCGGTTCCTTCACCATATGGGATGGGACACAAAAATATCCCGTTTTTTCAAACAATTGACATTAAGTGTTGCCGTGCATTTTGTCAACAGTTTACCGGCCCTGCCCCGCCCTTTTGCCCAAACCGGCCGTGGCATTCACGGCGGCTATTGTGAGTCCCATCAACCCATCGATGTAGAAATCGAAAATCGCGACTAAGGATAACAAAAATTGCGTTGACATGAAAAACCGATTTTGTTAGATTGCGCTTTCGTTTGGGGGCTGTAGCTCAGCTGGGAGAGCGCATGACTGGCAGTCATGAGGCCGGGGGTTCGAGCCCCCCCAGCTCCACCAGAATAAAATCAAGGGGGTCAGCGATCATTTGCTGCCCCTTTTTTCGTGGCGTTAGCAAAGCTGGGCGCGTATCGGTGCGTTTCTTCCAACCTTTTCATTCATCAAAGGGCGTGGGTCAGGATATTTAGGGTGTCCACATAGATGGCAGGGTCATGGCTGGCCCGGGGACCGGCCACATTCAGTGTCTCAATGTGGCTCATTTCAATCCAGGAGGCAACCAGCGAACCCGCATCCGAAGGCCGCTGCCCGAGAGCAAGATCGATGTGGAGCAGTTGTTTGCCGTGTTTCAATGCCATCTTTCGGGTGTAGTCGGTGCCACCGGTGGGACTTCCACGGGAAATGATCAGGGTACCGTCCGAGTCGAACACATTTTTTTCCGTACGCGCGTCATACTCTTTCGTGGGCATCTCCTGAAGTTGATAATGCGACGGCAAGGGGCCGTCTTCTGTCCGCCGTCCCTTGGGAATCCACCCGCCGTGGGCGATGCCCACGCGCACGGCCGCATCCAGGGCCGCACGGTCAACGCCGGTCTGTCCTCCGGAAATAATTTTTTTCAGCATGGTCACGATATCCTCTTCGGTTTGGGGTTAACAGCCGCCAGCGGATGGCAACGGTGCCGGGACATTCAGGAGGCCTGTTGGTCGTCCATGGCCTGGCGCAACACCGCTTTGATTTTTGCCATGGTGGCCGGATTGCTGATGATACCATCGAAACCGGCTCGCTCTCAGGCCCCCGGCATCGGGTGGTGCGTCCTCATTTTTCTCTGTGTCCGCCGGGCAATTTATTCTTGTCTAAGTTCAAATACACCGACCGATCTCTTCGGCTTCACTCTGGGCCAGCATGAGGTTCCGCGGCGTCTTGGCATCTCCAATAACGGTTACCTCGATATGGCGACGATCCAGGATCCGTTTGGCGTCGCGCACCGGCGTCATGGCTTCGGCCACCACCACGGTGTCAAACCCCGACAGGGTCACCGGCATACCGACGGTGGTAAAGACCACGCCATCGTCACTGAATCGCTTCACCGCCACTTGTTTATAAAGGTGAACCGTGTCGCCTTTGAGCCGCTCTCTCAGGTAAAAACGGTCGTTGCTGGACATCTCCTCGGCAAAGTGGCGTTTTCGGTTGAGAACCGCCACTTCCCGGCCCTTCTCGGTCAGGAAATCCGCTGTTACCAGGCCGGCTTGGCCGCCGCCCAGGATAATCACCCGGTCGCCGGTTATTTTTCCGTCAAGCACTTCGGTTACCGTACACAGATCCATCCCGGTGGTGAACAATCCCTTGATGATGGGCATATCCGGAAGGCTACCCGAGGCCAGGATCACGGCATCCGGGTTGACGGCGTCCAGCAGCGCCTCATCCAGCTTCGTGTTGAGCCGCAAGGCGACACCCAACCGCTCGACTTCACGACTGAGAAAATCGATAATATCCATAATCTCACCCCGACCGGGGGGGGTGGCGGCCAGTCTCAAAAGACCACCGACGCTGCCCTTTTCCTCGGAAATAATCACCCGGTGGCCGCGCATGGCCGCCATGCGGGCCGCCGCCAAACCGGCAGGACCGGCACCCACGACCAGCACCGTCTTGGAGATGGATGCTTTTTCATCTTCTGCCATCATATACTCGCGACCCACATCGGGATTGACCACACAGCCACCGGGCTCTAAGGCGAGCACCGCATGAATGCATCCCAGGCAACAGCCGATGCACGGGCGAATACGATTCAGATTTCCGGCGCACGCCTTCTCCGGCAGCATGGGATCGGCGATCAGTGCGCGACCCATGGCCACCACGTCCGCCCGCCCCTCCTTCAGAATACGGTCGGCCAGTTCCGGGCTCTTGACCCGCCCTACCCCCACCACGGGAATATTCACCACCTGTTTCACGGCTTCGGCCAGGTGAACAAAGCAGCCGTGTTCCGCATACATCGAGGGGATGGTCAGCTGGGTGGAACCATACACCCCGGCGGATACATGCAGGTAATCCGCTCCGTTTTTCTCCAGGATCGGTGCCAGGCGCAGGGCATCATCCAGGCCCCACCCATTATCGATGTAATCCTCGCCGTTGATGCGCAACCCCACGGGGAAATCAGCACCGGCCTTGGCCTTGATGTCGGCCAGCAGTTCCAGGAAAAAGCGGGTGCGGTTCTCAAAACTGCCGCCGTATTGATCTTCACGGTGGTTGGCATTGGGGGACAGAAACTGGTTGATCAGGTAACCGTGGGCACCGTGAACCTCGACGAAATCGAAGCCGGCATCCCGGCATCGCCGAGCCGCATCACCGAATGAGGCCACCAGTCCGCCAATTTCATCGGTGGTCAGCGCCTTGGGAATTCCTTTAACTACCGCCGGCGCGGGGATGGCCGACGGGGCCACCCGGTGATCAAGATAGGATTGGCGCCCACCATGCATGATCTGAACGCCGAAACAGGTATCGAAGGGGCGGATTGCTTCAACCATTTTTTTCAGAGCCGGAATGCAGCCGTCGTCCCACAGGGCGGGAAGGTCGGGTGCCTCAGCCCCCGTGGGATGGACGCCGCCGCCCCCCACCAGAATCATGCCGGCACCGCCCCTGGCCCGGGCGGCCAGGTATCCGGTCAGCTGGTCGGTCACGCAGCCCTTTTCATCCACACCGAAATTAATGCTCATGGCCGACATGAGCAGCCGGTTTTTGGCCCTCATGCACCCGATCTGAATAGGGGAAAAAAGATGTCTGAGGATGGTCACGGGCACCTCCGCAAAAATGGACCGATTCGAAAGAAAAATAGATCGGCATTATACCTCAAAGATGTCAGAAGACGGAGGACGGAAACCTTCGCCCATCGCCAAAAACCGACAGACCGTAAAATCTCCGTCATGCAGGAGCACAGCGGATTTCAGCGGGCCTAAACCCCGCACCCGTCAGCAATTTGACCCATAGAGTCGGTACGGCCCTATACTTTTCAACAGCGCCAGGGATAGCTTTTCCTCGTCCACATCTCCTTGCTGAGAAAAAATGGGTTGGATGATGCCGTGTGCCCTCGCCGCCGCCTGAACGATGGCCGGTGTCATGATCTCTCCCATGGAAGAGACCATACACCCCTCGGGGGCAACATTGAGAACCAGGTCATAGCCCTTTTTCAACTTGATGGCCGCTTCACCCGTATAGGGAACCAGTTCGCCACCGGGACGCCGGGTGGCGATAATCCCTTTGGCCGTGTCCAGGACATTTGGCAGCGCCTCGGGCATATCGATCCCCGCGGCACGATACAACGGCCTCGCCAGGATAAATCGTTGAATGGCGTAGGCGGCGTTTTGTGTTATCAGTTGGCGCTTTTTCTTGCGGACCAACCGGCTGCACCCCTCACGAAACGATGCCGAATGGGCCCGTTGTATCTGATCTTTGCCNTCGGTGATACTCTCTTTGGACCGAATGATGGAACCGGCCAGCTTGTATTCCAGAAAGCCCCACACCGGTGTATGGGTGAGATGGAACTGGCGGAACCCCAGCGTGCCGATAAGCAGTTTCAGGATCTCCTCAAACTGGGCCACACGCATATACACCTCACCATCGAGATGGATACGCATGGGATGGCCATTCAACGGCCGCCGGTTCCATTTATCGGCGAAGCGTTGCAATGGCCGAGTCAGGCTTCGGTCGTAAAGCCGATAGGCCGCATATTTGACGCCCCACCCCAAGATGGCATGTTTACCTGCCCGCCGAACCCAATTCAAGCCGCGATCCGATGGCCGCAGATTATGCTCCTGGAGGGCATACAATTCCTTCTTCAACGCCGTGTATTCATCTTTAAAAGACTGGTATTCTTCATAGTCTGAACATTGCGAGGCACATGCGGACAATAACTGGTGCAGCACGCCCTGAAGGATGATGCCTTGAATGCTTCTCAGGTAAGCCCACTCGGGAAAACCGATATTAAAGCCTTTGTTTTCATGGCCGACCAAAAAATTCACGACGGGGGGGGCTGTCGCACCATGGGAGGAAGAATCTTTCAACAACGAGGATTGTTGATTGAGAAACAGTTTATGGGCCTCCACATATTGCCCCTGCCGACAGGGCCCCATACCCTTGTTGTTGAATATCAGCAGCCGTGTTTTTCCCCTGGTAACCGGGTCATCGGCCTGTTTGCGTCTTTTGAAGTCCTCGATGGCCATAAGGATGTCGCCGTAGACCGCCGCCATGGGGGCGCACACACCGTCTCCGGTAACCGCCCGGCCCGCTTTCACCGCCGCCTGAAGGTCATGGTTCTCCTCATAATTGTCGATACAGGTGTATCCGGCACCACGAATAACCGAAGTTACGCAGCGATTGTCGGAAAGTGTGGGCAGATAGATGGCATCCGTCTCCGCGTTCAAGGGTTCCCGGTTGTTTAGAACATTGAGAACCTTGACGTCAAAGCCCTTTTGGTCCGGCCCCGCCGACGTTTGATGCAACCCCTGTTGAAGCTGTTTCACATAGGTGTTCATCCGATTTTCCAGGTGGGCCAGTTCCTGGATAACGGCATCCGATTGAATCCTTAAAAAGGGGCGGTTTTTGATCAGTTCATTGATCAACGGGTTGGTGACGCTGTCCGGTCCGCACAGGAAGGTGGATACCTGGACCAGGGCGATGTCGGCACCGGGAGTCGTTTCGATCCGTTCGAATAGGCGTTTGAATCGCGGGTGACGGACGATCCGGTGAAGATTTCTGCGGGACACCGCATCGATCAGTGTGGATATAAAATGAGCATTTTTCCAATACAGGTAGTCGAAATCGGGGTTGAGCGGGACATCGAGGATGTGGCCGGGAATTCCCGCAAGGCCCTTGTCCCGAAGCAGGCGCCCCACATGGCTGTCATAAATTCCCGGATTGAGCACATACTCCCGGCCGACGATCAGGGCCAGAGACCGACCGTCGGCCAACGCTTTTTCAGCGATATCGGAAGCTCGGTCGGCAACCTCGCGCCTCACCCGGTCTTGATCCTGCCACGCCGCGTTGACCAGCTTACGAAAGGATTCGAAAGGGAGATCTACCTGATAGTGGGCATAGACCGGGGCCAGGCGTGGATAGATCTGCTGGGCGATTTCATCCGGAGACAGGCCCTTTAAGCTGAGGTGGAACAAACAGATTCGGCTGTGGGGGCTTTTGATGGCGGCCAGACCTTGGGCCACGGCCATGCCGCCCTGATTGATGGTGCAGGTGCGTCCCAGCGAATCTCCCGGGGTGGGCAGGAATTCAATCTGGGGGGCCAGGATCATGCCGTGGGGCTGAGCGGCCAGACGCAACATCTGGCCAACGGCGCCGATATGCGGGGCACAGGTGTCAATATGTATATGGGATTGGGCACGGCTGATGTCCCCGGCGGTCACGTTGTCGACATGCACCGGAATACCCACCGGTGAAAACAGCCGGCTGAAGAATGGCGCCCATTCGGAAACGCCGAAACTGCGCGGTATAACCAACCGATTCGGATCATCGGAACGCATGAGTCGGGCATCCATCGTATTCCAGATCTGCTTGTAAGTGTCGGTCGCCCCCACGGTTGCTTGTCGGCCGGATCCCTGCAGTTCATTGACGGCGGAACATCCGCCCAGGGTGAAACTGAAGGTTTTGGCCTGCCCGTCGGCGCTGGAGAGATGGCTGCGATTGCAGCGGGCGCTGGGGTCTCCGCAGGCAACCCCGCGGCATTGGATGATCCGTCTGCGAAACCGGTGCCCAATAAAATCGTCCAGCCGGATGGCTGTTGCCGAAATCCTTCCGCTATCCATGGTGTTGATCAGCCCGATGCAGGCACGATGACCGGGGTCGGGCGGGACCAGGCAATAAGCGGGCGCACCGATGTGGCTTTGCAGCCGTGATGCGGTGGCCAGGCTCAGTGGCACCCCGCGCATGGTCTGGCCGTGCAGCAACACCACGGCATGCTTGGGCAAAGCGAGCTGGTTCCACAGGCTGTGGGCCATATTTTCCACAACGGCCCAGATGGCCGATGCCAGGATCTGATCCCGGGGGACCCCATCCGATTGCAGCCGGATGGCATTTTCCATTAAAAACACGGCACAGGTGGCATTGATGGCCAAGGCGTTCGGCGCTTTCAAGGCCATTTGGGAAACGGTCGGGATGTCGGGGATGTCGAAGAGGGCTGCCATGGCATCCAGCAGGCTGCCGGTACCGGCCGAGCACTTGATATTCATGGCATTGTCGTATAGCTCGGCCCGGTCAAGGTCGACGGTGGAGATCTTGGTATCTTCCCCGCCCACATCCACCAGGATGCAGCGTTTTTCGTTGATCGGCTTTAGGCCGGCAGCCTTCAAGCGGACGATATGCCGCCGGACATAATCGATGGCCCCCCGGGCGTGCGCGTAATTTTCCACCAGCACCACCACGGCGCCCTTCAGCTGGGGGTAGATGTTTACCAGGGCCTTTTGCACCTGGTAGCGGGCGCTTCCCGTGAGTCCGATTTTCTTCACCCGGAGTTCGACGACACCCTTGTCCCGAATTTCCTTGAATATCGCCTGGATGGTCTCGATGGTGTCACCGGCGTTGCTGTAAGCGCCCTTGAACAACATCTTCTCGCCTGTCCCGGCCGAAATCACCACCTTGGCCATGGTGGAGCCCACGTCCAGACCGATGAAGACCGGTTCGGTTTTCATAATATCCATCCCGCCCGTGGCAAGGGGTCGATCGGCATGCCGATGATAGCGCCGGTCCCGGATCAAGGCATCCCTCAACTGCTCAAAGGGCGGCAGCGACGGAAGCGGTTTTGGGCAAAGAATCCGGCGATCCACGGCAATAAAACCCCCTCTTCCGACCTTCTTTTCGAGATGCATTAATCCGCGCATGGGCAAGCTGCCCTCGCTGTCGTAAACCACCTCGTCGACGCCCATGTCAGATAGATAATCCCGGGCACAGTCCCGGGCAAATTGCCAGGCCAAGACACCACCGGTCAGCCATACCGTCTCAAAAGCAGACGTTATCTTGTTGCAGGCTTTGACCACCTCGGATTTCAAGGTAACGGCAAGGGCAAAATCAATGGGAATGCCCTGGTTTTTATCGGATATGGTGGCCGAGGATGCAAACACGCCGCAGCGATCCGCCCGCACATTGATCCGTCGACGTTCCGTCTCTCCCTCAGGGCCAAGGTAACGGCCCAACAGCGGATCCACCGCCGATCGGGACAGGGCCAATTTTTGAAGCACCCGGTCGATATTGATCCCGGAACCGGCCCCGCAGCGGGCATTGGCCACCAGCAGATCGTCCTTCAATTCACCACTTGCGTTAACCCCGACGGCCGTGTATCCCGACGCCGAGATCTCCAGAATGGCCAACGGCCGCCGATCCACCAGACGTTCTGCGGCCGCCCACAGCGCCGCCGTGGGAAGGATCTTCTCACCATGGCCGATGCAGCGATGAACCCCATCACGGAGTTTACCGGTCAGATATACCGGAATCGATCGGTTAATGGTGGTCATGCCGATTTGGGCAAGGGCGTGTTTGACATCCTGACTGCCGGGCAGGGTCCATTTGGCCGGATGTCGCTGCTCGCCATCATGGGCAACGATACGCAGTGTGCTGATCCCCGCATCGATGAAAACAACATCAATCCGTTCCAGGCGATTGGCGGTGGGATCGGATAAAGGCAGGTTCATGGTCATGGGCAGATTGATCGTGACGATTGACTGGTATCCGAAGATTCCCGAAAAACACGCGGTATCAAAAACTTACGGCTCAGCTCTATACCCTCCCGTTTTTGGGGGAAATAATAATTATGGCAAAAAGGAGAAATAAGTCAACCACTGGATTGAAGAGGCAATTTATTTTTCCGCCATTTTAGGGTGTGGACGGCACATCGAAATAGGCATCGTACCAGGCCGACTCTTGACCCGTTAACTTCGGCCTGGTCATCCTGGGCCGCTGCATCGAGTGATCCCATTGGGGCAATTCAAATTTCAGATGGGAGGCCGGATTGATCCCATCGAGATCATCAACATCCTGGGATTCCGCATTTTGGACGTCGACCAGTCGTAACTGACCCGGAGGTCAAGTTTGCAATCCGAGCCGATGGCACCCGCATAAGGCATGGTGGTACACGATGCCCCCGCGCCTATCTTTAATGCACCGTATATGGTTAACTGTCCCAAAATGCCAAACTCCCCAATAAAGGGCTGCTGCAGACCATCGTAAAGAGATTCGTGGGCAACACCGATAGCACCTGCATACCGGCTGATCACAACTCGAGTCCGGTTATCATAATTATCAGACATCGATTGATCGGGGGGCAATTATTTATCATCTTCCGTCGCCACATAGGTATATGGAATTTGCACATATTCGAGAGCGCGTGCAGCGTATCGGCCGAAGGTGGTTTTGCCGACTTTAGTATTTCTAAAAAGCAGTTCGGAAAGATTGAGGCCGATGGCCACATACGGTTCCCGCCGTTGGGATTCACCACGTTCCTTTTCCGCTTGTGTGAATCCCCTTGCAAAATAGCCCCCATGCAACTCCAGAAACCGCAAGGGTGTATCCCTGCACATTTCAAACCCGGACAGTTTGAGTGCCATCACATATTTTTGGCCGGAGTAATCGGTAATCGGATGAAATCCATCCTTGTTTCCAGACGGGATATACTCCAAGCGGAAATCCAGTTTTTCACGCAATCCGTGGACGGTGTTTCTCAACACAGAAAAGCCGGCTCCGCACAAGTTAAAAATCAGGTCTTCGTATGAAAAACCGTGGTCGTCTGAAAAACCATCCAAGACTTCCACGCCCAGCATGATTCCCCATGCCATCAGCGCTGCACTGTAAGGAGCGCAGGAGGAAGCACCGTTGGCTTGCATAAAATGGTTAGAATAATCGGCCATCAGATAGGTCGAGTAAGCATGACCCAGCTTGTCCATTCCCAAACTGCCGGTATCGGAACCAAAGAAACCCTCATCGTTGAATTTAAAACGGCTGTTTCCCCAATCCCAGTTGACCACACCGACAACACCGATACCGGCTACCAACGCAGTGGTTTGCCAGGGGATAGTCGCCACATCCGAATAAAAAGTGCCTAAACGATAATGCTCAGCCGGCCTCGCATCGCGCTCATGACCTTTCGACTCGGCAAACCGCGTATTGGGAGTCGACCCGTCGGACACACCCGGAATGTCCACTTTATCATCTGAACCGATGGCCCCTTCATCGGGCGTTTGGGTATACGATGCGCCCGCGCCATTGGGTTCAATTGCCGCGGCGTTAATGGCGGATATAAAAAAAAGCCCGACCAGCAGCGTCCCTGCAATTAAATTGAATTTAGTAGTTTTCACGACGCGTCTCAATAACAGTTTGTCGGCAATGATAAGGTTCTCTATCCAACGTTTAGGATTCGGTTGCGCCACTTGTAGTCAAACCCCACCTAAAAAGCAAGGCGGATGCCGGCAGCAAGAAAATTGGAACCGCTCTTCTGGGAGCTGATCAGTCCATACACACCGCTGCGAAGATGAATGCGGGTAACAAGCGAAAATTGATTGGACCGGACACCAACCAGTGCCACCAGACTCTTGCCCGATCCTTGGCGAGCCTGCGAATCCAGTGCGCCGACTGTATGCGTCGGTTGTTCTCATCTCGTTTATGCACCTTAATTTGAACCTGCTCACCAAGAACCTTTCGTTTGATGCAGTCGCAAGCAATACCGTTCAAACATGCCGACGCGTTCGATAAGACATATATTTGAAATATTTCAATAAGTTTTAAAACAATGCCACCTTGACAAGACAACCGGCATCCGATATTTGGAGTTAATTCGTCGGCTGTCGCAGGGCCATGGGTAACAATAATTTTACATGATGGTATGGTAGCGGTGAAAAAATGATTCCAATCAAAGGAAGTCTGGATTTTGTCGTTCATCACGATCAGCGGATTATATTGATGGGCTGGTTGGAAACAGGCGACAAATGTAATCAAAGAATATTTTTACACGGCGCACAAGATATCGAAATTATGCCTGAAGACAGTGCATGGTATTTTAGGAGAGACGTCAATACCAGTTTAAATGCAGAAGATGAAATAAAAAGAGGGTTTGTTTTTGCCTTTCCTGATAATGCGCTAAAAAACGAAGCACTCG
>JGI24023J19991_10002574_pt1 | contig 13163 bp, 12 predicted proteins | sample Cruoilmetagenom1_FD_19991 | JGI IMG/M metagenome (IMG submission 19991)
CGACCCCCTCGGTGTAAACGAGGTGCTCTGAACCAACTGAGCTAATTGCCCTAAACGGGATGCAAATATAAATTAGTTTTTAATTCTGACAAAGGTTTTTTCAATAAAAAAACAAACTGCTTTAAACCACCTCAGCAACTACAAAAGTACTTCCACCAACAAATACCAAATCAGATTTTTTTGCATTCTTTTTTGCAGCAACTAACGCTTTATTGACTGATAAATACACAGCTCCAAACAATTGATGTCCTTTTGCTAGACGTTGTAAAATTTCAACTTTTAATCCTCTTTGAATTTTTGGCATACAAAAATAATACGTTGCTTCTTTCGGAAATAANGGNAAAATAGTATTTAGATCTTTATCATTAACCACNCCTAATACAATATGTAGACTTTCATACTCCTGCTCAGAAAGCTGTTGTANTACATATTGTAAGCCTTCTTTATTATGTGCTGTATCACAAATAACCTTGGGTTGTTTAGATAGCAATTGCCACCTACCCATTAACCCTGTATTTTTAACTACATGTAACAATCCGTTTTTGATTTGTTTTTCTGTAATCTTATACCCTTGGTTTCTTAAAACAGTTACGGTTTGAACAGCTGCCTTTATATTTTTTTGCTGATAATTGCCTAATAAATCTGTTTGATATTCTTTCTTCACTTCATCCTCTGCAAAAAAAACAGAAGAATTCATTTCTTTTGCTCTTTTTAAAAAAATCGCATTGACTTCATCTTGTTTTTCACTAATCACTACTGGCACTTTTCGCTTAATTATTCCAGCCTTTTCAAAAGCGATTTTTGGCAACGTATCTCCTAACATTTGTGTATGGTCAAAACCAATATTGGTAATCACAGACACTTCTGGACTAATAATATTTGTAGAGTCTAATCGTCCGCCTAGACCAACCTCAATAATGGCTATATCAACTTCTTTTTTGGCAAAATATTCAAATGCCATACCTACTGTCATTTCAAAAAAAGAAAGTTTTTGCTGCTCTAAAAAAGTTTGATTACGTTTAACAAAATTAATAATACAGTTCTTACGGATTGGTTTTCCATTAACCTTAATACGCTCTCTAAAATCTTTTAAATGTGGTGAAGTGTATAGCCCCACTTTATAACCTGCTTCTTGTAAAATTGAAGCAACCATATGACTTGTTGAGCCTTTACCATTAGTACCGGCTATATGTACACTTTTAAATTTTTGATGTGGATTGTTAAGATGTTTTGCTAAAGCTAACGTATTTGTTAAATCTTTTTTAAAAGCAGATCTACCTTGTCGTTGATACATTGGAAGTTGTGCAAACATCCAATCTAAAGTAGCCGCATAGGTCATTAAAATTAATTAAACTTTACAATAACAAAACCTACTTGCTTTGAAGGAGCTTTAGAATCTACATTCCATCTAAATGACATGGCTGATTTTTTGGCTGGTGCCATTAAGCAAGGTGCCGTATTGGTTGAACCTTTTACACCTGGCGTGGCTCTTACCACTTTTCCGTTTTTATCTACTTCTATTTTTACTACTACTTTTCCGTATTCATTACAGTCTTGTTTAAACCCTTGTCCTGAATTCTTTAAAGTTCTTCCTTTTAAACCATACCCAGAACCTGAACCACTGCCAGAACCTGAGCCGTAATAACTATTTCCGTACGGAGTACCATTTAACTGACCTTTATTTCCTGCTTTATTATCATCTCCATCACCTCCAACACCATTCTTTCCTTTTCCTTTGCCTGTACCTTTTCCATTATTCAAACCATCAAAAAGACCATCTACACCTTCACGTTTTGCTGCTTGAGCTTTACGTTTAGCAGCTTCGGCTTTGCGTTTTTTATCAGCTATAGCCTTTTTTTTGGCTTCTACTGCTTCTCGTTGTTTCTTAATACGGTCAGCTTTTAATTTTGCTTGACGATCAGCTTCTCGTACCTTTCTTTCTGCTTCATCAGCTTTTCTCTTTGCTGCTTTTTGCTTATTTATTCTGATGGTTTCAGCATTGTCTTGAGTAGCTACATCTTCTGCCTTTGTCGGTGCAGAAACTGGCTCTGGTGCAGCCTCTTGAACTGGCTCTACTTCTTCAACCTGCTCTTCTACAACTGGCTCTTCAATCGCCTCTTCTGAGGCTGAAGCTGGAGCTGGCTCTGACTCAGCAGATCCACTACCCACATTTGAAGTTCCGAAATTTACAGCAATACCATATTCTTCTGGAGGATCTAAATAAGTCATCCCGAAGCTAAAAATAAAAAAAAGTACTAACGCCATAATAATGGTGGTCAATACTGCTGATTTCTTTTTATGTGGTGTGTCTAAGTATGACATGAATAATTGATATTTTCTGAATTACGATTGACGTAGACTACATTGAATTTGCATTTATAGTTTCAAATCTAACACTTAATTAGGTCTTACTGCCAATATTACTTTATATTTATTTCGGTTGGCTATATCCATAATTCGTACTGCTTTTTCTATCGGCACACCTTCTTCTGCTCTTAAAACAATAGTTGGATTTTCTTGACTAGATAATATACTCAATAAACTTTGCTCCAAATCATCTTCACTAATCTTGTCTCTATCAATATAAAAATCTAATCCTTTTGTGATACTTACTGCAACCGCTTTATTATTTTCAGTTTTACCTGAAGCTTTTGGTAATAAAATATCTAATGCATTTACAGTAACCAATGTTGATGTCAACATAAAAAATATCAATAACAGAAAGACAATATCCGTCATAGATGACATATTGAATTCTGGACTTACTTTATTTCTTCCTCTTACATTCATACGTATGATTCAAAGATTTAATGATTAAAAAATTGAAGATTTTTATGTTTGAATTATTTAATCTTTCAATTCTTGAATTCAATTATACTGGTTCGTTTAATAAATCTAAAAACTCAACTGACTTGGCTTCCATTTGGTACACTACTTTATTGGTACGCACTACCAAGTGATTATAAGCAATATACGCTATAATACCAACTATTAATCCGGCTACTGTTGTTGTCATGGCGGTATACAAACCATCAGACAACATTTTAATATCTATTTGCCCTCCTGCATTGGCTATTTCATGTATGGCAACTATCATACCAATCACAGTCCCTAAAAAACCAATCATAGGTGCTGCACCAGCTATAGTAGCTAATACACTTACATTTTTTTCTAATTTATAAATTTCGAGTTTCCCAGCATTTTCAATAGCAGTATTGATATCTTCTAAAGGTTTTCCAATACGAGAAATACCTTTTTCTACCATACGTGCTGCTGGAGAGGCTGCTTGCACACATAGTATTTTTGCCGCTTCTAATCTACCGCTAGACACATTATCTCTAATCTGATTCATGAAGTTTTTATCGGTTTTTGAAGCTGCCTTTATGGCTAAAAACCGTTCAAAATAAATATAAAGGGCTACAACTAATAAAACGGTTAGTATTGCGATGATGATTTGACCACCCAAACCACCGTCCATGATAAGGTTATAAATAGAAAGTGTTTTTTCTTCAGAAACAACGTCTTCTAAAGGTAAATTTTCTTGATCAAGATCAACGTCTTGTAAGATTGTTAGGAACATATATATACTGTAGTTTAAGAGATAATAGTTAGCTAACGAAATTATCGAATAAAAATTGTTTAATAATAAAAAAATTCTTGAAACGAACCCAGCCTGCGGCAGGCAGGTATCCCCGAGGCAAAGCCATAGGGGTATTTCGCTCGTTTCATTTTGACCTAAAGGTACAAAAATCGAAATTTATTTATTACACCTCACCCAAAACTTCCAAAAAAAGTTTTGACCTCTCCTCAAGGAGAGGTGTATTCGGAAACCCCAAGGCAAAGCCTAGGGGAATTCTTTTCGATTAAAAATCCTATTGTAGTGGGATAATTTTTTAAACAAAAAACAAGGCCACAACAAAACCAGCAGCAAAGCCCACTGCTGCAAGCCAAGTAATTTTTTTAAGATACCAAATAAAGTCTATTTTTTCCATGCCCATGGCTGCAACTCCAGCAGCAGAACCAATAATTAACATACTACCCCCTGTACCAGCAGAATAAGCTATTAAATGCCATAAACTATGATCTATAGGGAAAGTATACATCCCCATAGATGCTGCTACTAAAGGTACATTATCAATAATTGCTGACAGTATCCCTAATAACATCACTACAATATTCTGATTGGGTATTGCACCATTCAATATTTCGGCNACATAACGTAAAGTACCTACTTGCACCTCAGCTCCTTCTATCATAACACTACCATAAACCAAGGTTTCTAAAGCTGCCACCGCCATTAAAATACCTAAGAAAAATAAAATACTTGACATTTCAATTCTTGACAAAGCTTGATGTGCAGAATACAAATGCTTACGTTCTTCAGTAAAATCTTCTTCTGGGTGAATATATTCAGACACCAACCAAACTACACCTAAAGCTAGCATCATACCAATATACGGAGGTAAATGAGTAACGGTTTTAAAAATAGGTACTGATACTATCATCCCTAAACCTAAAAACAACATGGTTTTACTACTTAAAAGCGATTTTTCTTCTTCATCATAATCATTAGTATCTGTCTCAATATTCCCTTTAAATACAGGTAGTAGTGTAGCTATAAAAATCGGAATTACCATACAAACAATTGATGGTACTATTAATTTAGTTACTAAAGCACCTGCAGAAACCCTTTTTCCTATCCATAGCATCGTTGTAGTTACATCTCCAATTGGTGACCAAGCACCACCAGCATTCGCTGCAACAACAATCATACCTGTATACCATAGACGTTCATTTCTATTAGGAATTAATTTACGTAACAAAGTAACCAATACAATAGTTGCCGTTAAATTATCAATAATTGCAGATAAAATAAAGCCTAAAATGGCCATAATCCACAATAATGATTTTTTACTTCTAGTTTTTATCCAATCTTTCAACACATCAAAACCACGGTGTAAATCAATAATTTCGACAATGGTCATAGCTCCAATCAAAAACACTAAAATCTCTGCTGTTTTACCCAAATGATGTAATAATAAATTGGTAAAACCCTCTTCAGCATGCTCATTATCATGACCTCCTAAAAAGCTAAAAACATTTTCATGACCATCAATTACATTAAACCATCCTTGATGAAACCCAACAGCAAGCAAAGCCCACATGACAGATGCCATTAATAAAGCAGGTACAGTTTTATCCATTTTTAATGGATGCTCTAATGTGATACCAATGTAGCCGAATATAAAAACGAAAATAATTAGTGCAATCATAGTTTGGAATTTTGATTTGTGGGTAAATGTAGTGAATTAAATTAATTGTTCCAATGCAATTTCAAAAGCAGTTTTACAAATATTTTTTTTATAAGGATGTAATGTGTGAATTTTTTGTAAAGCGTTTTTTATTGTCTGAGAAGTATCTTGAAAAATAGCTTCATCTCTCATAGGGATTTCAACTCGACTTTCCATTAAATAGGCAAATACTCTTGCAATACCACAATTGGAAATAAAATCTGGTAACAAACTGATTTTTGTGTCAGTATATTCCATAATTGGACCAAAAAATATTTCTTTATCTGCAAAAGGCACATTTGCACCTGGAGAAATCACTTCTAAACCAGTTGCTATCATCTTAGAAATTTGCTCTTTAGTGACCAACCTTGAAGCGGCTGCAGGAACAAAAATTTCTGCTGGCAAAGACCAAATACGCTCATTCATTTCTTCAAATGGGATCATTTCTTCAGCAACTAACATATTTCCTCTTTTATTAAGAAACATAGTTTTCACCTCATCAGAACTAAATCCGTTTTCATTAATAACACCACCTGATCTATCAATAATACCAACAATTTTCGCACCTAACTGGTCTAAATAATAAGCTGCTGCAGAGCCTACATTACCAAAACCTTGAACTATGGCTCGTTTCCCTTTAATATCACCACCAAAAATTGCATAATAATGTTTTACAGCTTCAGCCACACCATAACCCGTAAGCATATCAGCNACCGTATATTTTCTTGAGACTTCAGGTGTGTAATTAGGATCTTCAATTACTTTAATAACTCCATGACGTAATTGACCAATTCTATTAATTTTCTCAGATTCTGTTGGTTTAAAATGTCCATTAAAAACACCTTCTTGCGGATGCCATATTCCTGAGTTTTCAGTAAGTGGAATCACATCGTGAATTTCATCTACATTCAAATCGCCACCTGTACCATAATAATATTTTAACAAGGGAGAAACGGCTTTATACCAACGTTCTAAAACTCCTCGCTTACGAGGATCATTAGGATCAAAATTGATACCTGATTTTGCACCACCAATAGCTGGACCTGATACAGTAAATTTAACTTCCATAGTTTTAGCTAAGGATAACACCTCATTCATATCTAACCCTTTACGCATCCTCGTACCTCCACCTGCTGCTCCACCTCTAAGTGAGTTGATAACCGTCCACCCTTCAGCTTCTGTTTCCTGATCTTTCCAATGAAAAACAATTTCAGGCTGTTTTTCTTCGTATTTTTTTAATAAATCTTTCATCTTATTTATAAAACTTACACTTTTTGTTTTTAATTCTTCTTTGCTGTGATTTACGCTCTATAGTGTAGCTAAAGTTGATTCATAATAATAAGTATATCTTTAATTTAAGCTTTTGGGTTAAAAATTAATCCTGATGAATGATCTTTACTTGCTCCTGTTACAGAACTTAAAATATTAATTTCTCCTTGTAATCTTAACAAACCTAAAAAAGCAAAAATGAGAGCTTCTTTAAAATCTATCAATTCATTTTTAGGTAAGACAATCTCTTGCCCTAAATAAAATGTTATTCGTTGCATTAAAAAAGTATTAAAAACACCTCCACCAGTTACTAAAATTTTAGATTCCTCTTCTATTATTTTAGCAATTTGAATAGCAACATGCTCAACATAAGTTCTTAATATATCTGCAATTTCAAGATGATAATTATCTATCAACGGAAAAATATTTTCTAAAACCCATTCCAATCCTAATGACTTAGGATAAGGTTGACTATAAAATTTTAATTGGTTTAATTTATCTAATAATTCTTGATTAACCGTACCTGTTGCTGCTAATTTCCCTTCGTTATCATAAGACAAATCTAATTGATTCATATAATGATTCATGACGATATTAACAGGACAAACATCAAAAGCAATTCGTTGATTCTCCTTTTCAAAAGAAATATTTGCAAAACCTCCAAAGTTGATACAATAATCATAGTCCTTAAACAATAATTGATCACCAATAGGCACTAACGGAGCTCCTTGACCTCCCAACTGAACATCTTGTGTTCTAAAATCACAAATTACTTTTTGACCCGTCACTTCTGCAATGGTTTTACCATCACCAATTTGTAACGTAATACCTTTATCTGGTTTATGAAAAATGGTATGGCCGTGTGAAGCCACAAAATCTATTTGATCTATACCATTTTCTTCAATAAAATTATTGATTAAATTTCCTAAGTAGTTACCATATTCAATATGGAGCAACTTTAAAGCAGCTTTATCAGTTGTAAAAGCATTTTTAAGTTGATACTCCCAATTATTAGTATAAGGAATTGTTGAGGCATATATGATTTCAAAATGATATTGACTAGCAACATCAAATTTAACATAGCATAAATCTACACCATCTAAAGAAGTGCCACTCATCAATCCGATACCATAAAAAGTTTCTACATTCATAATTTTGTAAAAATAGCATAAGATTTTTATAAATTCTGTATCTTTGAAAACATTTTTACCATTAATTTTAAAGATTTCGAAAATATGGATTTTAACCTTACAGAAGAACATATTATGATTCGCGATGCTGCTCGTGATTTTGCACAGCAAGAACTATTACCTGGAGTAATAGAACGTGATGAAAATCAAACATTTCCTCATGAGCAAATTAAGAAAATGGGAGAACTTGGTTTTTTAGGTATGATGGTAAATCCAAAATATGGCGGTGGCGGTATGGATGCTATTTCTTATGTGTTGGCAATGGAAGAAATCTCTAAAATTGACGCTTCTGCTTCTGTAGTAATGTCTGTCAATAATTCTTTGGTTTGTTGGGGACTTGAGACCTACGGAACGGAAGAGCAAAAACAAAAATATTTAACCAGATTAGCTACTGGTGAAATTATTGGTGCATTTTGTTTAAGTGAACCTGAAGCTGGTAGTGATGCTACTTCACAAAAAACAACAGCTGTAGATAAAGGGGATTATTATTTAGTAAATGGAACAAAAAACTGGATTACCAACGGTGGTAATGCTAGTGTATATATAGTAATTGCTCAAACGCATCCTGAAAAAGGGCATAAAGGAATTAATGCCTTAATTATTGAAAAAGGAATTGAAGGTTTTGAGGTGGGTCCAAAAGAAAATAAATTAGGTATTCGTGGTTCTGACACACATTCTTTACTTTTTACAGACGTAAAAGTCCCTAAAGAAAATAGAATTGGTGAAGATGGCTTTGGCTTTAAATTTGCCATGAAAACCTTGGCTGGAGGNCGTATAGGTATTGCATCTCAAGCATTAGGTATTGCTTCTGGTGCTTATGAATTGGCTTTACAATATTCTAAAGAAAGAAAGGCATTTGGAAAAGAAATTAGCAAACATCAAGCAATTGCTTTTAAATTAGCTGATATGGCTGTAGAAATTGAAGCGGCAAGACATTTATGTATGAAAGCTGCATGGGATAAAGATCAAGGTAATAGTTATGATTTATCAAGTGCCATGGCAAAACTATATGCTGCAGAAATGGCAATGCATGTTACCGTTGAAGCTGTGCAAATTCATGGAGGTTATGGTTTTGTAAAAGAATATCATGTTGAACGTTTAATGCGTGATGCAAAAATTACGCAGATTTACGAAGGCACATCTGAGATACAAAAGATTGTCATTTCTAGAAATGTATTAAAAGATTAATTCTTTCAGTCTATCTCTGTGAAATAACTATAACTCATCAAAAGAAATAGAATGCAACTGCAATCCAGAGGCAGGAGCAATGCCTTTTAAAGACTTCTTATCATTATCTTTTTGTAAAGATTGTCCTATGAACTCTAAGCTAACCTCTGCTCTACCTAAATTAAACAACATATACATCATTAATCGGATTTGGTAACGTAAAAAACCACTTCCTTTTACACGCAAATAATAGCTTTGTTTAGGAAAAAAATTAGCGGTATATATATCATTCTCTAAAATTTCGCAACAATCAATAGTTCGTTTAAATATAGTTTTGTCTGAAGGCTGAGTACAATATTTATGAAAATAGTGTTCACCTTCAAAAAGCTTCGCTCCCTTTTTCATTAATTCAATATCTAAATCCTCATCAATCCCTACAATAAACGGAGCGGTAAATGGATGATTCTTTTCTCCAAATGAAAAAAAATACAAATATTCCTTTATTTTAGGATGCTGTATAATATTAAAATTAGTAGCAATAGATGCTATTGACAGGGCTTTAAAGTCAGGTGGTAGATTAAAGTTCAGAAGCTTAACAAAAGTTACTTCTTCAACTTTTTGGTTGATAAAAAGTTGAAAAACATAATGGTTTGCAGAGACCTTAGCGTCCGTTCTGCCTACGCCTAAAGTTTTGTAATTAAAGTGATTAAAAACGAATGACAGTGATTTATCTATCATATCATGTAATGTTTTGGCATTGGTTTGCTTTTGCCAACCATGAAAACGAAAACCTAAAAATTGAATGGATACTATATAACTGTATTGATATTTCATTTAAATAAAACTTTATAAGATATTAAATAAAAAAATTCTTAAAACGAACCCAGCCTGTGGCAGGCAGGTATCCTCAAGGCAGAGCCATAGAGGTATTTCGCCCGTTTCATTTTGACCTTGGGGTCAAAAACCGTCCCGAGTTGTTCGGGATTTTATTTTGCCCCACCCAGAATTGCGAAAATACAATTCCGACCTCCCCTAAGGGAAGGTGCTATCGGAAACCCCGATGCAGAGCATCGAGGAATTCTTTCGATTAAAACCCAATATGGCTTTTATAATTCAAAGCTACAATCAAATTTAAAAATTCAAAACATATGTCGAATTTTTTAGTGTCAAAATTTTTTTTTCAATAAACTGCATTTTTATCAAATTATTAAAAAAACAATGATTAATTATTAACCCCTATTTTTTTAGGGTATATATCAACATAAATTATCATTTAATTATTTTACCCCTATAATTTTTAACTATATACTTCTAAATTTATAGTATTCTGACATATCATCCCAAAGTAATGTTAATTTTATTTTTACATTTGTCGCTTCAAAACTTAAATAATTAACCTATTAAAATCCGAAATATGAATAAAACAAAAATTTTATTACTTGTATTAACATCATTAATTAGTGTTAATGCTTTTACACAAGAAGAAAAAATAGAAGAAAAAGAAAAAAAATTCTCATTTACTGGTAGTATTGATGCTTATTATCGTGCTAATCTGAACGCTCCTAATGATGAAGATGCAGTTGCTCCTGGATCTTCTTTTGCAAATTTACCTGGCTTTGCTTTAGGTATGGCAAATCTTGTAGCCTCTTATGAAGGAGAAAAAGTTGGCTTTGTTGCTGATCTAGTTTATGGGCCTCGAGGTGAAGATGCAACCTTTAATTCCCCTTCATTAAGACCAGGTGGTAGCTCAAATATTGTAAATCAATTATATGCCTATTGGAATGTGAGTGAATCCGTTAAATTAACTATTGGAAATTTTAATACCTTTTTAGGATATGAAGTTATTTCACCAACAGCAAATTTTAACTACAGTACTTCCTATTTATTCTCTTACGGCCCTTTTAGTCATACAGGTCTAAAAGCCGATTTCACATTGTCAGATAAATTTAGCTTAATGGTAGCTGTAATGAATCCTACTGACGCTACTGAATACAACCCTACAGGAAACTATGCCTTTGGTGCTCAGCTTGGTTATGCCGATCAATTTCTTAATATTCTTCTTGATGATGGAGCTTTTGAAGTAGATTTTACTGGCGGAGTTAACCTAACTGATACTTTCTTTCTAGGCATCAATGCTGCACTATATGATGGTGGTGATGATAATGATACCGGATTTGCAGGTGTTGCTCTATATCCGCAATTAACTGCATCTGATACTTTTTCAATAGGGCTTAGAGGTGAATATTTTGTAGAAACTGGAGATTTTGGAGCCATAGGAACAGGAGTAGAAGATTCTAGCATATTCGCAACTACATTAACAGCAAATATAAAAATAGGTGATCTAACCATAATTCCAGAATTAAGATTAGACTCAGGTTCTGATGATTTCTTTTTGGATGATGACCTTAAAGCTCAAAAAAGCTTAAGCTCTTTTGTACTAGCAGCTGTATACTCATTTTAAATTTATAAAAAACTATTATATAATGAAAAAAATAGAAGCAATTATCAGAAAATCAAAATTCGAAGCCGTAAAAGAAGCTTTACATAATGTTGGCGTAAACTTTTTCTCTTATTGGGATGTTACTGGCCAAGGTCATGAAAAAGAGGGCCATGTTTATAGAGGTGTATCTTATAGCACAAGTGATATTCAACGTAGATACCTATCTATAGTAATTAATAAAGAATTTGAAGAAGTTACCATCAAAGCAATCTTAGAATCTGGTGGAACTGGAGAAGTTGGCGATGGCAAAATTTTCGTATCAAATATTCTAGAAAGCTATAGAATAAGAACGGGTGAAAAAGGAGGACAATCATTAAACTAACAACAAACAAACTAGAATAACAATTATGGAAGGATTATTAACAGTAAACAATGTATGGATGATGATATGCACAGCATTAGTGTTTTTCATGCATTTAGGATTTTCTTTTTTAGAAATCGGATTAACAAGACAAAAGAACACTATCAATGTTTTATTTAAAAATATATTTATTATTACTTCAGGACTTTTATTATATTATGTTGTAGGGTTCAATTTAATGTACCCAGACTTTGCAGAAGGTTCTTCTGGAATATTTGGTTTTGCTGGTTTTGGTTTAGATGCACCATTGACTGATGCAGGTGGCTTAGACTTAGCATACAATGCAGGTTATACCTATTGGACAGATTTTCTTTTTCAAGGAATGTTTGCAGCAACAGCAGCAACAATTGTTTCTGGTGCTGTAGCAGAACGTATTAAAATTGGGCCATTTATGGTCTTCGTAGTATTATATGTTGGCTTGGTGTATCCAATAGCGGGTTCATGGAAATGGGGCGGTGGCTTTTTAGATCAATTAGGTTTTTATGATTTTGCAGGTTCAACATTAGTACACTCTGTTGGTGGATGGGCAGCACTAGTAGCGGTTTGGTTATTAGGACCTCGTATTGGTAAATTTAACAAAGAAGGCAAAACCTTAGTAATTCTAGGGCACAACATTCCTTTAGCAACAGGTGGAGTTTTAATTCTATGGTTAGGTTGGTTTGGTTTTAACGGAGGCTCTGTATTGTCCGCTGATCCAGCATTAACTTCATTAACTCTAGTAACAACTTCACTAGCAGCAGCAGCTGGTGGTATTGGTGCTTTTATCTTATCAACGTTACTATATAAAAATTATGATTTAACGATGTTTTTAAATGGTATTTTAGGTGGACTAGTTGGTATTACAGCTGGAGCAGATTTAATGTCGCCTATGGATGCCATATTAATTGGAGTAATTGCAGGCGGTATCATTGTATTGGCTGTAGCATTTATAGACAGGTTAAAATTAGACGATCCTGTTGGAGCAATTGCAGTACATTTAATTTGTGGTATTTGGGGGACATTAGCCGTTGGCATTTTTGGTGCAAAAGCAGGTGGCGAACAATTTCTAGATCAATTAATTGGTGTTGGTGCTTATGCTATATTTTGTATCATAACATCATTTATCATTTTATTCACCTTAAAGAAAACAGTAGGAATACGAGTTTCTGAAAAAGAAGAAATAGAAGGTTTAGATCTTCATGAACATGGTATGAAAGCTTATGCAGATTTTAGATTAAATGAACATTAAAAAAACAGTCCTCGATACTTTTGTATCGAGGTTTCTATAAAATTGTCATTCCCGTGAAAACGCATAGGCGTCAACTTAAGAAACATTAAAATAGATTGTTTCAATAGCATTGGTACGTTTTTTTCTTGATTCGTACTGGCAATAATATTCTATTTGC